>Ga0247727_10005803_pt1 | contig 24700 bp, 38 predicted proteins | sample WisWelCaveWW1625_FD_202498 | JGI IMG/M metagenome (GOLD analysis project Ga0247727, IMG submission 202498) | Biofilm microbial communities from Wishing Well Cave, Virginia, United States - WW16-25 | ecosystem: Environmental > Aquatic > Deep subsurface > Groundwater > Cave microbial mat | place... | reverse complement strand
ATCATGTCTCCTCCTAGTGGAAGTGCATTAAAAGAGGTGACTGTAACGGCTGATGGAGGCATTAATTTAACAGTTCCATACCGAACTCCAACAAAAATGCCAGGGATGATGGGTTCTTGATTCGATACCTACCGATATCAGTTTAAATCAGACGTAGTCAAATGACGGATGATTGAGATTTCTTCGTTCAGGTAAAGTAAAAGACATTTACGATCTTGATGATGGGAATTTACTCTTTCATTTTAGTGACAGAGTATCTGCATTTGATGTAAAATTTCCAACTTCTATTCCTAGAAAAGGTGAGGTGCTTTGCAAGTTTGCTGAGTTCTGGTTTAAACAACTTTCATATCCTAATCATTATGTCAGAACAGAAGCAAATGACAAATTGGTAGTAAAAAAATTGAACATGATGCCAATAGAATGTGTTGTTAGAGGATATTTTTATGGTAGTTTTGTAACTAGATGGAAAAATGGTGAGATCATTTTACCAAAAAATGCGGATACTACAATGGCTGCCAAGTTGCCACAACCCGTGTTTGATCCCACAACAAAATCAGAAACACATGATGTGCCAATAACTAAAAAAGATGCAGTTGCAAGGAACCTTGCTAGTTCAAAAGAGTATGATTGGTTAGAAGAAACCTCTATTAGCGTTTACAAAAACATGACAAAAATAGCAGAAGATGGAGGATTCATACTGGCTGACTTAAAATTAGAATTTGGAAAATCAGGAAAACAAATACTAATTGGAGATTCAATTGGTCCTGACGAATATAGGATGTGGCCAAAAGATACCTACAGGGCAGGTAAAGTTCAAGAAAGCTATGACAAACAGCTTCTTCGTGATTGGTTAGCTGAACGTGGCTATCAACAGAGGTTTGAAATGGAAAGAAGTACAGGCAAGGAACCAGTGGCTCCTGAACTGCCATCAGATCTATGCAAGAGAATATCGGAAAGATATATCGTAGCATACGAACGTATCACTGGCCGTTCACTCTAATTTAATATTGATTGCATAGGCCTTTTTGCCCATTTTAGGCTTTGACTGACAGCAAAATGCCCAGAATTCCCAAAAATGCTTTTTTTAAAAAATTTTTATATTTTTTTGTAACGGTACTAGTTACATAGTTATGGTATCATGTAAATGATTTTAAGATATGCTATATTGTAGCATAAGAATAAAACTTGTATTCTTACAACTTTTCTAGCATAAAAAAAGTAACACGTTAAGCAAAAAATTATGATACCATGATCTTTTAGGCTAAATCTTAATTCAATGACGAAATGTCTACGCTATTACAAAAAGACCTTAAGGTGAACCGAATAGTCACAACAAACGTTGAACAAGCCAAAGCGCTAGATGACAAAGCAAGGCTCAAAATCCTTCAAATTTTGTATCGTAGACAGCTTTCTGCGGAACAAATAGCAGATGAACTACGTAAAGCAGGATACAACAAAGCCACTACAACAATCAGGCATCATCTAGACGTACTAAAAAATGCAGATCTTGTGGAAATTGTAAGGATGGAAGAGATCCGTGGTGCTGTAATGAAATTTTATGGTACATCAATAAAGCTATTGGGATATACGATTCCGCCAAACTTTGATTCAGAGTTTTCAAAAACAATAACTGACACTTCAATTAAAATGGAAAAAATAATCAAAAACCTTGCTCAAAAAAGTACATTAAAAATAAAAAAGAAAAATCTTGGAAACGGCAATAATTCTGAACAAGACTATGATAAATATGTCTTATTAGAAATAGTAAATCGTGCTGTGACAAATGTATTTGAAAACAATGGATTTAGTCATGATGCATTGTCTACAAAAAAGGCAAATTTTGTATCTAAGAAATAACTAACTTACATCTATTGCAAAGATTCCTTTAGAATCAGGATTTTGTAGGATTTTGATTATGTTACGTGGAATGGAATCTGATGCCTTGTCACAATGTGTAGCCAAAGTCCGTGGACAGATAAAAGAGCTTTTTCTAATTACTATATCGTGAGGGTTAGTCAAAATCAGATCCTTGCGGCCTTTGCCTTTTACTTTAAAGGAAAGATCTTTTACTGTAATTGTAAATAACACATCTGACTTTGAAGCACGCAAAAGATTTTTCATTTTTTCTGGGATGTCATTACAACCACAACTTGCACTTATCCCTATTATACAATCTCCTTGCAGTGTAAGTTCTGGTTTTGTTGTTATCTCGATAGTTTTCTGATGTAGTGATCGAATATTTTCATGACCGTAAAACGGGATCTCAAAATGCATAATCATGATAGCACTAGACTTAAATTAAACCTTCAAAGGTATGAAAATTGAATTGTTACCAGCAGCTGCAGGATATGATAGAGCAATCACAGTATTTTCTCCTGATGGTAGATTATACCAAGTGGAGTACGCAATTGAAACTGTTCGAAGAGGAACACTTGCAATTGGAATTAAAAGTAAAGATGGCCTTATTCTTGCTGTAGAAGAAAAACCCCGCAAACTACAAAATGCTGAAGTAACTCAGAAGATATTTCAAGTTGATGACCACATTGGGGTTGCTGCAGCTGGATACATCCCTGATGCAAGAAGTCAGGTAGATAATGCACGATTCTTCGCACAAAGCAACAGGATGATCTATGATGAACCTGTGGAAGTAGAGTCAGTTGCAAAGCATCTTGCAGATCAATGTCAGCAATTTACACAATATGCTGGAGTTAGACCATTTGGCGTAGCACTGATAATTGCAGGTGTGGACAGAAGTGGCAGTACAATATATCTAACTGACCCAAGCGGAACGTACATCGCATACGATGCAGTTGCAATCGGTTCGGGAGCTGATCAAGTAACTGAATATCTGGAAAAATACTACAAAAAAGACATGACAACAGAAGACGCGGCTGCACTTGCAATAGAGTCAATATATCTTGTCAGTGAGGATAAGGAAGGTGTAAAACACATCAAGATGTCAGAAATTCAAAATGATACAAAGCTTCTTACTAAAATCCCAGAAAAAGACATCGAAAGGTACGCAACAAAAGCAAAAGAACACATAACAAAAAGACAGAGCTAATCTTTACTGTTTTATAACGTACCAAAGTACTGTGGCTATTGAAAACATCAATTGCAATTCCAGACTCGTCAATTAAAGATGAATCAACACAGCTTGGCAAGTCAATGAAAATATCATTAATTGCAAGAGCATGTGCAATATTTCGTATACAAACCATTTACATTTATCATGAAAGCTCAGGAAATGAACAAGATAGATCACTCTTACGTATTATACTAAAGTATCTTGAGACACCGCAATATTTACGGAGAGGACTTTTCCAAAAAATTTCTGAACTAAGGTTTGCTGGGAGTCTTAGTCCCTTGAAGATTCCACATCATTCCTATACTTCGGATTCAAGAAAAATCAAAGCTGGCGATATAAGAGAAGGCATGATAGTTTTTGCAAAAGGAAAAAAATATGTTGACGTCGGACTTGATCGACTTGTGCCATATTTTGGAGAAGACAAAGTAGGGAGGAGAGTTAGCATGCAATTTAAAACTGATTTTCCAGAATTTTCAGCAAAGCAGATTTCTAGGAATGAAATAATACAATATTGGGGCTATGAGATAAGAGAGAGTACAAATTTACGCACACTTCTAACTAACTGGGGATCGGACATAATACTAACTTCAAAAAAAGGCAAAACCATACACAAAATGCAAAAGCACTTTGATAAAATTTCAGACAATCAATTGCTTGTTGTTTTTGGTTCGCCTGAAAGGGGATTGCATGAAATTCTAGGAAAGGCAATAAATGAGATCCCACGATCACAGATTCTAAATTTCTTCCCAGAACAGGCCACCGAAACAGTGCGTCTGGAAGAAGCTATACTTGGTACTTTGGCAATCTTAAACGTCTTTACACGTAATTAAGTTTAATATTATTTTTAAATTTACATAGTATGTTGTCAAAACAAAAACGATTCTTGCTTTTTGCAATTGCAGCTGGCATTGCAGGAATTATAATAGGCGGAATAATTATTGCAATGACAGTAACAGATTTCTTAAATCTATAATTTCAAAATTTACATAAAAATTAGTTTAAATTATTATTTTTAATAGTAGACTTATAATGGGGTTTACGACATTTAGCGTTTATCCATGGGTCATAGAAAACATAGCCAACCAAGGCGAGGAAGCCTTGCATATCTTCCAAGAGCGCGAGCTAAAAGCATGGAAGCAAGAATTCGTAGTTGGCCCGATCAAGATGGCGATCAGCCAAAACTTATGGCACATGCAGGATTCAAAGCGGGATGCATACGTATTGCAAGCATAGATGATAGAGAGAAGACTCCAAACTTTGGTAAGCAGCTTGTAAGCCTTGGGACTGTAGTTGTAACACCACCTTTTACAGTAATTGGTATTCGTGGCTATTCAAAAGACAGATACGGACTAGATTCAATTTTTGATGTTTATGCAAAAGACATACCAAAGGAGCTATCAAGACTGTTTACTGCAAAGTCGGATGAAAAAAGTCTTGAAAGAGCTGAAAAGTCACTTGGAAGGATTTCTGATCTTTTCGCCATCGTTGCAGTCCTTCCACAGCAAGCTGGTAGAGAGCAAAAGAAACCATACGTTTTTGAAGTGGCTGTAAAAGGTGGCGATATTGTCAAACAATTTGCCTTTGTCAAAGATCTTTTGGGTAAGGGAGTTAAAGTTGATCAAGTTTTTCAAAAAGGCGCTGATGTTGATGTTGCTGCCATAACAAAAGGAAAAGGAATTGAAGGTCCAATCACAAGATGGGGTGTAAAAAAGAAACAGCACAAATCAAGAAAGAGTGTAAGAGCTCTTGGCACATTGGGCCCAATCAGTCCTGCTACAATAATGTATACAGTTCCAAGAGCAGGTCAACGTGGATTCCACCAAAGAACACAATACAATAATAGAATTATGATAATTAGCAATACAAAAACTAATGAGTTCAAAATCAATCCTTTAGGAGGATTCAAGCATTTTGGACTGGTAGACGGAGACTATGTTGTTATACGAGGATCAATTCCTGGAACATACAGGCGGTTAGTCAAGCTACGATCTCCAATGCGACATAGAGTTTCAAAAATAACACCACCTAATGTTTTGGAGATAATGATATGAAAGCACAGGTTTTTTCAATAAATGGTTCAAACGTGGGTGAGATGGAATTACCACTTGTATTTTCTACGCCACTTAGAACTGATCTCTTACACAAAGCGTATGTGAATCTTGAATCCCATCACTTTCAGATTCAAGGACGATACGACAATGCTGGCATGGATGTAGTAGCGGAATCAAACAGTCCTCCAACGGGCCATCATCAAGCAAGGGTCGCAAGACTGCGTGGTGGAGGCGGTGGAAGACAAGGCCAAGGTGGTGGAGTGGCCATGGTTCGAGGAGGAAGGCAAGCACATCCGCCCACCACAGAAAAAATAGTTTACAAAATGTTAAACAAAAAAGAAAACAAACTTGCACTTTGTTCTGCAATTGCCGCTACCGCGTCTGCATCATTAATAAAATCACGAGGTCATAAAATTGACAAGCTACAATCATTTCCAATTATTGTCTCTGATGAAATTGAATCATTATCAAAATCAAAAGACTTGGCAAAATTCTTTGATGCGTTGAATTTGACACAAGATGTAGAAAGATTACGATCAAGACTAAAGCGCCGTTCTGGTAAGCCGCTTTTACGTGGTAGAAAAACCAAGGTGGGTAAAAGTGTACTAATTGTAGTAAAGGACTCAAAGAACCTAGTTAAGGCCTGTGGAACATTCTTGGGCGTAGACGTAAAGACGGTAGATGGCCTAAGTGTATTAGATTTGGTTCCTGGCACACATCCAATCAGATTAACAGTATTTTCAAAAGGTGCAATTGAAGAACTTGCAAAAATAAAATCTCCACACTTGGAGCTCATGGTGACAACAAGATGAATACAGACGAAGCTATTCAGATAGTTCTTAAGCCATACATTACAGAAAAGACCTTTGCGTTAGTTGAAAAAGAAAACAGGATATGTTTTATAGTAAAGGATAATGCCACCAAACCAAAAATCATGGAGGCAGTTAAAATTCTATACAACGAAGAACCTGCTGGTGTAAACGTATGCAAAACAGTTTACGGGAAAAAGGCCTTTGTAAAATTCCAGACCACGGAAAAAGCAAGGGATCTTGCAACAAAGATAGGAATGCTATAATATGGTCTGCCTTGAATTCAGTCGCATAATGGTGAGTTTGAATGGTTAAAGAATTCAAATATAGAGGAATTGGAACGGAGGAGCTTCAGAACCTGTCACTAGAAAAGCTATTTGCGCTTTTACCAGCCAGATCCAGACGATCTTTAACCAGAGGAATAACTGATGGCAAAAGAAAGGTGTTAGACGAAATAAAACTGGCTAAGGCAGGCAAACTCGCGACTCCAATCAAAACGCACCTTAGGGATTTGATTATTATGCCTTACATGATAGGACTTACAATACACATTTTTTCTGGAAAAGAGTTTGTGCCTGTTGTCATAAAGCCGGAAATGGTTGGTCATTACACTGGAGAATATGTGATGACAAACAAAAGAGTAATTCATGGAGCGCCTGGTGTGGGAGCATCAAGGTCTAGCTTGTATGTGCCATTAAAGTGATCAAGATGCCAAACTTCAAGTACGCTTTTCAAAACTACGATAAAACAAAACATGTACGCTCTGCCTTAAGAGAAAAAACGATTTCACACAAGCATGCACGTGAAATAGCAGTTGCAATAAAAGGTATGAAAATTGAAAAGGCAAGAGACTATTTGCAAGATGTTGTAAAGTTAAAACGAGCTGTTGCCTTTAGAAGATATCACAACGAGGTTGGACACAAATCAGACACCGGCGTAATGTCAGGACGTTACCCGCAAAAAGCTGCTAATGAATTTATCAAACTGCTTGACAATTTAGAGTCAAATGCAGAATATCGTGGAATGGATTTAGACAGACTAAGAATAGTAAACGCAACTGTTCACAAAGGAAGGAAAATTGAGAGATTTATTCCACGTGCAATGGGAAGAGCAACGCCAAAGATAGACATACTTACACATGTGGAGCTTGTAGCGCAGGAGATCTAAAATGTCATCTGTAAAAAACGTGATCAAGGATAGTTACAAGATAATGTTGCTTAAAGACTATCTAAGAGAAGCAATCAAAGAAGCTGGATTTTCAGATGTAGATATACAAAAAACACCAACAGGAACTAGGGTTGCACTCCATGTAACCAGACCTGGAATAGTAATTGGTAGAAAAGGTGCAGGCATACGCGACTTGACTAAAACACTTGAAAAAGACTTTGGGCTTAAGAGTCCACAAATCTCTGTAATCGAGATAGACAAACCTGAACTGCACCCAAGTGTAATGTGTAACAGGATGTCACAGCACTTGGCAAGGGGAACAGCATTCAGGCGAGCTGTGATGTGGACCATGCAGACAATAATGAGCGCAGGCGCAATGGGTGTACAAATTACAATTTCTGGCAAACTTAGAGGAGAACGTTCTTCTTTCGAAAAACATCATAAGGGAATTTTACCACGAGCTGGTCATCATGCAGACGTAGTGGTATCAGAAGACATAGTTCACGTTAATACCAAAATGGGACTTATCGGTGTGCGAATCAGAATTGCAAGAAAAGAAAACTATATTCCAGAATTTGAATTCAAGACGACTAAAAAGGAAGAACCCGTCAAGAAGAAGATAGTAGAAGAAGAGGAAGAGAAAGAAATTGCAGTCATAGAAGAAATACCCGAAGATCCTACTAAACCACGAACAGAAAGTGAATTAATAGCACAGGAAGAAGAACTTGTCAAATCTGTAGAAACATATGAGGAAGTAGAGGACGAGCTAAAGTAATGACACGACTAAAGATGAAGACTATAAGAGAGTTTAATGAAACTGATCTAAAAGATAGACTTGGACAACTTCGATCCGAGCTAACAAAACTACGTGTAGAGGCATCTAAAGGAACCCTTAGAAAAGAAAATGGGAAAGTACGACCGTTAAGAAGAGACATTGCAAGAATATTGACAAGACTAAACGAGATGAAAAAACAATGATTACTCAGGAAAATATCATACTACATGAACTAATAGGGCTTGAAGCTGAGGTTGTCAAGTGTAATAATGCACAAACTGTTGGGCTCTATGGAAAGATTATTGACGAAACAAAATCAATGCTAATTCTTAATACTGCAAAAGGAATTAAGAAAATTCCGAAGGCAAACGCCCAATGGAAGTTTTCTTTTGATAAAATGGAAACTTTGATAGATGGAAATCTCTTGGCAAAAAGACCTCAGGAAAGAGTAGGGACAAAAGCATGACAAGAAATATTGGAATTTCTGTTCAGGCTCCAAAAACAGAATGTACAGATCATATGTGTCCATTCCATGGAACACTTAGCGTAAGGGGCAAATTAATTGAAGGCAAAGTGGTCAGCTCAAAGGCCCCAAAGATGGTTGTAATTCAACAAGAATTCCCAAAAATGATTACTAAATTCAAAAGATATGCACGTAGTCAAAGTAAGATTCATGCCTACAAACCGTCTTGTATTGATGCAAAAGAGGGAGATGTAGTTTTAACTGCAGAGTGTAGACCAATATCAAAGAGTGTTTCATTCGTAGTTGTGGAGGTTTTGTCATAATGACCACAACAAAAAGCCGTGCAGTATCTGCAAAGGGAGTTCAAGAATTTAGACCATATATTACAAGAGCACTGCCACTTGGTGCTCGAGTAGTTTGTGCAGATAATACTGGTGCAAAGATATTAGAAATTATAATGGTGCAAAAAACAAAAACTAGAGTTTCACGGTATCCATCTGCAGCAGTGGGAGACTTTGTTAATGTAGTTGTAAAAAAGGGACCCGGTGAACTTAGAAAACAAATCTATGGCGCTGTTATTGTACGACAAAAATATCCAATTAAAAGACTCAATGGAGTTAGAATCATGTTTGAGGATAATGCAGCTGTACTTGTTACTCCAGAAGGAGAGATCAAAGGAACAGAGATCAAAGGTCCTGTTGCCGTAGAGGCATCAGAGAAATGGCCAAGAATAGCAAACCTTGCATCAATGGTGGTATAAAATGAAGCCGACAATAATAAGAAATAGACAATTCTATCAGGCATCTAATCATGTAAGAAGTAAGCAGCTTGGAGCAACACTATCAAAAGAGCTTAGAGAAAAATATGGAAAACGTAGTGCGCGCGTGGTAGAAGGTGACACTATACGAATAATGCGTGGAGAATTCAAGGGAATTGATGGCAAAGTCACTCAAATTTCGACTGAAAAAAATGGCATAGCTGTAGAGGGAATAAAACGTGAAAAACTCAAGGGTGGAAACGTAGACATCTACATTCACACATCTAACGTTATGATTACCGGTTTGAACCTCGATGACAAATGGAGACAAAATAGATTAGAAGGAGAAGCAGTAAAAGTTGCCACAGAAGCTCCAAAAGAAACACCAAAAGAAATCGCAAAAGAAGCGCCAAAGAAAGAAGAATCTCTAAAATTAAAAGAACCTCCAAAACCAAAAGAAAAACCAAAAGAAAAATCAAAAGAAAAATCAAAAGAAAAATCAAAAGACGCAGCTAAGATAACTCCTGAACCAAAGGAAAAGGCATCAAAACCTGCCACTAAAAAAACAAAACAAACAAAAGCGGCCAATCAAGCGAAAAAGGAGACTAAATAATGGTAAGCATAGCTGGAAGTAAGAAACTAAAAAGACAGATGGCTCCACTTTTCTGGGGAATCACAAGAAAGGATTCGAGGTTCGTTGTAACTGTAAGACCAGGCGGTCATCCAAAACATCTTGCAATTCCAACCGCAGTATTTGTACGTGATACATTAAAGCTTGTTACCACACTAAGAGAAGCAAAATCTGTAATCTATGGTGGAAAAATAAAAGTGGATGGCATAACCCGTAGATCATTACACCATGGAATAGGACTAATGGATGTGGTTGAGCTTGAAGGCATTCCAGATGTTTATAGGCTGGTGCCAAAAGACTCTATGGTTCTTCAACCAATCAAGATAAATGAATCAGAAAAAACAAAGAAACTTGTCAAAGTAACAAGAAAAACAACAACTAGAGGTTCAAAAACCCAACTTGGTTTCCATGACGGGCATTCAATTATTTCAGACACAAAAGTAAATGTAGGAGATACATGCATTATGCAAATTCCAGAAGGAAAAATTCTTGATGCAATTAAATTGGAAAAAGGATGTCAAGTCATTGTGACAAGTGGAATTAATGCTGGTCATATAGGCAAGGTTGTTGAAATCAAAGAAGGGACTTTCGTGCTTCCAAGACGTGCACTAGTAAACATAGGTGAAAGAGAAATCGAAATTCCGGTAGACCTTGTTATGGTTGTAGGAAAGGACAAGCCTGTAATACAAATAGAGTGAAATCATGTCGCAAATAATAGAAAGTCAAATGAGAAAAATTTCAATTGCAAAAGTAGTGTTAAACATGGGAGTTGGCAAGTCTGGAGAGCCAATTGAACAAGCAAAACTTGCATTATTACAAATTACTGGACAAAAGCCAAGCCCGCGACATGCAAAAGCAACACAAAGAGATTGGGGTGTACATAAAGGAGAACCAATAGGTGTTGCGGTAACACTTAGAAGAAAACCAGCTCTTGAGCTCATCAAAAGACTTTTTGCGGCAAAGGGTAATCAGATTAAAGGTTCCTCATTTGATGAATTTGGCAATCTTTCGTTTGGCATAAAAGAACACATTGACATTCCAGGCGTAAAATATGACCCACAAGTTGGCATTTTAGGATTAGACGTATCCATTTCATTACAACGACCTGGATTTAATATTAGATTTAGAAGCAAGCATAAAGCAAGTGTTGGAAAAAGACACAAAATTTCAAGTCAAGAAGCAAAGGAATTTCTAACTAGAGAATTTGGAATAGAGGTAGTATAATGGTAAAGAATCGAGACTACAAAGTAACAGGAAGGACTGTACATAAATTTGGCAAAGGTTCACGTTGGTGTAAACGCTGTGGAGACTATAATGCAGTCATACAAAAATATGACTTGGCATTGTGTAGACGTTGCTTCAGAGAAGTTGCCGTATCACTAGGATTTAGGAAATTTAGGTGAGAAGATGCCGTCAAATAATATAATTGCAAATTTGTTTGTGACATTGTTTAATACAGAAGCTAGGCGCAAAGGCGAATGCGTCGTACTACCAGCCTCAAAACTTGCTATGGAAGTGCTAAAGACTCTGAAAAACCACCACTACATTGGGGAATTTGAGAACATTGATGATAAGAAAGGTGGAAAGTTCAAGATCCAACTTTTGGCCAAAATTACAAAGTGTGGCGCAATTACCCCAAGATTCAAGGTTAGAAAAGCTGATTATGGAAAATGGGAACGTCAATACCTACCGTCATATTCACAAGGCATGTTAGTAGTAACTACAAACCAAGGAGTAATGTCTCATCATGAAGCAATAAACAAAGGGTTAGGAGGATTGTTGATAGGATATGTCTACTAAACAGATAGAACAACACGAATTCTCGCTGCCGGTACCAGAAAACGTCAAAGTATTATTAACAAAGAAAATGTTAAGCGTTGAGGGGCCTCTTGGCAAAACAAGAAAGGATTTCAAAAAAATACCAGTAGACCTTGAAGTAAAAGGTAAAAATGTCATAATAAAATCACTTGGCATACGAAAGAAAGACTATGCTATATTCAACACTGTTAAATCAATAATTAAGACACTAATTGAGGGAGTCCAAAATGGCTATACCTTTAAAATGAAAATTGTGTATGCGCACTTTCCAATCACAGTAAAGGTAAAGGATGGAAATATCTTAGTTGAGAATTTTCAAGGTGAACGCGCTCCAAGGGTTTCAAAAATACGCGGTGATACCAAAGTTGTTACAAAAGGTGACGATGTTATCTTAACTGGGTCTGTCTTAACAGATGTTGCACAAACCGCAGCAAGCTTACAACAAAACACCAAGGTCAAAAATAAGGATCATCGAGTTTTTCTTGATGGCATCTATCTTTTTGAAAAATCACCTGGAATCCAAAAATAATCTTAGTAAAGATTAAATCCGCATCTCCTAGGACAAAACGTATTGCCGCCCTAGCTCAGCGTGGTAGAGCAGCTGACTGTTAATCAGCTGGTCGTCAGTTCAAGTCTGACGGGCGGCGCCTAATATTTCTAAATTCGAATTTAGAAACATATTATTTTGATTACGTGCATCATACCAAGAAAACTACAGGTATTTGTTTTTAATATTTCATAACTCGAGATTTGAAACATTATACAAGATCACATCTGTGTTTATTCTATTAGACAGGCTAGATCAAATACTGATCGCAACATTAGGATACGTGCAGGAGGTTCGCATTGGCCAGAACACGACGCGCTAATAGATATTGCGTCGATTGTGGGGGAAGATTAGTCTACTACCCCAGGCTTTCCAATCCAAAAGCTCCCAATGAATATAGAGTTCTTGTGTATGCATGCCCTGATTGCACGAAGGACTTTAACAAACCCAAGATGTTTTCCATTAGACGAAATGTAGTAGATGAACCGATAGAAACTGTAGAAATAGAGATAGTTCAGACTCGCGAAAAGATTCCTTCGTAAAAGCTAAACCCCGTCTAATTCTCTGGAATTTACTCATAGGATGATTTTTTCAAAAAATCAGTTTTTGACGGGGGGTTTAACATTTATGCGTGTATATGCGAGCCAAGGGTCAAAACACCCCCATTACCCAGCAAAAGATTGTCTAACTTTTTTTGGTACGAATAAAAGCTAAACCCGGGTTTTATTGATTAGATCTTATAATCCAAGTCTCTAAGTAGGTTTATGTTTCATAATTCTAGTTTAAATAAACTCAAGAATTTGGCAGCTGTGTTTTCTTTAAATATGCTATTGTGTAAGCTAGTCCGCCACACAAGACTCCTACAGCAAGAACGCCAATAAATGATGCTATTGGTGGGATAAAAGAGTCCATTACAGCAATGTTTTGTTGGCCTAGCTCCCCTTCAGTAAATAATGAAAGTGCACCAGAACCAGATAATCCTGCAAATATCATAAGAATAGTCGCACCTGCCCCACCAACATTCATGCCTATCAGGTGTATCCATGCAAGAACGTTTGATACGCCAGAAAACTTTTTCCTCATATTAATTTCTAAATGACTGTAAAATACTGCAGTTACTGCTATGGCAACAATGAGAACCAGGTAGAACATCAGTCCAATAAAAAACCACTTGGCAGGTCCTTCAAAGGATAACGACAAAAATTGGATCATATTCACTTTGGTAAAAAGTACCTGCATGCCTACCATGCTTAGTGCCATGAGAGTTATGATTCCACCTTGCACTATGGCAGCAATTATGAACCTGTTTCCCCAGCTGCTTTTTGCAACCTCCATACAGGTTTCCATGATTTGCTCATTAAAATAGAATTCTATTCAGTAAATTCAAAATTCCTTTTTTGTGAATGTTTATGTTTAAGAATTTTTAATCAAAAAGAACATTGAATGCGCCAACAACACTGCTCATAATTGGTGTTTGTTTACTAATCCTAGTTTTTGCTGGTCAGTATATTGCAATGGTTACATCAAAACCACAAGAAATAGGATTGCTTATCCATGAACGGATCAACAACGAACGGATTAAAGCTGATTTACAACCTCTGCAATATGATACCAATCTTGCAGAAATTGCAGAGGCTCATAGCAAAGACATGGCAGAAAAAGGCTATTTTTCACACAAATCTCCTGCAGGACTTGGGCCCGCAGATAGAGCAAACTTAGCAAACTACCCATGTGCTCCTGCTGAAAATATCACAACTATTTACACATGGCTCTACACGGAACAATTAGCTCAGCATGCAGTAAATAATTGGATGTTCAGTAATGCTCATAGGGAAAATATTCTCTCAGCAGCCTATGAAAAGGAAGGTATTGGAATAGCTTTTACTTTCACCAGTATAGCTTATGTGACTCAGAATTTTTGTTAGGAAAAGAAATAGCTTTTAAACAACACAATATAATGAAATAATTCTATGATGTTTGGCGCATTCATAACTCACAGTCCAGAATCCTGTCCACTAAACAATAAAACAAACAAGAAAATTTTCATGCAAATTGACAGCAAAATGAAATCAAATATGAAAAAATACAAAATAAAAAAAATTGTTGGCTTTTACATGTCTGCACTTGAACACTTTTGGGTCGCAGTTTTCGAAGCTGATAACGCTCATGATATAGAAAACTTATGCTTGGAAACAGGAATTGCATCTTTTAATACCGTAAAGATAGTGCCTCTCAACACTTTAGAAGGCGTTATGAGAAAGCTAAAACGCTATTCATAGACTAGTCTCATCTAATAAGCTGAATAGAAAACCAATCTGTCTCATGTATGTAATGTAAAGTTGTATACACCAATTGATAAAACATGATTTTCTTACTTTAAATAGTCAAGGATATTCGGTGAAATCATGCCAAAGCAGTTTGAGGACTCGGCTCCAACTACAAATGAAGTAAAGAAGATAGTGTCTGATGAAGTAAGACCGCTACTTGATAAGCTAACTGAACTTGTAGAAAAATTAGATAGATACCATCAACACGACATAGAATTCCAGCAAAAATTCATTCTGCTAATATCTCAAATGTTTAAAAACCAACAAATCTCAATGGAAGCCTTTGACCAGCTTGACTCTTTTATGAGAAAAGAATTCTTCTGGGGAAAGCCAAGCTCAGAAAAAACCTAAAAGATTTTTTACACCATATCTGTAAAAGTAAATTCAATAATTCACATTAAATACTCATCACTATAATTATCATCGTGGAAAAGTTTGACCTGTCGTTAAAGACTGACCAAAAACCAACTGATCTGCAAATAAAAAAACTACAGGAATACTTTAACGAAATGCCAATAGAAGAAATCTTGGCAGGTCTTCATTTTGCAAAAAACAGATGGACTGCAAAGGACGCTGGTGTGCTCAAAGTTGGACGAAAAAGCATTATTCAGCGTGAAGTTCACTCTGTAACTTCGGAGCAGGCTCAATGGAGATTAAAAAACTGGAAGATGATGATTGCAAATTATAGAAAGCGAGGATACAGCTACCCAACAATATCCAGGATTAAAAAAATTCTTTTAGAAATAAGTAAAAAATCTAAGTAGTTGCCTCTGTGCGTTTTGCAGCAGGAAGATCTGTTGGCACCTCTGGAATTGTTTGACGTATGTGTCCTTCTAGTATAGATTGTGCTTCTTCTAGTATTGCTGCCGTATCTGTGCCTCCAGTATCTACAGCAAGTGTGTGGTTTGCATTGACTGATGAACCAGCCATTATGTCTCCCAATATGGCTGAGAGATCCTGCATGGATGCGTTTGCCTCAGGCATAAGACCGCCAAGCCCTGCTCCAAGTCCTTTGATTATTGACATGCATGGGCTTAGTGTCACAACCACGTCTCCTAGCTCCGAAATTGTGTTTAATCTAATTTGAATTTGTTCCATTGCAAGCTTTGCATTTGTAACCATCTTGTTCATCTTTCTAATCTCATGAAGTTCTGTAGCGTATGCTTGAGAGTATTGTTTGTTTTGAGTTCTTACTGCTTCAACAACCTTTTTGAAAATATACTCATCTTTTTCTTTTAATTTCCGTGTAATATCATCTAGCTTTACTATCTGGAGCTGCAGCTTTTTCTGCGCCTCGTCAATTTTTGGTTTGAGTGGTACATCTGGTCTTACTTTATCAATTACCTTTTGTGATATACTCTCCTTATGCTCATTCCATTTACTAAGGATGGTCGTTACTTTTGCACCTGCGAAAGATCAGAATCTAGGTTTTAAGCAGGCATGTTCCACCTCTTTGTGTAACTGCAGTGACAAGAGTCAGTGGTTACACGTGACATGTTTTCACATGTTTAGAAATAATATTTCTAAATTCGAATTTTGAAATATTATTATTGAAAATGCTAACCAAAGGTAAAGGTGTAGATCTCAAAACTAGGTTTTGCTATAATAGTAAGCGTATGTGATGCAGCATCATCAGTTGAAATGATATTGTATAATCTTTCATTAGATACATGCACCAATCCATCTTGCACATCAGTTCCAGCATCTTCTGGTTTTATTGGATTGCCATCAAGTAGGATCTGCAATTCTACTTGGCCAGCAGCTACAATGTTAACTGATTTTGCAAAGTATGGAAGTACGATCTTTCCATTTTCTGAATCAAGTTTCATTCTATCTTCAAAGTTTTGCCATTGACCTTCAAGATAGAAATAATCTTCTTGTAATCTCTCGGGAATAGAATAGGTTACTGTTTGATCCGGTTTAAACCCTTCAGAATTTCCAAGTTGGCTTCTTCCAAATGCAAATTTGTATCCAAAGTAAAGTTCTGGAGTTTGTGATGCTAAAAATTTGTGCTCTTCCAAACCAACCAGTGGTTGAGCGGCAGCAACATTCAAACCAAGAAGTTGACTTCGCTCTTCCAAAAGTTGTTGTATTATTTTTTCAGTTTCTGCATATCCTCCTTCTCCTATATGATCATATCTGATGTATCCTTCAGAATCTGCAATGTATTTTCTTGGCCAGTATCTGTTTTCAAACGCTTTCCAAGTTTTCATATCGTTATCAAGAACAACTGGATATTTGATTCCATAATTTTCTACAGCTGTTTTTACATTATTGATGTCTTTTTCAAATTCAAACTCTGGAGAATGTATCCCTATGATAAGTAGTCCCTTGTCTGCATATTTCTCGTTCCACGCATTAATGTAAGGCAGAGTCCTGATGCAGTTTATGCAGCTATAGGTCCAAATGTCATAAAGAACGACCTTGTCCTTCATGGCTGCTTTGAGCTCTTCTGGGCTAGTGTTGATGTAACCTGCTATTCCAACCAAGTCGGGCGCCTTTTTGAACCTGCTTTTGTCAATGGTTGAGATGGTTGGCATGTTATTAGCTGCTTGCTTTTGGGTACTCTCTAGTTGATTTTGTGTATTTGATAGCATGGGCTCTTCTAAAGAAGAAAAATAGGCACTCGCTCCTCCAATACCTACCGCTAGAACTACTGCCATAATGATTGCAGTTTTTATTTCAGCCTTCATTTTCTTATCCTAGCAATAACAGATTATTCAACAATGGAAAGCTTGCAATTGTTGCAAGCTGGTTTGTGTATACTAAAATTCCTAGCACTATGATAAAAGAGCCCATGATTATAGAATAGTATTTCAAATGTTTGCTTAACAACTTGATTAACCTTGTGAATCTTGAAAAGAAAACTCCCATTAAGATAAACGGAATTCCAAGTCCTAACGAATAGGTTAGAAGTAAAGTAAATGATTGTCCTGGTGACGTTGCAGCTAAAGTGAGAATGCTTCCCAAGATTGGCCCAATGCACGGAGTCCAACCAGCTGCAAAGGCTAATCCAAAAAGAAATGAAAGTGGATAGCTAGCTTTTGTGCGATTTGGGAAAAATCTTTTTTCAAAATTAAGATTTTTGAATTTAGTAGATAGTAACATGAATCCACCAAAGCCAATAATAATAACTCCGCCTATCTGATTAAATCCAGAAATCAGGTTTGCTGCTGAGCTAGATAATACACTATTTAGAATCACGCCAAAAACAGAAAAGACAACTGAAAACCCAAGGACAAAAAAGACCGTATTTAGTATAATGTTAAGCCTATTTGCAACTAGGTTGACAGTTCCATTATTTCGTTGAAGTTCAGTTATAGTGGTTCCAGAGATATATGCCAAAAAGGCAGGTATCATAGGTAAAATGCATGGTGCTAGGAATGAACCTAATCCTGCTATGGCTGCTATAGCAATAGTAACTTCTTGCATCTGTATGAATATGGTATTTTTTTATTAATAGCTTGTTCCAAATCTGTTCCAGATCATAGCCAGATCAATTTTTATCTCCCTTGTATTGAGGGCATCATGTGAACAAGAGATTCATAATAATTGGAATAATATTGGGCGGTCTTGTGGCAGGCGCAATCTATGCAAATTTCCTTTTTCGTATGGGTTAGTTTTTTCTAATTTTTTGCAGATCGACTACGTTATTGGCTACAAAATACCAAATTTTTTGCCCGCAAATTCAAACGCATTAATAGATTTGTCAAGGTGATCTTTTGACAACCAAGCAGTAACTGAAATTCTTATTCTTGCACTACCTAGTGGAACAGTAGGATATCTTATTGGTTGCGCAAATATTCCTTTTTCAAAAAGATATCTTCCAAACTGCATTGCTGTTTTTTCATTTCCTATTATGATCGGAATTATCTGGCTTGACGAATTGATCTCATATCCAAGAGATTTCAGACCGGAGTGCAACAATTTGATATTTTTCCATAGTTTTTTTCTCTGTTTTTCTCTTTTAGAAAGAAATCTTTTCAACGCAAATTCAACAATGAAGCTTGGCAGAGCTGATGTGTAGATAAAAGACCTTGAGGCATTTATCATAAGTTCAATTACATCTTTTTTTGATGCAACATAGCCACCAAATGCACCAAGCCCTTTGCTTAGACTACTTACATATACATCGATTTTTTTTGCAACCCCAAAGTGTTCAGCAGTTCCCTTCCCATCCTTACCTACCACAAAGTCTCCATGTGCATCATCAAGTACAACTATTGCCCCTTTTCTGGTTGCAATGTCTGAGATCTCCTTGAGATTTGAAAAATCTCCATCCATGCTAAAGATGCCTTCTGTGACTATGAATCTGTGATTTGCTTGCTGTTTGAGCTTCCTCTCAAGGTCTTCCATTTTGTTGTGCCTGTAGACCGCGATCTTTGCACCTGAAAGCCTACATGCCTCGATTATGCTTGCATGGTTTAACTCATCACTGAGAATCAGATCGCCCTTGTAAGCAAGTGTGGCTATGGAGCCCAAGTTTGCCATATAGCCGGTGGGAAATATCAGAGCCGACTCTTGTGATTTGTGTCTTGCCAGCTTTTCTTCTAAAACTCTAAAGGAAAGATCATTTCCTGCAACAAGTCTTGAGCTTGACTGCGTCTGTTTTTTTGAAATTTGATTTATGTGTAGTCCAAGATAATCATTTGAACAAAGATTGATCAGTTTTTTTCTCTTGATTGTAATGTATGGGCCATCTATTTTGTTGTCATACAGTTTTCTGTAAAGGTTCCTTGATTTTATTTTTTCAAGGTTGGCAGTTACAAAATCAAATTTATGCTTCAAGACCTATTTTTGAGATCATCTGAAAGTCTTCTTGTGGAGTGTTACCACTTATAGTAAGATATCCGCCAGTTATAATTCCATTTGCTCCTCCAAGAAGAACTTTTTCTTGATCATTTGCAAGATGAACCTCACGACCTCCAGCTATCTTAAGAATAGTTTTTGGCATCAAAAATCTAAACACTGCTACTGTACGCAATATTTCACCAATAGGAAGTTTTGGTTGGAGCTCAAGGGGTGTTCCTTTTTGTGGAACTAGTATATTGATTGGGCATTCTTCTGGATCTAGTTTTGCAAGATCAAGACCAAACTCGAGTCTTTGCATTCTGGATTCTCCCATGCCAAGGATTCCGCCACAGCAAAGCTCTAGGCCATTTTCTTTAACTATTTGTGCAGTATCAATTCTATCTTGGTAGGTATGCGTCGTGCATATTTTTGAAAAGAAACTTCGCGCTGTCTCCAAATTGTGGTTGTATCGTTTGACATCAAGCTTTTTGAGGTATTTGGCCATGTTATCGGTGATAAATCCAAGAGAACAATTCACCTCAATGTTAACCTCAGAATTTACTTTTTCAATAATTTTGCAGATTTCCTCAAAGTCACGTTCTGTGGGTCCACGCCACGCACAAACAAGGCAGAAGCTTTTTGCCCCACTATCTTTTGCTTTTCTTGCATTATCTACTATAGTTTCAGCTGGTAGCAGTTTGTAAGTATCAATACCTGTTTTGTAAAATCCTGATTGGGAACAAAACGTACAATCTTCTGGGCAGGTGCCTTTTTTTGCGTTGATCAGAGTTTCCACGTCTACTTTATTGCCACTAAATGCTCTCGTTATTTCATTTGCGGTATCAGAAAGAAATTGTAATGCTTCATCTGAGATATTGATAAGTGAAACTGCTTCGTCTGCAGTGATCTTTTGTCCAGACAGAACTTTTTTCTTGCATTGTATAATAAAAGTCTGCTCTAGATTCACAGTGTTTGTTTTTTGAATCCATTAATTAAGATTATTGTAATTGTAAACCACAAAAATCCCAAGTTTACGCTTTTTTATTGTCTAACGTCCAATATAATTTGGATCACTTTATCATCGTTGGGCAAATGTGTCCTTGTCCAGCTCTGTATTTGTGTCCGCACTTGTTGCATATGACAAACTCTGATGATGCAGTTGTCCTCGGGCATGTATGGATCTCATTCACTTGCAGAATCTTCTTACAATTTGGACAAATGCGAATCTGTGGCATCAGTGTTCACTCTATGGGATATAAGATGAGGTGTAATGTTAAGCTTGATGAGTTGAAAACGATTTATACACTATACTTAATTATCACTTTTCTGCAGGCTGTGCATGGCGTCTAAAAGACGATCAAAAAGATCAAAGAGGCGAGCTAAGCCCGCTCCAACACGCAAGCAACTGATTACCGCTCATGCAGCTGCTAACAAAGCTAAGCGAGAACGCGACATGGCGATAAGGGAAGGAAGACGACTGAAAGCTTCCATCGCGGTAAGAAACCGACAGATTAGAGAGCTTGCAATGAAACTTAGAAGAGCACGAAGACGATAGTTTAGTTTAAACTTCCTTCGTGACTTTTTTTATTGTATCGATAGTACCGTCGAGTAAAAAATCAAGTTCACTTGCAGAAATTGCAAGTGGTGGTACAAGCATAACTATGTTTCCAAGCGTTCGTAAGTATATTTTGTGCTTTTTTGCTTCGGCAAAAATTTTCTTAGGTATTGATTTTTCTGGTTTGATTGGAGTTTTTTTCTTTTTGTCACTTACAAGCTCAATTCCCATGAGCATTCCTTTATGTCTTACATCTCCTACCAATGATAAATTTTTGATTTCATCAATTCTTTTTTCAAAGCGTTTTGAATTTTGTTTGATCTTTGAAATTAGTTTGTTTTTCTCATACAATTCAAGATTCGCAATGGCGGTAGCAGCAGCAAGTGGATTTCCTGTAAAGGTATGGCCATGAAAGAAATGTTTCATTTCTTTATAGCTACCAAGAAATGCATCATAGATTCTTTTGTTTGTCAGAGTTGCTGCCAGAGGCAAGTAGCCACCTGTGAGCATTTTTCCATACGAAACAATGTCAGGCATGCTGTTTTGTGGCACGTATTCTATAAACGAGCCTAAGCGGCCAAATCCAGTGGCAATCTCATCTACAATAAACAATACATTATACTTTTTACATAGCTGACTCACTTTTTTCTGAAATTGCGGTGGATAAATTATAACACCGCCTGCAACCTGAGCGCCACTTTCCATAACAAAAGCTGCAACATCATCTCTTTTTGAAAGTAAATTTTCTATTTTTTCAAGGCAATAATTCTGATATTCTTTGAAAGTAAATTTGGTTGGCATTCTGTACCTATCTGGCGTTGGAGTTCTAATTACGTGGAAAAGTAATTTTTTGAATTTTGAAAAGAAAAACGGAACATAGCCTATTGACATTGCGCCAATTGTATCACCGTGATATCCATTTTCTAGTGAAACAAATTTGGTTTTGTTTTTGATTCCAGTGTTTTGCCAGTACTGAATAGCCATCTTTGTCGCAATTTCCATTGCAGTCGAACCATCATCAGAATAAAACACTTTTTTCATTCCAGGCGAAACGCTAACGAGTTTTTCTGCTAGAATCTCTGCTTTGTCGTTTGTAAGATTAAACAGTGATGAGTGCTGTAGCTTTTTAGTTTGGCTTATCATTGCATTTACAAGTTCTTTTTTAGAGTGGCCCCAGACGTTGCACCACATGCTTGCAACTCCATCAAGCAGCTTGTTTCCTTTAGAATCAATAAGCCACATTCCTTCGCCTTTTGTTATGACATCAAACGTTTTCCATTCTCTCATCTGTGTGTATGGATGCCAGACAAAATCCTTAGAGTTCAATTAATGCAAATTCGGTTTTGGCATTAATAATGGTACGCTGAACTCATAAGTAACAAGAGCAAATGATACCTGTGAAGGGATATTTTGTCACTGGCACTGATACTGGCGTAGGAAAGACTGCCGTTACAGCGGGCATTGCAGGTTCTTTGCGTAAGCTTGGAGTTAATGTTGGAGTCATGAAACCAATTGCAACTGGCTATCAACAAAAAGCAGGCTACAAATCATCAGACGTTACAATTCTCGCAGAAGCAGCAGGGATAAAGGACCCTGAAGATCTGATAAACCCGGTTTTTTTACCAATTCCAACGTCACCTTACGATGCATCAAAACTTTTGTCAGTACCAATTGACATGCCCCTAATTCTTACAAAATTCAAAAAACTGCTTTCTTTGCATGATGTGATATTGATTGAGGGCATAGGTGGGATAATGACTCCAATTACAAAAAATTTCTTTGTTGCAGATATGATCAAAGCAATGGCAATTGAAACCATCATAGTAACAAGAGCAACGCTCGGAACATTGAATCACACGGTTATGACATGTAAGATGTGCAAAAATTATGATATTAAAATAAAAGGGCTTGTCATAAACAATTTTGATGAAAAAGGTACTCCGGCAGAAAAAAGTGCCCCAATATCACTATACGAACTTACGGGAATCAACATCATTGGAATAATACCTTTCATAAAAGATCTTAATCAGATTGATAAGATGATTGAAATGGTTAGCAAAAAGATAGATGTAAAATCGCTTATATCCTAAAAAGCTTCAACTTTGATTGCTTTTTGTTTGAGAGAAAACCAATAATGTCATTGATTATATTCGTAAAGCGCGTTTTTTCATTCTGATTAATAATGTATACAGTTGCGTCTAAAGGAAGCGCATTTTCTAGAACAAACCACATGTTGTCTTTATGTGGTTGGATTTTTGTAATCTCGGTAACTCGTTTTTGTATGAATTTATGATCGTTGGTTTTTGGGAATGTTATGATGATAGCATCTTGTGGGGAAGAAGCAAGAGTTGGAACATTTGGTATGACCACATCTATTTCGATATCTGCGTGAACCGTTTTTCTTTGGTTTGGAATTAATGCAACAGTCAATAAGTAATGGATAAAACTCTCTGCAAATGAGACCAAATTCTCAGATTTGCTGCCTTTTAGTTTCTCAAACAAAGGCATGCACTCATTACATATTGCATTTAAGGCCTCTGAGCTGTTACCTTGCGCAATATCCGATACTATTCTGTACTCTTTGTAGTTGTTAATTGCGTTGTATAGTATATCTTTTACATCCAAGTATAGTAATGATGTTATGCCTTGTATTTTTTCTTTGCAAACTTGGCTAAACCAAGCTTTTTCATCTCATCAGATTCTTTGACTACAGAGTGGTGTTGTTTCTCTTTGTGTTTTCTGAGTTTTTTTTGTAAATCAGCAAATTCGTTAGCAAGTATTTTTATTGCATAAAGTCCTGCATTTGTTGCCTTGTTTACACCAACGGTGACTACTGGAGAACCTGTTGGCATCTCAGATATGGAAAGAAGAGAATCTAGTCCACCAAAGGCAGAGAACTTGAAGCGTTCTGAATTTCCTGATTTGTCATTATAGACCATTATTGGCACCCCAATTACAGGAATGATGGTATGGGAAGCAATCATGCCTGGAAGGTGTGCAGAACCTCCTGCTCCTGCAATTATTACTTTGAATTCACTTTTTTCAGCATGTTTTGCATAGTCTGATAACCTAGTTGGTGTTCTATGTGCTGATACAATCTGATCCTCGTGTTTTACCCCAAATTCATCTAAAATAGTCGCTGCAGCATGCATGATCTTACTATCGGAGCTTGAACCCATGATAATTCCAATTAGCGGTTTTTTTGAATAGCTCACAAGATCAAACAGAATTGAATTTTATTAAACCTTTAACTTCATCAGCTTTTCTAATGAGGGATTTAACGTCTTTTGTATCTCTTGTGTCTACTACATTGAAATGGCCCATTTTTCTTTGTGGTTTTGCTTCGTCTTTTTGGTACATTTTTAAATATACTCCTTCATTTTGTTGAATTTCTATTGGCTGGTATCTTCCATGAAAGTTCTTGGGTCCTAAAATGTTGCACATCACAGTATAGTGTAATAGATCGGTTTTGCCAAGTTCAAGTCCAAGTATTGCTCTTAGGTGTTGTTCGAACTGTGAAGTAGCACTTGACTGCAAGGTGTGGTGGCCAGAGTTGTGTACACGGGGCGCTATTTCATTTATGAGAACCTTTTCATCTTTGGTTACAAACATTTCAATGCCAAAGACTCCAGCTCCGTGCAACACTTCCATTGTTTTTTTGGCAATTCTTTCGGCTTCTTTTGAAACTTGCTTGCTTACTCTAGCTGGAGCTATAGTCATTTCAAGTATGTTTTCAGTATGAATGTTTTCTACAAGTGGATATGTAGCAATTTGTCCTCTGGTATTTCTTGCAGCTATTACAGACACTTCCATTTGAAAATTGATCACTTTTTCAAGCATTGTTGGTTTTCCAGTAAACTGATCGTAGGCTTGCTCTAATTGATCTGGTTTTTCTATTCTAAAATTTCCTCTGCCATCATA
>Ga0247727_10005802_pt1 | contig 24702 bp, 20 predicted proteins | sample WisWelCaveWW1625_FD_202498 | JGI IMG/M metagenome (GOLD analysis project Ga0247727, IMG submission 202498) | Biofilm microbial communities from Wishing Well Cave, Virginia, United States - WW16-25 | ecosystem: Environmental > Aquatic > Deep subsurface > Groundwater > Cave microbial mat | place... | reverse complement strand
CCCCCCAAATATCCAAGCACTTCCGGGGGGGGGGGGGGGGGGAAAGAGAGACACTGGTTCCTGAGAGATTTTCAGCAGCCTGCTAGACCCTCCCGGCACTTCCGACAGGCTGCCAGGCGGGCCAAATGGCCGGCCTGCCTGTAACACTTCGCCTCCCGCAACGGATATAGAACGATAGGCCGAAGATACGAATGAGGAGGCTTGCCCCGCTATGCGACTGAAGATATTGACCGGAGTTTTCCTGGCCGTCCTGGGCCTGTTCGCGGCGTTGACCGCCTTCGCCGGACCCGACGATTCGGCGACGGAGCCGCCCGAGACCATCGTCGACGAAGAAGCCGACGACGCTGACGATGGCGATGTCGAAGATGTTGACGATGGCGATCTCGAAGACGTTGATGATGGCGATCTCGATGACGTTGATGACGGCGCCGAAGCCGAGGGCGACCTCGGACCCGCGGGCGCCGGCGGCGAAGACGGCCAGCTCGGCGTCCCCGACGACAGCCCTGCCTGCGAGAACCACGAAGACACCACCGGCAACGGCGATGGCTGTGATACGTGGACGAAGCCCGACGGCAGCGAGCAACACCTGCCTGACCCGGCTATCGAGGGCAAGGAGAACGCTCAGGAGCACCGCGATGCCCACGGTAACGACGACGGCCTCGAGGTCGAAGATGATGGCGAAGTCGACGATGAGCTCGAGGACGAGGTAGAGGACGAAGTCGAGGACGAAAGTGACGACGAACCGACTGATGGCATAGTGCCACTCCAGGTGGATTGACGGGCGGACCCGGACACGACTAGCCAGTCGAGCACGAACGACCGACGCGGGCCCTCAGCGATGCTGGGGGCCCGCTGCTGTTCTGAGCGACGACAGGGGAATGATCAGGCGGTCCCCGCGTTTACTCAGGTGAACCTCCCTGATCGAGTCGCGCGGGTCGCCCGCGGACGGCTCGTGCGCTACACTAGGCGCCGGACGCAGGTCAGAGGTTCGGCCTGGGCCGAGCGGGATGGGTCCGAGCGGTTGCTCGCGAGGAGGGACGTAGGGTGGCTACCCAGCCGGCAGAACGCATCGCGCCTCGGCAGCAGACAGCGGAGCTGTGCGCCCTCTGCGGCGGCTCGCGACACAAGCGCTTCATGCAGGCGAAGGGCCGCGCGGTCGTCGACTGCCTCGATTGCGGCCTGCGCGCGCTCCAGCCGATGCCCTCGCTCGACCAGCTCGTCACCATCAACGAGGAGACGGTCCACCCGTTTTTCAACGCCTGCCTGGAGGACGAGGCGTCCTACCGCGACTACTTCGCCCACAAGCTGGACGATCTGGTGCGAAACCAGCCGTCCGGGCGCCTGCTCGATGTCGGCTGCGGGGCCGGCTTCTTCCTCGACGCGGCGCGGCAGCGCGGCTACGATGTCGCCGGTGTCGACCTCTCGCCCGTGCCCTGCCGGTACGCGCGCGAGGAGCTGGGGCTGGACGTGTCGCTGGGGAGTCTGTACGACTACCGGGCGCCGGGCGAGTCATTCGACGCGGTCACTATCTTCCAAACCATCGAGCACGACCCGCACCCGGCCGATCTGACGGCGGAGCTCTTCCGCATCCTCAGGCCGGGCGGCTGCGTGATGGTGACGACCCCCGCCGCCGACGGCTTCGTCGCTCGGGCGATGGGCAGCCGCTGGTTCGGCTACCGGAACGTGGAGCACGTTTCGTTTTTCAACCGGCGCAGCCTGCGACACGCGCTGGAACAAGCCGGCTTCGAGGTCGTCTTCGTCGAGGTCGAGCATGGCAAGAAGCTCACCGCTAAGTACGCGCTCAACCGGCTGATCAACTACTACTACGACCACCGCACCTTCATCCGAAACGGGCTGCGTCTCCTGCAGCCCGCGGTGCTCGTCCTGGGCAAGGTGCCGCTCTTCGAGCCGTGGGCGCACCTCTACGCGCTGGCGCGCAAGCCCGCCGTTGGCCCCGCCGTCCCGACCCACCTCGCTCGGGAGGAGCGGAACGCGTCGCCTGAGCCGGGCTAGCCGCCATGGCCGGACGTTCGCTCGCGGGCGGCGCTGAGGCACTGCCCCGCGTCTCCCTTCGGCGCCTCTCGACGACGCTTCGGTGGGTCGCCGGCCTGACGGCCGTTGGCCTGACGCTGCGCCTCGTCTGGGTGTTCTACACCGACACGATCCCCCTGGGCGGCGATCCCGGCTGGTACTACGTCGTGGCGATCAATGTCGCGAAGGGGCACGGCTTCGTGTCGAACGCGCAGGCGAGTCTGGTTGGCGTCGAGGTGGGGCCGGGCGAGCCGACGGCGTTCTGGCCGCCGGCGTACTCGCTGGTGCTGGCGGGCTACTGGAAGGTGGCCGGCATCGGCATCGAGTCGGCGAAGGTGCTGAACGCCGTCCTGGGCGCCCTCACCATCCCGTTCGTCTACCTGCTGGGCCGCGAGCTGTACGGTCGGCGCGTGGCGCTTGCCGGCGCGGCGCTGTTCGCCGTGTTCCCGAACGCCATCGCCTGGGTACCCGTGCTCTTCCCGGAACAACTCTTCGTCCTGCTCTTCGTCGCCGCGCTCTGGCTGCTCGTGGCCCACCCTGTGCCGACCGTCGAGCGTTGGTGGCCGCTGGCGGCGTTCGGATTGCTCGTGGGCGCGGCCACGCTCACTCGCGGCCAGGGCGCCGTCCTGGTGCCGATCGCCCTCACCTATTGGCTCATGCGCGCTGGCTGGCGGCCGGCGCTGCTCGGAAGCGCCGTCTCGTTGGCGGCGGCGGCGGCGATCATCTCGCCCTGGACCGCGCGCAACTGGTTGGAGCTGGACGCCTTCGTCCCGATCGCGACGAACTCCGGCGCGGCGCTGCGGGCCGGCCATGCGCCGGACTCGATCGGCACGACGAAGTGGACAGAGGACGAGATCGATGGCTTCCGCATGGACCAGTCGCTCTACCGGCCCGACTGGGAGGTGAAGGGCTATCGGGAGTACACCAACCGCGCCATCGAGTACGCCTTCACCCACCCCGGGCATGAGCTGGAGCTCACCGGCTCCAAGATCTACCACCTGTACCGCACCGATTCCGGCGTGATGCCCTGGCTCACGAACCTGGGCGCGTATCCGATCAGGCCGGCCGCCCTTCAGGACGCCCTCCCCAGCCTCTTCGACGCGTCGTACTACGGGCTGCTGTTCGCGGCGCTCGCCTGGGCGCCGCTCTGGCTGCGGCGCAGCGCGAACGGCCTGCTCATCGCCAGCGTGGTGGCCTGGTGGACGGTCTTCCACATCGTCTTTCTGGGCGAGCCGCGCTACCACGTGCCGCTTTACCCGGTATTCGCCATCGCCGCGGCGGCGGGCGGCGCAGCGCTGCTCGACCGCCTGCATGGGCGCATCATCGTTTGAACGGACGGAGCATGGGAGCGACGGCGCCAGCCGGGCCTGAAGGACGTAGCGAGCTCCGGCTGGGACCCGTGCGCGCGGCGGCGCAGGGGGCGCTTCGGCACGTACCGGCGAACGGACGCTGGCTGGCGCTGATCGTCGTGATCGGCCTGAGCTTGCGCCTCGTATGGGTGGTGCACGTCGAGCCGGCGCCGGTTGGCGACGCTCTCTGGTACATGATCGTCGCGCAGAACCTGACCAACGGGGACGGCTTCGCCGCGGACCACAGCGACCCGTTCCGCAGCGAGCCGCCGGCCGAGCTGCAGGCGACGGCCTTCTTTCCGCCGGCGTACCCACTTGCGCTCGCCGCCGTCTGGAAGCTGATGGGCGTCAGCATCACCTCCGCCAAGGTGTTGAACGCGCTGCTGGGAGCGCTGACCATTCCGTTCGTCTACGGGATCGGCCGGCGCATCTTCGACCGGCGAGTTGGCCTCTCGGCGGCCGGCCTCTTCGCCCTCCTCCCCAACGCCATCGTCTGGCTCCCGGGGCTGCTCTCGGAGGCGCTCTTTACGTTCCTCTTTGCTGCAGCGCTCTGGCTCCTGGTAGCAGGTCGGTCGTCCGCTGGCGCGGTGGCGTTCGGCTTGCTCGCTGGCATCGCGATGCTCGCACGCGGGCCGGGAATGGTGCTCCTGCCGCTCGCCGCGCTGATCTGGCTGCTGCGAGACGGCCGCAGCAGTGCCCTGCCAAGGGTCGCACAGGCGGTGCTCGTAAGCGCGCTCGTGGTGGGCCCTTGGACCGTACGCAACTGGGTGGAGCTAGGTAGCCCCATCCTGGTCGCCTCAAACACTGGCGTGAATCTCAGAGTTGGCCATGCACCGGAGGCCAGCGGCACCTGGATTGCGCTAAACGATCCGGTCGATGGCGTCCCCGGCTGGGAAGTCCACTCCGGGACCGACATCGAGGTGCGCTCCTATCGCGTCTACACGCGACGGGCGGTGGAGTACGCGTTAACGCATCCGGGGCGAGAGGTGACGCTCTCCGCGAGCAAGGTTCGCCACCTCTACCGGTCGGACGGAGAGATGCTGCCGGCGCTCACGGTATGGGGGGCGCCGCCTCTGCGGCCGCGCGGGCTGGAGGCGGTGCTGGGCCCGCTGCTCGACGCGTCCTGGTACGGGCTGCTGGGCGGGGTGGTAGGGCTGGCGCCCCTCTGGTTGCGGAAGCGGCCAGAGCACGCGCTGCTGGTGGGGGCGGTGGTGCTGTGGACGGCCTTCCACGTGGTCTTCTTCGGCCACCCCAGATTCCACCTGCCTCTCTTGCCCCTGTTCTGCGTCGTTGCGGCGGCTGGGTTGTGGACGGCGATCGCTGCGCTGCGTCCCTGGTGGGGCCGGTTGCGCGTTCACTGACGGCACCTCGCGCACACTCGCGCCTGGTCAGGTCGAGGCGGGCGCTGATATACTGAGATGTTCCTCTCAGCCGCCCCCATCGTCTAGGGGACTAGGACGCCACCCTTTCAAGGTGGAAACCGGAGTTCGAATCTCCGTGGGGGTACCACGCCAGCCGCTGCGGCCCGTCTTCGATAGCTCCCCTCTGGCCGGCGCTGTCACACCGGGCGGCCTCCTACGTTTTCTCTTCTGAAGGGCGCCACACCCCTTGACGGGCCGGCGTGCCGCCCCGTACAATCAGACGTTGGAGGGTCGACTTCCTGCCATGTCCCTTCGTTCACCGGCTTCGTGACGTCTTGGCACCGGCATGCTGCGCCGGTGCCGGTGTGTTTTGAGGAGGGTGCGAGATGAACTCTAGCCTCATCGGCAAGATCGAGAAGGCGAAGCGCTACGCCCAGGAGCGAGGCCGCATCCACGTCCGCGGCCTCAGCGTCGAGTTCGACGGCGACAACGAGACGCACCACGTCTCGCTCGACGGGGAGCGCTGGCGCTGCAACTGCGGTTTCTTTGCCGGCTGGGGCGCTTGCGCCCACACCATGGCCCTCGACCGCATCTTCGAGGGCATGCTGCCCCGCAGCGCCATCCTCGTCGAGGCGGCGGTCTAGCGGCAGAGCCCAGAACCGGCGTAGCGCCCGGGAGGGTTCTCTAGTCTCCCTCGTCCCGCATCTCGCTTCCCGGCTCTCCGCCCTGAACGCCGGACTGGAGCAGGATGCCGTTGTGGATAAGGAAGCTGCGGACGGTGTTGCCCCACTTCGCTCGTCGCAGGCGGGAGCCTTCGACGCCTGACTGAAACTCCGCGATGAGGCCGGCGTAGCGCTGGCGGCCCTTCGCCCGAATGCGCTTCTCTCCGTCGCGCACCAGGACACACCCGGCGATGATCTCGTCCGGGTCATTGTCCGCGAATCGGCAAAACGCCTCGAGGATATCGAGGCGCTCCGGGTCGTCGTTCGCCGGGTCTCCTCCCCAATGCTGGCGCAGGCTATCGAGCCAGGCACCGACGGCGGCGTACGAGGCGAGGGGGCGGAGGTCGTCCACCGGCGGCTAGAGGGGCAGGCCCAGGCGCTCGGCCAGGCGCTTGATCTCCTCCGTGCGCTTCGGGTTGTTAGGCGAGGCCGGCTCCTGGATCATCTTCGCCCGCATTAGCTCCTCGACGACCTTCTCGTCGCGGGCGAAGGGCTTGCCGTACTCGCCATCGTGGTACTGCTCCTCGAACGGCGGGCGCGGGCGCTGGCCGCCCGCCTCCCACGATTCGGCGGGATAGCCGATGAGCAGGACGTAGAGGGGCACCCAGTCGTCCGGCGGGTGGAAGAGCTCCTTGGCGATGGCGCCGTTGAAGGAGCTGAGGCAGCCGCCCAGCCCTTCGTCGAAGGCGGTGAGAAGCGCCTGGCAGATGGCGACGCCGCAGTCGGTGGCGGCGCCGATCGGGTAGCCGGGGCCTTCGGTCATCGGCTTGAGGATCTGAGGGTAGACGAAGTCGTCGACGAACTTGTGGCTCCAGCCGTGCGTCGGCGCCAGCGCGCCCACGTCGACCAGCTCCTTCAGCCGCGACCCCTGGATGCGGTTGACGACGCCCAGGTCGGCGTACCAGTAGATGTGGACGGGGGCGAGCTCGATGTTGAGCGCGGCGACTGGCGTCTTCATCCGCTCCAGCTTGTCCTCCGGCAGCTTGTCGCGCTCGACGACGATCGCCTTCGCCCAGTGGGCGTTCACGGCGCAGGAGGCGAGGCGCGCCGCCTCGAGGATCTTCTGGATCTTCTCACGCTCCACCGGCTTGTCCGGCTCGAAGAAGCGGATGGAACGCCTGCGGCCGATGACTTCCTTGAACTCCATGGCTCACTCCTGACTACTGCTGGTCCTGTGGAGGGGCGTTGGGCGCCACTATCTCGGCGACGTTGGGATTCTCGCGGCTGGCGGATGTTCTGTCAAGACGAACCGTCGTACTGGACCAGCGCGATCACCTCGAACTCGCGCAGCCGCTCGCGCCCGCCGAGGCAGGTCAGCTCCACCAGGAAGGCGAGCGCCCGTACGTGGCCGCCGGCCAGCTCCACCAGGCGGGTCGCCGCCTTCGCGGTACCGCCCGTCGCCAGCAGGTCGTCGACGATCACGACCTGCTGGCCGCGGCGGAGGGCGTCAGTGTGCATGTCGAGCTGGCTCTCGCCGTACTCGAGCGCGAACTCCACGCTCATGCGCTCCGAGGGCAGCTTGCCCGCCTTGCGCACCGGCACGAACGGCAGGCCCAGGTTCAGCGCCACCGGCGCGCCGAACAGGAAGCCCCGCGACTCCACGCCCACGATCGCCTCCGGCGCGAGGGGGGCGATGTGGCGCGTCAGCTCGTCGACGGCGTGGCGGAAGGCGCGGGCGTCCAGCAGCAGAGGGGTGATGTCGCGGAAGAGGACGCCGGGCTGGGGGAAGTCCGGCACGTCCCGGATGAACGACCTGAGGTCGAGGGGCGGCGCGGCGTCAGGCACCCGAGCAGTATAGCGGGGCGACGACTACGGCTGGGCCGCCAACGCCTCTATCTGCTGCTGGAACGAAGGGGGCGCCGAGAATTGGGCCACGCTCACGGGTAGCTGAATGATGCCGGTGCTCGGGCTGTACACGAGATGGTAAGACGCGACCTCCCCGCCTGGAAGGGCGGTATCGACCGTGAGGTCGATCGTGTCCTCCGGAGGAAGGCCATTGCTTACGTCAGCCTCCAGGAGCACCTGAACGTCAAGCGCGCGCAGCAAACCATCGAGCTGGCGGCTTCCAGGCGCCAGCTCCGTCTTGGCTACGACGAGTGGGCTGGGGCCCGGGTCCGTCATGTGCACCGTCGCCGCCGTCGCCGTCTGGAGCGCGAAGTCTCGATATGGATTGATCGTATCGCCCGGACAGACGAGCGGAACGTCCGCTGCGCGGCATCGCAGGAGGCCCTTTGGCGCGCCCTCAGCGGCCAGCCGCTGGTCGGTCTGGCGCACCGCCTGGAAGAGGTCCTCCGCTGAGGCGTATTCACGGAAGAGGTTGTTCGAGGGTCCCGCCCGGATCAGGTCACGCTCGACGCCAGCCCACCCCTGGTAGAGGATCCAGAAGATGCCCTCGTCTCGGGATCGATCGAGGAAAAGGAGGAGACGTTCCGAGGAGCACGGATCCAGGTCGTCCATCCGTACACGGCCCAGCCCCTCGGACCCTGGCCTTACGCGGTCGACGAGATCGACGACGACCGTGTCGCTAGGGCTGCTCCCTACGAGCGTCTCCTCGATGCCGATGGTCGTGAGGACGCGTCCGGCGACGGTCTCCTCGCGCGGCGCCTCCACCGCCCGGGCGAGCGGCCTGCCGATCACGATCAGATCGACATCGTTGATCAGCGAGGCTAGGTCATCGTACGGCGTGGCCCACTCGACCGACTGGGCGTCGCTGGCCGGCAAGGAGCAGGGATCGCCGCCCGAGTCAACGAACGCGCGTATCTCCTCTCTGCCCCGTTGCCAGGATGGTTCGCGAAGGCGCTGGAGCTCCTCGAACGACTGCGGCTCAGGCGGCTGCTCCTCTTGCGCCGTGCCCGGTCCAACATACACCTGCCAGATTCCAAAAGTCGCCAGCGCAACGAGCACTACCAGCAGGCCGGGAAAAATGAGACGCCGAGCGTGACCTAATCTGCGCATGTCACAGCAGCGGGGGACAAACAAGTCCGAACTGGTCCACAATGCGGCTTATGTCATCTGTTGCTGTGTTGCCGCTGAAATTTACGTCGGTATCGGGGTGGTACGTGTTCTCTCCCGCTAGTCCCCCAAATGCAGCAACGGCGAGACTGATGTCTGACGTACCGACGGTTCCGCCTCTGTCTGCATCGAAGCAATCGTAGAGTGTCCCCAGTTCGCGCCACCACGCGAAGATGCATCGGATACCGAGAACTTCGGGGGCGCGGTTGCACGGATCGGATGGAGGAGACAAGAGAGGGTTGGCAATTCCCAGGTCGCAATTGAAGAGAGATTGTGGATACGTTACTTCAAGGTTTGTGTTCATTACGCAAACGTGAGTCTGGTGATGCGCCAGACGCAGCGTGTGACCGAGCTCATGGGCAAACACATATATCTTGCCAGACGGTGATCGGTTGTTGAGGAAATCCGGGTTAATGTACGTTTCGCTCCCAGTCGTGTTGCGGCCAATGTTGACGTCACGGTCGCAATCCACAGGGCGGACGTAACTCAATGTGAGGAGCGGGCAGTAATACGCAGTGGCGAGGGCGCATACTCCGCCCGGATCGCCCTGCGCCAGACAGTTGAGGTAGACGTTGCCCATGTGAAACGACAACCGCTGGGTGTTCGGTTACATGGGCGCCTGTGGCCCGGCGGCTATCGCCCAGTTCCTTTCCGCCTGGTCGAGAGCCGTCTCGTACGCCGTAGTCCAAACGTTTGAGTAACGATAGTTGTGAACAGCGAAACTCTTCTGCGCTTGGATCAGATTGTAGCCCTCAGCCGAATAGATATAGATGCAGTTCTTGATGGAAGCGGGAGCGGTGTTGCAGTTCGCAAAACCGTAGGGGTGGCCGGCCGTCGCCACCCGGTTCCCTGCCGCCAGCCAGCTTCCAGCAGCGACAAGCGCTGCAAGCAGGATGACCGTTTTCTGCTTCCAGTCAGGTGACATCGGACAAGACCAACCCCCGTGCCCTAAGTAGACATAAAACTATCATGCGAGCGAGGCCGTGTCAAGCCCTGCGGTAGATGCCTGGTGCCTACTCCCGCCGGCGCCAGGTCGTGCCGTCCGGGCCGTCCTCGAGCGCGATGCCCAGGCTGGCGAGGCCGTCGCGGACGCTGTCCGCCAGCGCGAACTGCTTCGCCTGGCGCAGGCCCTCGCGGGTGGCGATGAGCAGCTCGATGAAGGGCGCCGCGCCCAGGTCCGTCTCGGTCTCGGCCAGCGTCAGGCCCAGGACGTCGCCCAGCTCCAGGAGCAGCGCCTGCGCCTCGCCGACGGGGCGGCCCTCGTCGCGCGCGCGGTTGATCTCGTGAGCCAGCTCGAAGAGGGCGGCCAGCGCCTTCGAGGTGTTGAGGTCGTCGTCCATCGCCTCGATGAACGAGTCACGGGCGGCCGACGCCTCCAGCGGCTCGCCCGAGCCGTCGGCCGGGCCGCGCGCGGCGATGCGCAGGCGCTCGGCGCCGCGCTTGGCCGCGCCCAGCCCCTCGTCGGTGTAGGAGAGCGGCGTGCGGTAGTTCGAGGTGAGCACCCAGAGGCGGATCGCGTCGGCGGGCCAGCGCTCCAGGGCGTCGGCGATGGTGACGAAGTTGCCGAGCGACTTGCTCATCTTCTCCTCGCCCGCTTTCACCCAGGCGTTGTGCACCCAGTAGCGGACGAATGGCGCCTTGCCGGTGTAGGCCTCGGTCTGGGCGATCTCGTTCTCGTGGTGAGGGAAGATCAGGTCTTCGCCGCCGCCGTGAATATCGAGTTGCTCGCCGAGGTAGCACAGCGACATGGCGGAGCACTCGATGTGCCAGCCGGGGCGGCCGGGGCCCCAAGGGCTCTCCCAGGTCGGCTCGCCCGGCTTGGCGGCCTTCCAGAGGGCGAAGTCCATCGGGTTCTCCTTCTGCTCGCCCGGTTCGACGCGCGCGCCCGCCAGCATCGAGTCGAGCGTGCGGCGGGCGAGCTTGCCGTAGTCGTCCTTGCGCTCGACGCGGTAGTAGACGTCGCCCTCGGCCTCGTAGGCGTAGCCGCGCTCGATGAGCGTCTCGATCATCTCGATCATCGTCGGGATCTCTTCGGTCGCGTGGGGGTAGACGTGGGCGGGGAGGATGTTGAGCGCCCGCATCTCCTCGTGGTAGCGGGCGATCATCTGGCCGGCCAGCTCCTTCGTGCTGATCTCCAGCCGCTGCGCTCGCGTGATGATCCGGTCGTCGATGTCGGTGAAGTTCTGGACGTGGCGCACCTGGTAGCCGCGGTACTCCAGGTAGCGCCGGAGCGTATCGAAGATGATGTAGCTCATCGCGTGGCCGACGTGGCTCGTCTCGTAGGGGGTGACCCCGCAGACGTACATCTTCACCACGTCGCCACCCGGGACGAACTCCTCGACCGCGCCCGAGAGGGTGTTGCGAAGGTGGAGCGCGCTCACGGCAGGGCGCCCCCGGCGTTCGGCGCCGGCTCCTCGACGGGTAGCTCGCGGCCTTCGGCGGCAGCGAGACGCCCCTCCAGCGTCCGCACGCGATCGACGAGCGCGCCGATGCGCTGCTCCAGCTCCGTGATGCGGTCCCACTCCGGGTCGGGCAGGTGGAGGACGGTGTCGGAACCCGGGTCGCGGTAGGCGACGATGTGCCCCGGCACGCCGACGACCGTCGCGTTCGGCGGGACGTTGGTGACGACGACCGAGCCGGCCCCGATCGAGGCGTTCTCGCCGATGGTCACCGCGCCGATGATCTTCGCGCCGGCGCCCACCTGGACGTTGTCTCGGAGCGTGGGGTGGCGCTTCTCCTTCTTGGTGCTGGTGCCGCCCAGCGTCACCCCCTGGTAAAGGTGGCAGTGGTCGCCGATCTCCGTCGTCTCGCCGATGACGACGCCCATCCCGTGGTCGATGAATAGCCCCCGGCCGATGCGGGCGCCGGGGTGGATCTCAATGCCGGTGACGGCGCGGTTCAGGTGCGAGATGATCCTCGGCAGCAGCGGCACGCCGCGCCCGTGCAAGGTATGGGCCAGCCGGTGGAGTTGGCGGGCGTGAAAGCCCGGGTAGGTGAGGATCACCTCCAGGCTGCTGGCGGCCGCCGGGTCGCGTTCCCGGGCGGCGTGGATATCTCCAAGGATGTTCTCGATGAGCGGCACGCTCTGGACCTTCCTTTCGCGCGCAGGTTGGTCGCGTCTCCTGGGCGTCCCCCCTCTGCGGGGCGGCGCCCTAAGGACAGACGCAGCGGGACCTGCGCCGAAGGAGCGGCCTCCGGACCTGCGGCCTGTGGGATAGGGCGATGCGCATTAGTCCTCCGAGCGTTACGTAGAGTCTAGCAGCACCACGGCGAGCGCGGCAATCCCCTCGCCCCGCCCGATCGCCCCCAGGCGGTCGGCCGTCGTCGCCTTCACGCTCACGGCACCCAGGTCGACGCCCAGCGCACCGGCCAGCGCCGCGCGCATCGCCTCGATATGGGGCGCCAGACGCGGCGCCTCGGCGACGACGATGGCATCGACGTTGGCGACGCGGTAGCCGGCGGCGGCGACGAGCTCGACGGCGCGCCGGAGCAGGTCGAGGCTGGCGGCGTCGCGATAGCGTTCGTCCTCAGACGGGAAATGCGAGCCGATGTCTCCCAGGGCCGCCGCCCCCAGCAGGGCATCGATGACGGCGTGGGTCAGAACGTCGCCGTCGCTGTGCCCGGCGAGCCCGGCCTCGTGGTCGATGCGCGTACCGCCCAGCACGAGCGGCCGGCCGCGTTCGAAAGGATGGACGTCGTAGCCGATGCCGGCGCGCATGCTCTGCCCTTACTCCCCGCGGCCGCCCCAGGCGCCGATGCAGCCCTCGCTCGTGGGCGACAGCGGGTAAAGCGCCGGCTCCGGCGAGGTGGCGCTCCGGAAGAAGACGTAGGTCTGGCAGGAGATGTCCACGGCGATCCGGTAGGACACGGTGACGTTGACGCCGCCGTTGTCCAGCGTGACGGCGCTCACCTCCCCCACGGTCGCCGGACCGAACGGTTGGTAGCGTTCCAGGTAGGGGCCGGCGGCCGGTGAGATGAAGTCTCGCTCGGCTGCTGGGTAGAGGCTGAGGAAGGCGTCGAGGTCGCCCTCGTAGATCGCTCGCACGACGGCGGAACTCGTGTCCGTCTGCGAGGCGTCGTTGGGCGGGACCGGCGCGTCCTCGCTGCCGCAGGCGACGGCAGCGCAGGCGAGGGCGACGCAGACGGCGAAGCGGCGCATGCCCTCACTCCGCCCGCAGCAGCGCCTGCGCCAGCGCCAGGTCGTCGGGCGTGGTCACCTTGAGGTTGCGCGACGAGCCGGCGTACAGCCGCACCGTGACGCCCAGCGCCTCGACCAGCGCTGCGTCGTCCGTCGCGTCGCCCTGCGCTCGACCGTGGGCCTCCAGCAGCAGCTCGCGGCGGAAGACCTGGGGCGTCTGCGCCAGCCAGAGCCGCGAGCGGTCGAGCGTGCGGACCACCCGCTGGTACTGGTCCGCCTCCTTCACCGTGTCCGAGGCGGGCACGGCGCAGCATGAAGCCCCGGTCTCCTGAGCCACCTCGCTGCCGCGATCGATCAGGTCGACGGTCACCAGCGGGCGCGCGCCGTCGTGGACGACAACCCACTCGCACGCGGCGAGCGCCTCGAGGCCGGCGAGGACCGAGTCCTGGCGTCGAACGCCGCCGGGGACGACGGCGCAGACCTTCCCGAACGCCTCGTCGCGGACGAGGGCGCTTGCCCGCTCGATGGCGTCCGACGCGACGACGAGGGCGACGCGGCCCACGGCGTCCGCGGCCTCGAACGCCGCGAGCGACAAGGCGAGCAGTGGACGGACGCAGCCGTCCGGGTCGGCGAGCGGCGCCCACAGCTTCTCGACGCCGGCCATGCGCTCGCTGCGTCCGGCGGCGACGATCACCGCCCCGACTGCTGGTCGCCGGTCTCGATCGGCGGTCACTGGTCGCTGGGTTCCTGTCCCATGGCTAATGCCGCTCCAACTTGATCCCGGAGGCAGGCGCAGCACTGATGTCACCCTGAGCAAAGCGAAGGGTCTGGCCCCTCGCGGGGGCGCGAGATGCTTCGCTAACGCTCAGCATGACAGTTTGCCACGCCCGATCTGCTGCGCGTCGCTCTTCCACGCTGAATTAGTTGCACGGGCACTAGCCCAGGAAGTGGCGGACCAGCTCGGCGGCGGCCAGGCCGCCCGAGGCGAGGTAGATGTTCTTGAAGATCTTGCCGCTCAGCACGCCGGCGAAGAAGCGCGAGACGGGCATTTTCACGGCGCCGGCGGCCACGCCCGCCACGTCCACCAAGGGGTTGGGCACGGACGAGAGGAGGAACATGGTGAGCAACCCGCGTCGCTCCATCCAGCCCTTCACCCGCGGGTAGAACGACCGCTCGCGGAAGAGGGCGCTGCCGCCGTAGCCGGCGGCGTAGCCGGTGAACTCGCCCAGCGCCTCGGCCAGGCCGGCGACGAGGCCGACGAGGAGCGGCACCGGGATGCCCAGGATCGGGTCGAGGAGGGCGCCGGCGCCGGTGATGGCAGCGGCGCCGGGCATGGGCAGGACGATGGAGGCGGCGCTGATCAGGCTGACGAGAAACAGGCCGATGTAGCCGTACGTCTGGAGCTGGGCGAGGCTGATATCGAAGAAGAAGAAGACGAAGGCCAGCGTGGTCACCAGCACGGCCGCTAGCGCCAGCAACGCGTACTCCAGGACGGGAAGCCGGGCCGGCGCGGCGGCCTGCTCCGCCGCCGCCTCGGGTTCGGCGAGCTCTCGGGAGGGAGCGGGCGCGGGGTCGCGTGCGGCGACGGGCGCGCTGCGACGGGTCGTGCTCATGATGCGTCGTGAGGCATGATAGCAACTCGGCCCGAGTGGGCGGCGGGACAAGCAGGCCCCCCGCCCAAACGGGCCGGGAGGCCTGCGCTCGCTTACGCTTCGGAAGGCTTAGTTCTCGTCCGGCTCCGCCACGTACGACGTGGGCGCCGCTGGCGTCTCGGGCGCCGCTGGCGCCGCGGGTGCCTCGCCCATGAGCTGCGAGACCTCCTCTTCCGTCATCTTCGTTCCCGGAACCTCGCCACCCTCGCCTGCGCCCGTGCCTTCTTCGAGCGCCAGCACCTCCGGTCGCGCGATCTCGCGCACGGGGGCCGGCGGCAGGTCGATGTGGGCGCGGGCGGGGATGAGCTTGCCGATGATGACGTTCTCCTTCAGGCCCATCAGGTGGTCCACCTGACCGGAGATCGCCGCCTCCGTGAGGACGCGCGTCGTCTCCTGGAAGGAGGCGGCGGCGAGGAAGCTGCTGGTGCTGAGCGAGGCCTTGGTGACGCCCAGCAGGACGGGCACAGCCGTCGCCGGCTCGCCCCCTTCCGCCAGCACGCGGATGTTCTCGTCTTCGTACTGGTAACGGTCTTTCAGCTCACCTGGGAGCATATTCGTGTCGCCGGGCATGTCCACCTGCACCTTGTGGAGCATCTGCCGGACGACTACCTCGATGTGCTTGTCGTTGATGGTCACGCCCTGCGAGTGGTAGACGCTCTGCACTTCGTGGACCAGGTAGTTCTGCACCGCCTCCGGGCCCATGATGCGCAGGATGTCCTGAGGGTTGAGCTGGCCTTCGGTAAGCTGGTCGCCGGCCCGCACCTGGGCGGCGTCCTGCACGCGGATGCGCGCCGTCGCAGGCACCGCGTACTCGCGCTGCTCGGTCTCCTCGTAGGCGATGGAGATGCGGCTGGGCTGACGCTTCTTGTCTTCGTAGACCACCCTGCCGCCGATGCGAGCCAGGATCGCCTCGGCTTCCACCGGCGCCGTCTCCTCGGACGCCTTGCTCTTCCCCTTCGGGGCTGGGGGAGCCTTCTTCCGGGCCAGCGGCGCCCCTTGCTCGATTTCCTGATCGTGCTTCACCAGGAGCTCGCAGTCCTTGGGAATCTCGTAGGTGTCGGTGTAGAACTCGGTGCTGGTGATCGCGACCTTGCGGTGGTCGCCGTCGCGAATGACGTGCGCGGTGCCGTCGATCTCTGCCATGATGCCCTGGCTCTTGGGTACGCGCGCCTCGAAGAGCTCCTCGACGCGGGGCAGACCGCTGGTGATGTCGATGCCGGCGACGCCGCCGGTGTGGAAGGTACGCATGGTGAGCTGCGTGCCGGGTTCGCCGATGCTCTGGGCGGCGACGATGCCGACCGCAGCGCCCATCTCCACCAGCCGCCCGGTGGCGAGGCTGCGCCCGTAGCACGCCCGGCACACGCCCCGCTTCACCTGACAGACGAGCGGCGAGCGCACGTGCACGCGATCGATGCCGAGCGCCTCGATCCGCTCGCCGATGTGGTCGTCGATCTCCTCGCCCCGCAGGACGACAACCTCGTTCGACTTCGGGTCGATGATCTCCGACGCGGCGTAACGGCCGAGGACGCGCTCGCGGAACGGCTGCATGATCGTTTCGTCGGCGGGGCGCATGAGCCAGATGCCGGCGGTGGTGCCGCAGTCCTCTTCCTCCACGATGACGTCCTGCGACACGTCGATCAGGCGGCGGGTCAGGTAGCCGCTGTCGGCGGTGCGGAGGGCGGTGTCGGCCAGGCCCTTGCGAGCGCCGTGGGTGGAGATGAAGTACTCCAGCACGCTCAGCCCCTCGCGGAAGCTGCTGCGGATCGGCAGGTCGATGATGCGGCCGGCGGGGTCGGTCATCAGTCCGCGCATGCCCGCCATCTGGCGGATCTGGGCAATGTTACCCTTCGTGCCGCTGGAGGCCATCATGTAGACCGACCCGTACTGGTCCAGCTTGTCCTCGATCGCCTTCTGGACCTTGTCTGTCGTGTCGGTCCAGATGCTGATCGAGGCGTCGTAGCGCTCCTGCTCCGTAATGAGGCCCATCTCGAACTGGTCTTCGATCTCGGAGACGCGACGGTCGGCCTCCTCCAGCAGCCTGGGCTTTTCATCCGGGATGTGGAGGTCATTGACGGCGATGGTGAGGCCGGACTGGGTGGCGTAGTGGAAGCCGACGGCCTTGATGGCGTCGACCAGTTCGGCGGTGCGCTGGTTGCCCAGCTTCTGGTGACAGTGGGCGACGACGGTCTTGAGCGCCTTGCGGTCCATCACCTCGTTGTAGAAGCCCAGCTCCTCCGGGATCACCTCGTTGAAAATGATCCGGCCCACGGTGGTCTGGATGAGCTGGCCTTCGGTGCGCCGGTCGCGCGCCTTGATGCCGGCCTGCAGGTCGACGATGCCCAGGTCGAGGGATCGGATCGCTTCCTGGAAGCTCCCGTAGACACCTTCCGGCGGGTGGCCGTTGGACGCCTCTTTGTACTCGCCGCGGCCACCGGGCGCCTGCTGCACCGTGAGGTAGTAGCAACCGAGCACCATATCGAGTGTCGGCGCGATGATCGGCTCGCCTGAGCCGGGCGAGAGCAGGTTGTGCGTGGAGAGCATGATCTGGCGCGCTTCGGCGACGGCCTCGCGCGAGAGGGGCACGTGGACCGCCATCTGGTCGCCGTCGAAGTCCGCGTTGAAGGCGGCGCAGACCAACGGGTGGAGCTGGATGGCGCTGCCTTCGATGAGCACCGGCTCGAACGCCTGGATGCCCAGCCGGTGCAGCGTGGGCGCCCGGTTGAGGAGGACGGGGCGGGTGCCGATGACGTCGTCCAGGACGTCCCAGACCTCCGGCCGCGCCCGCTCGACGATGCGCTTGGCGCTCTTGATGTTGTGGGCCAGGCCCCGGTCAACCAGCGCGTGCATGACGAAGGGCTTGAACAGCTCCAGCGCCATGCGCTTGGGCAGGCCGCACTGGTGCAGCTTCAGTTCCGGCCCCACGACGATCACCGAGCGGCCCGAGTAGTCGACCCGCTTGCCGAGGAGGTTCTGCCGGAAGCGCCCCTGCTTGCCCTTGAGCATGTCCGAGAGCGACTTCAGCTTGTGGTTGCCTGAGCCGGACACCGCGCGGCCGCGCCGTCCGTTGTCGATCAGCGAGTCGACGGCCTCCTGCAGCATCCGCTTTTCGTTGCGGATGATGATCTCCGGCGCGCCCAGTTCCAGCAGCCGCTTGAGGCGGTTGTTGCGGTTGATCACGCGCCGGTAGAGGTCGTTCAGGTCGCTGGTGGCGAAGCGGCCGCCGTCGAGTTGCACCATGGGGCGCAGGTCGGGCGGCAGCACCGGCAGGAGGGTGAGGATGATCCATTGTGGCTTGTTGCCGCTCCTGCGAAGCGCCTCCGCCACGCGCAGGCGCTTCGTCGCCTTCTTGCGGCGCTGGCCGCTGGTGGACACAATCTCCTCGTGCAGGCGCACGCGGAGGCGTTCGATGTCGACGCGATGCAGGATCTGGAGCACGGCCTCCGCGCCCATCCCGGCCGTGAAGACGTTGCCGAACTTCTCCTTGTATTCCTTGTACTCCGCTTCTGAGAGGAGGGTGACGCGGTCTTCCTCGATCGGGTCGCGCAACTCAGCGAGCTCGTCCAGCTTTTGCTTGAATTCGGCGGAGACGGCCTCGTGGCTGGAGGCGAGCTGCTGCTGCAGCGGGTCGAGCTCCGCGAAGGCGCTATCGCGCAACTGCTGGATGGCGGCATCGGTCGTCAGCTCCAGGGCTGCGAGACGCTGCTTGAGCTCTTCTTCCAAAGACGCCATGAGCTGCTGGACCAGCGGCTTCACTTGCTTCTGGGCGCCGGCCGGGATCTCCCCCCCTCGCTCGACGATCGTCGTCTCGCCCAGGCTGAAGGTCTTGCGCGCCTTCTTGCCGGCCTGCTCCTGCAGATCGCTCTCCAGCGCCTGGCCCTGCTTGACCAGCGCGTCGATGCGCTTCTCGCGCTCGTCTTCCGCGCGCGTTCGTTCGGACTCGCGCTTCGCCTCTAGGGCGGCGATGGCGTCGTCGCGCGTCGCCTCGAGCACGGTGATGCGTTCCGTCGTCTCCTGCTCGCGCTGGGCGGCCTCCGCCTCCAGCTCCTCAAGCAGGCGCTTCTGGGCCTGCTCCTTGGCGTCTTTGTCCACCTCGATGATGATGTACTGGGCAAAGTAGATGACGCGTTCCAGGCTGCGCGGCGACATATCGAGCAGGAGGCCGAGGCGGCTGGGCGTGCCCTTGACGAACCAGATGTGGCTGACGGGGGAGGCGAGCTCTACGTGGCCCATGCGCTCCCGGCGCACCTTGCTGCGCGCCACTTCGACGCCGCACTTGTCGCAGACGATGCCCTTGTAACGGACGCGCTTGTACTTGCCGCAGTAGCACTCGAAGTCCTTCATCGGCCCGAAGATCTTCTCGCAGAACAGGCCGTCCTTCTCGGGCTTGAGCGTGCGGTAGTTGATCGTCTCCGGCTTCGTTACCTCGCCGTACGACCACGACCGGATCTGCTCGGGTGAGGCCAGCGAGATGCGAACGGCGTTGAATTCGTTAACTTCCAGCACTCAGCAGCTCCTCTCCTCGCTCGATGCCCTGGAGGTTGATCCCCAGGTGAGGCGGCTCTAGCCCCTCATCCGGGAGGGTGACGCGCTCTTCATCTTCGTTCAGCACCTCGACCGAGAGGCCCAGGCTCTGCAGCTCTTTCACCAGGACCTTGAACGACTCCGGGATGCCCGGTTCCATGACGTCCTCGCCCTTGACGATGGCTTCGTAGGTCTTCACGCGGCCGACGACATCGTCGCTCTTCACGGTCAGGAGCTCCTGCAGGATGTGGGCGGCGCCGTAGGCCTCCAGCGCCCAGACCTCCATCTCGCCGAAACGCTGCCCGCCGAACTGGGCCTTGCCGCCAAGGGGCTGTTGCGTGATGAGCGAGTAGGGGCCGGTGGAGCGGGCGTGGATCTTGTCCTCCACCAGGTGGACCAGCTTCATCAGATAGATGTAGCCGACGGTTACCGGCTGGTCGAACGCCCGACCGTTGCGCCCGTCGTAGAGCGTCTGTTTGCCGTAGATGGGCGCGGACACCTTTTGCTCCAACAGCACCTTCTCCGCTCGGGCACCCAGCTCCTCCAGCGACCGGTTGCGCACCCGCTTCTCGCCCAGCCCCTCCATCCAGAGCTCCAGGCAGGCCCGTTTGGCGATGCCGGTACGGTCCTCGTCCAGCACGTCCGAGGCGACGTAGCCCTTTCGCTTCATCCACGTCTCGAAGGTGGCGAGGTTCAGGTTCTCGCCGTACGGGTGCTGATGATCGCGGTTGATGCCGGGCTGGAGCGCGCCAGCCTGCTCGGCCAGCCAGGCGCGGGCGAGCGCGTCCTGGATCGCCTCGTCGGTGGCTCCGTCGAACACCGGGGAGATGGCCCGGAAGCCGAGCTTCCCTGCCGCCCACCCCAGGTGGGTCTCCAGCACCTGGCCCACGTTCATGCGGCTCGGCACGCCGATCGGGTTCAGAACGATATCGACAGGGGTGCCGTCCTCCAGATAGGGCATGTCCTCCGCTGGCAGGATGCGGGCGATGACGCCCTTGTTGCCGTGGCGTCCCGCCATCTTGTCGCCCTCGGACACTTTGCGCCGCTGGGCGATGGAGACGCGGACGAGCTGGTGGACGCCCGCCGGCAGCTCATCGTGCTCCTCGCGGGAGAAGACCCTGACATCGATCACCTTGCCCCGCTCGCCGTGGGGGACGCGCATCGACGTGTCCTTCACCTCGCGGGCCTTCTCGCCGAAGATGGCGCGCAGCAGCTTCTCTTCCGCTGTGAGCTCCGTCTCGCCCTTCGGGGTGATCTTGCCGACCAGGATGTCGCCGGAGTTCACCTCCGCGCCGACGCGGATGATGCCCTGCTCGTCCAGGTCGCGCAGGCTCTCCTCGCCGACGTTGGGGATGTCCCGTGTGATCTCCTCCGGTCCGAGCTTGGTGTCACGCGACTCCACCTCGTGCTTCTCGATGTGGATGGAGGTGAAGAGGTCATCTTGGACCACGCGCTCCGAGATGACGATGGCGTCCTCGAAGTTGTAGCCCTCCCAGCTCATGAAGGCGCAGAGCACGTTCTGACCCAGCGCCAGCTCGCCGGCCTGCGTCGACGAGCTGTCGGCGAGCGGGTCGCCCGCCTCCACGCGATCGCCGGGGTTGACCATGAGGCGCTGGTTGATGCAGGTGCCCTGGTTGGAGCGGACGAACTTCTGAAGCGAAATGAGCTTCTCCTGTCCGCTGTCGTACCTGACCGTGATCGCCTCGGAGCTGGCGCTCAGGATAGTGCCGCTCCCCTCCGCGAGGACCACCTCGCCGGAGTCGGTGGCGACGCGCCGCTCGACGCCCGTCATGACCAGCGGCACCTGCGGCTGGACCAGCGGCACGGCCTGGCGCTGCATGTTGGCGCCCATCAACGCGCGGGGCGCGTCGTCGTGTTCCAGGAAGGGGATCAGTGACGTGGCGACGCTCAGGATCTGCTTCGGCGTGACGTCCATGTAGTCGATGTGCTCCGGCAGCTCCATGTGGAAGCGTTCGCCCTGGCGCGCCTCGACGCGTTCTTCGATGAAGTGGTTGCGATCATCGAGGAGTGAGTTCGCCTGGGCGATGACGTAGCGCTCCTCCTTGTCCGCTGAGAGGTGGACGATCTCGTCTGTGACGAACGGCCGAACGGGTACCTGCTCTACGCCGTTCTCGGCCGCTTTGCGGGCGATGGCGGACGTGATCTCCTGCCCGCCCTCGACGAGCAGGCCGCCGCGCGGCCCCGTGAGCGTCTCGTGGGCGATACGCCCCAAGAGCTGGGGATCGCTGGGGGGCAGCTCCCGCACCACCTTGCGGTAGGGCGTCTCGATGAAGCCATACGGATTGATCACCCCGTAGGTGGCGAGGCTGCCGATGAGGCCGATGTTCGGCCCTTCGGGCGTCTCGATCGGGCAGATGCGGCCGTAGTGGCTGTAGTGCACGTCGCGCACGTCGAAGCCGGCGCGGTCGCGGGAGAGACCGCCGGGCCCCAGGGCCGAGAGGCGGCGCTTGTGCGTAAGCTCCGCCAGCGGGTTGGTCTGGTCCATGAACTGCGAGAGCTGCGACCCGCCGAAGAACTCCTTCATCGAAGCCACCACCGGTCGGATGTTGATCAGGGCGCTGGGCGTGGCGACCTCCGAGTCGGTGATCGTCATGCGCTCGCGCACGACGCGCTCCATCCGCAGCAGGCCGATGCGAAACTGGTTCTGGATGAGCTCGCCTACGGCGCGCACCCGGCGATTGCCGAGGTGGTCGATGTCGTCCGCGTGGCCGTGGCCGTTGTTGAGCCGCACCATCTCCTGGACGATGGCCAACAGGTCATCCGGTGTGAGCGTGCGCTTCGCCTCGTCCACGTTCAGCTCCAGCCGCTGGGTGACTTTGTAGCGGCCGACGCGACCCAAGTCGTAGCGGCGCGGGTTGAAGAAGAGCGATGTGATCAGGGCGCGGGCGTTGTCCAGCGTGGGCGGGTCGCCGGGGCGGAGGCGGCGGTAGAACTCCAGCAGCGCCTCCTGCTTAGTCTTGGATGGCTCCTTCGCGATGGTGGTCTGGATGTAGTGGTGGTCCGGGTGGGTGTCGACCGCGGCGAACTTGGCGAGCATGCGCTCGTCCGTGCCCAGCTCTTCCTCGCTGAGCTTGCCGGTGGGGTCTTCGTCGATGGCGCGGAGGAGGGTGGTGATGGGGATCTTGCGCTTGCGGTCCACTTTCACCGAGACGATGTTCTTGTTGGACGTCTCGAACTCCAACCAGGCGCCGCGACTGGGGATGAGCTTCCCGTAGCAGAGCTCGCGCCCGCTCGTCGTATCCGACTCCAGGGTGAAGTAGCAGCCGGGCGAGCGGACGAGCTGGGCGACCACCACGCGCTCTGCGCCGTTGACGATGAAGGTGCCGTCGCCGGTCATGAGCGGAAAGTCGCCCATGAAGAGCTCCTGCTCCTTCACCTCGCCGGTCTCCTTGACCAGGAGGCGCACCCACACCTTCAGGGGCGCGGCGAAGGTCGTGTCGCGCTCGCTGCACTCCTCCCGCGGGTACTTTGGCTCACCGAAGGTATAGGGCCGGACGGCCACCGACGGCACCTTCGCCTTGCGCAGCGCCTGGGCGACGTCGAGCGTGATCGGCACGCCCTTGTGGGCGATCACCTTCCGGTCCAGCTTGACGTCCTCCAGCGGCACCAGGCCCAGGTAGTCCACCGGGTTCTCGCCGGACTCAGCCGGCGTGATCTCGCGGGCGAAGCTCAGCTCCATCCGGTTGCCGGTAAAGTCCGAGATAGGCGAGATCTCGTTGAAGAGCTCCTGCAGCCCTTCGTTCTGGAACCACTGGTAGGAATCGAGCTGGATCCGCACCAGGTGTGGGATGTCCAAGACGTGGGGGATCCTGCCGTAGGACTTGGAAAGTCCGTAGACAAACGAACCGTCGCTCGTAAGCTCTTTGGTCATCACCATGCGCAGTCGCTCCTTAGAGAAACACTACGAGCCCGTTCCCTGCCATCAGGGACGGGCTACCCGCTCCAGCCGCTATTGGGGAGTGCAGTACAAGGGGATCTGTCTAGCCGTGCCTGTAGTGTAGCAATCGAGTCCCGGGAGTGTCAATTCATAGTGTACCGGGTCGCCCGTTGGATCGCAAGCCGCCGAAGACCCGCCGGCTGCCCCCCGGAGCCTTCGGCCAGGTGGCCGATTGCGGTGGCTTCCGGTCTCGATCAAGCGATGCCACTGTGGCGGTTGACAGAAGGATCGTCAAACCTGTATACCGCGAAGGCGCGCCACGAAGGCGCGCTCATCATCAGAAGGGGAGGGATCCATGTTCACCTACCGAATGACACAACGCCTTGTCGGCGTAGCGGCGCTGCTGGCGCTGGCGAGCGGTCTGCTGTTCGCCGTCGACTCAGGCGCGCCGGCCGGCGCCCAGGCCACCGGCGGGCCCGTGTTCGTCAGCGGCGATGACGCCGAAGACCACTGCGAGGAAGATTCCTGCGGAGGCCTCTACGCCGCCGTCTTGAGCCGGGCGATCAGCCTCTCGGGTAGCCCGGGGACGGGCATCGCCGCCATCGGCGTGGACGATGAGGACAACGCCTCGGCCCTCGAGTCGTGGAATGACCCCAACTTCGGCGGTCCCGATGTGCCCATCACCGTCATCATGCAGGCGCAGATCGCGACGGTCGACTTCGCCGCCTTCGACGTGATCTTCGTGCCGTCGAACGAGGACGACGGTGAGGAGGAGGAGGTTGGTCTGAGCAACGGCGAGCTGGCGGCGTTGAACGCGCGTCAGGGAGATATTCAGGACTTCGTGAACAACCTCGGCGGCGGGCTCATCGCCCTCACCGAAGCGGACGCGGACCCGGACCTGGCTTTCGGCTTCCTCCCGCTGCAACTGGAATTCGACAACGTGTCGTATGAGGACGCCGAACCGACCGCAGCGATGGCGGGGCTGGCCCCGGACGCCGACGGCGACAACATGGACCACGACAGTTATCACAACGTCTGGACCGGCCCGCCCGGCTTCGGCGGGCTCGACGTCCTGGCCGTCACGCCCGAGGTGCTGGACGAAAACGAGAACCCATCGGCCGCGATCCTCGGCGGCGCGCAGGTCGTGCTCTCCGGGCTGATCAGCCTCTCACCGGAAACGGCGACCAACCCGGTCGGGACGGAGCACACGGTGACCGCCACCGTCGGCCTCGCCGAAGACCCGCTGGTGGACGTCGAGGTCGCCTTCGAGGTCACGGAAGGCCCGAACGCCGGCGAAGCCGCGACCGCGGCCACCGACGCCAACGGCGAGGCGACGTTCACCTACACCGGAGACGGCGGCGCAGGCACGGACACGATCGAGGCGTGCTTCTTCGATCGGCGCCAGCAGGAGCGCTGCGATACCGCCACCAAGGAGTGGCTGGAGGCGCCCGCGCCGACCGCCACCGCCACCAGCGAGCCCATCGTCTCGGTCACGCCGACGTCAGAGGTGGCTGGCGTCACGAATGCCGCTCTACCGCAGGCCGGCGCCGGCGGCTCGGACGGCGGCATCGTCTCGCCGTGGCTGGTCCTCGCGCCGGGGGCGCTGGCCGGCCTCGGCGCCGCGGGCGCCCTGACCCTGAGTGCGCGTCGCCGCTAGCACCAGGTTGTGTCAGAGGGGCAGCCCCGCCGGGCCTGCCTTTGAGGGATGAGTAGGGTAGGGGCGCACGGTGTGCGCCCCTACTACGTGCAGGATTCGGCGCCACATGGCCGGGGTCGGGCGCCATGCGCTATCCTGGCCTCGCCAAAACGAGATGGACTTCCAGCTCACCGACGAGCAGCGCCTGATCCAGGAGACCGCCCGCCGCATCGCGCGGGAGCGCGTCGCGCCCCGCGCCGCCGAGCTGGACGAGACCGGCGAGTATCCCCACGACCTCTTCGAGGCGTTCCGCGAAGTCGGCCTGCTGGGGCTGACGATCCCCCAGGAGCACGGCGGCAGCGGCGCCGGCACGTTGCCGCTG
>Ga0247727_10005801_pt1 | contig 24702 bp, 25 predicted proteins | sample WisWelCaveWW1625_FD_202498 | JGI IMG/M metagenome (GOLD analysis project Ga0247727, IMG submission 202498) | Biofilm microbial communities from Wishing Well Cave, Virginia, United States - WW16-25 | ecosystem: Environmental > Aquatic > Deep subsurface > Groundwater > Cave microbial mat | place... | reverse complement strand
AAGGCAGCAAAGTTTTAATCGCTACGCTTCCATCGCCACGCGCTCGGCACCTGCGCCGCATCCGAACGATGCCAAGTTAGAACATCCGCTCCCCGTTTGTCAAGGGAGCGAGGAGGCCATTTGGCCTATTTTGAGAACGTCATCTTTCGCGGCAAGCGCATCGTTGTTGCCAGCCATTATCTTTTGAACGGCGACGCGAGTTTTATTCGCAGCACGATCATCAACGGCAGCCGGCCTACGCATCCTGACACTGCGAGTTGTGTGCTCATCATCAATCGCGAAGATACGACGACCGTACTCGCGGGATTCACATTGACGGGCGGGAGAGGGACGCGTTGGCGCGACGAGCATGGCGCGGGAGATTATTGGGAAGGCGGCGGTATTTTGACTGCACTGTCTTCGCCCACGATTCGCGACAATTTCATCGTGAACAATGAAGCGATCAACATCTCGCGCGCCGTGAGCGCGGGCGGTGGCGGCATGCGCTGCGGCGATGCCGCGCCTCGTATTTTGAACAATGTCATGCTGGGGAATCGCGCGTTGTATGGCGGTGGCTTGGTGTTGAACTATTGCAGCAACGCGCTCGTGCGCAACAACGTCATTGCTGAGAATCGCGTTTATCAAGCCGTGCCCGGCGTGCCGACGTTCGGCGGCGGCGGAATTTGGATCAACGTTTCTCAAACCAACCTGCGCATTGCCAATCGCATCGAGAACAACACGCTCATCGGCAATTCCGCTTTCGGAGATTTAACGAGCGGCAGCGCGGGACGGGGCGGGGCCATGGCCGTGGTGAATAGCGCCATCGTCACGGCGCGCAACAATATTTTTTGGAGCAACGCGCAAGCTCAAGGCGGCGCGATTGCGGCAGACGGGGCGACGTTCAGCCTTTCTTACAGCAGTGTAGAGGGCGGTTATGCGGGAACCGGCAATCTCGCGCTGCATCCGGCATTTGCAGATAGCGGCTATTATCTCTCTCCCAACTCGCCGTGCGTCGATGCCGGCGATCCGAGCACGGATTACAATGATGTCGCAGACGTTTCCGGCCAAGCCCTTTGGCCCGCGCGCGGTACGGTGCGAAATGACATGGGCGCGTACGGCGGACCGCATGCGAAAGTGCTGGCGGAATTTTCGCGTGCGAAACTAACGCTTTCTCCTACGAGTTATGATTTCGGAAATATTCTACCCGGCAACAGCACGGTGCTCGCCATTCCGTTGAGTAATGGCGGCGCGCGCCGTTTGGCAGTGCATGATGTACGCATTGCTTCAGGAACCGCCACGATCACTCGCTTAACGGCCTTGCCTTTGGCGATCACGCCGGCTTCCTCGAGTATGCTTGAATTGCGTTGGAGCCCCGCGCAAAATGGCGTGCTGCTTGATACCCTGTTGCTCTTCACGAACGACACCACGCAACTCAATCCGCAACGGCTCGTGTTGTACGGCAACGCCAACCCCACGCCGCGAACCGAAATCAATACCGCTCTTCTCAATCTCGGCGACATCGACATCAACACCCCGCGCGTTGATACCACGTTTTGGGTTTACAATCGCGGCACCGGGCCGGATTCAATTTATTTGTCGATTGATTATCGCGCCACGCGGCCACCGAGCGCGCTGAATCTTTCACCGCTCGCTGCGAGCCTCGCTGCCGGAGACTCGATACGAATCACCTTCAGCATTTTTCCCCGCGCCTTTACGCCACCATTGTTGTCGCTTTATACTCCGCGACTGATCGTCACTTCAAGATTCAATCTCGGCGCCACACGTTTTGAAAAGAACACGCGCTTTCGTATTGTCGGAATGCTGGCCGTGAATGATCGCGAGGAAAACTTTCCGGAGACTTTTCGGTTGGAGCAGAACTATCCCAATCCCTTCTCGCGCTTGGGCGGAACGAACACGCGGCTGCGGTTTCAGCTTCCTGAAGCGCAACACGTGGAGCTGCACGTATATGACGAGCTTGGAAGGGAAATCGCAACGTTGATCAATACGCACATGCAAGCCGGTACGCATGAAGTAGATTTTTCCACGGCCTCTTTGCCCGTGGGCGTTTATTATTATGTTTTGCGTGCGGAAAAATTTCAGGCGAGAAGGAAGATGGTGGTTTTGCGATAAGGTCATTTGAAGTGCCACGCACTTGGGAAGTGCATGGCACTTTATCTTGTTCCCAAACTCCAGTTTGAAGTACGGCGATCTCACGCAGCCGATTCGCACGGAGCTTTCGCGCACGAACGACGGCATTGCGATCACGATTGTGAATCATTTGAAGGGGAAACTATCCGTGCCCGCGGAGAGATTGTTCGAGCCGTTTTATCGCAACCCGAGTGACGCCGATAAAATCACCGGCTCCGGCCTGGGCTTGGCAATTGTGAAAGAGTTGACGGAGAAATTGGGCGGGACGATTACGACGAATGTAGAAGCGCATCGGATTGAGATTGCGATTGGGTTTCGCATAGCTTCACACAAAACACCTCACCCCCAGCGTTAACAGTCGGCATACTACGATTTACTCACAAAAAAGGATTGACAAATTTGACCCCCTCAATGTCGCGGTCGTGTTGAAAATCTTCCGAGTAAATCGTCGGTGTGCCGTGCTCTTTTGCTGCCGCCCAGATGAGCGAATCCCAGAAAGAAAGTATATGCACGGGGATGGCGTTGAGCGCGCGAATCGTAATCGCGCTGGTTAATGGCAGAACGATGTAGGCTGCGGCGAGGTCACTTAGAATTTGTGCGGCCTCTTCGTGTGGCAATGGATTGGTACGGCGAGGGCGAGTTATGGCGGCGTAGAATTCGTTGAGCACCTGAGCTACAAAAATGAGATGATCGCTCTCCGATAGGTCGTGAATCAACTGCTTGGCGCGTTCACGTTTGACTCCCGCATCTCTGTCATGGGCGTAGACCAACACGTTGGTATCGATCGTCACGTTATTAGTACCGATCAATTCGCTCATAGAGTTCCTCCCTGCGAAGATAAGGTGAACCGCCAAGGTGGAATCCCTTTTCCATTCGTGCCAGCACGCTTGCGCGAAATTTCTTCCTATTCTGTTCGTTGATGGTTGCCGTATCGGGCTTCATGCTTTGTTCAGGATTTAGAAATGTGACCAGCACACGCGCCCCGTCAACTCCTGCCAGCATCTCGGCCAGCTCCACTTTCCCATTTTTGTAAGTACCTTCGACCGTGGGTAGAATCATAGCTCACCTCGAAAATTAATTAAACCGGTTCTCATCTTCGCACTTTGAATTTCAAATACCGCCTCAAAGCTCAACCGACCTCTTTCATCAATATAAGTAGGTCGAAATTTGAGTTCAAGGCGTTTTTGTGAAAAGCTTGTTTCTTTTTTTGCATTCCTCTCTGCAAATGCAAGGCGAATTTTAGATTACTGATTCCTCAGAACTCCTTCCATCTTTTCTTCTGCCGAGCTTCCGCAAGCCTTTTTCACTGTAAGTAATTTTAGGCAGGTTTAAAAGACGGGAGTGGTCTTTCCCCACTCCTTATACTTCAACGAATTCCCTACCAACTCTAATAACGTACTGGGAGGCAAGATGCCGAGGACTCTCAAAGCGTTTCTTTGCAGCGGGCTATTTTTTCTCGCTTTCAACACGCTCCTACATGGCCAGCAGCTTGCCGTTAAGAACGTCAAATTTACCCAACGAGCGGACTCCAAAGTTATTGTGACTTACGACCTGATGGGGAGTCCTTCCCAAAAGTATCTCATTGAGCTTTTTTTGCTGACGCCTGACTCCGAGGAAAAAATACCTTTGAGCTTAATGAATCTTGCCGGCGACGTGGGAATGGATGTGCGCGCCGGGAAGAGCAAGAAAATCATCTGGGATCTTCTGCAAGAGTTCCCTCAAGGCTTGAGCGGAGATGATTTTGTGTTTAAAGTGGAGGCCGTTGTGCAGAAGGGAAAAAGCAAGAAATGGCCGTGGATTACCGGTGGAATTGCAGTGGCTGGTGGTGTGGCTTACTACTTTCTATCAAGACCAAAAAATAGCGATTTGTCAACTAATTTTCCAAACCCACCGGCAAGGCCGTAGTGAAGCGAGTTTGACTGCAAATTGGGTTATGATGCAAGGGAAGCCGAGACAATGGGCATTGCAATTTTTCTTATGGGCGATAGCAGGCCAGGCGGCAACTCCATAACGATTGTTTTCATCACTTGCGGAAGAACATTATGAACATGAGTAGATTATTTTCGAATGCAAAGAGTAGAGGCGCAAGATTTGTCTTTGTGCTCTTCACAATGTGGCTTTCAGCACAGGCGGATGCAATTGCCCAGAACTTCTGGCAGCAGACCAATGGGCCTTGCAATGGAGACTTCCGGGCTGTTGCTATCAACTCCAATGGGCATATTTTTACAGGGACAACTGGCAGTAGAATCTTTCGCTCGATGAATAATGGCGACAGTTGGACTGCCATCAATACCGGTTTGACGAGCACTCGTTTAAACGCTCTTGCTATCAACTCCAGTAGGGATATTTTTGCGGGAACCTATGGCGGAATCATTCGCTCGGTGGATAATGGCAACAATTGGACTGCCATCAATACCGGTTTGAATAACATGCTTGTAAATGCTCTTGTCATCAGCTCAAAAGGGGATATTTTTGCGGGAACCAATAGTGGAATCTTTCACTCGACGAATAATGGTGACAGTTGGGTTGATGAGCGTTTGACGGGCACTTATGTCCGTGCGTTTGCCATCAACTCCAGTGGGGATATTTTTGCCGGGACCAGTAATGGAATCTTTCGCTCGAAGGATAATGGCGGCACTTGGACCTCTGTCAATACCGACTTGAAGAACACTCGAGACAATGCCCTTGCCATCAACTCCATTGGGCATATTTTTGCGGGGACCAGTAATGGAATCTTTCGCTCGGAAGATAATGGCGGCACTTGGACTGCCGTTAATGACGGTTTGACGAACACTGATATCGGTACTCTTGCCATCAACTCCAGTAAGCATATTTTTGCGGGGACTGAAGGTGGAATCTTTCTCTCGAAGGATAATGGCAACAATTGGACTGCCGTCAATACCGATTTGGCGAACACTGGTGTCCATGCTCTAGCCATCAACTCTAATGGGTATATTTTTGCAGGGACAAATGGTGGTGGAATCTTTCGTTCGACGACTAATGGCGAAAGTTGGGCTGCCGTTAATAACGGTTTGGCGAACACTGGTGTCCATACTCTTGCCATTGACTCCAGTGGGCGTATTTTTGCGGGGCAAGTGGTGCCGGAATCTTTCGCTCGACGAATAATGGCGCCAGTTGGTCCGTCGTTAGTAGCGGTTTGACGAGAATTGACGCCGATGCCCTTGCCATCAACTCCAGTGAGGAGATTTTTGCCGGAACCTATGATGGTAAAATTTTTCGCTCGACAGATAATGGTGACAGTTGGACCGCCGGTGATAGCGGCTTAACGAGCACTCCTGTCCGTGCTCTTGCTCTCAACTCCAGGGGGGATATTTTTGCGGGAACAGATGGTGGCGGAGTCTTTCGCTCGATGAATAATGGCGACAGTTGGATCGCCGTCAAGAGCGGTTTGACGAACACTGGTGTCCATGCTCTCGCCCTCAACTCCAGGGGGGATATTTTTGCGGGGACCACTAATGGTGGAGTCTTTCACTTGATGAACAATGGCACTAATTGGACCGCCGTTAATATCGGTTTAACAAACGCTGAGGTCCGTGCTCTTGCCATTAACTCCAGTGGGTATATTTTTGCAGGGACGTTTAGTGGTAGTGGTGGAATCTTTCGCTCAACGAATAATGGCGTCAGTTGGACCGCCGTTGATAGCGGTTTGACGAATACTTATGTCCGTGCTCTTGCCATCAACTCTTGTGGGCATATTTTTGCAGGAACCGATGGTGGAGCCTTTCGCTCGACGAATAATGGCGACAGTTGGACCGCCGTCTATAGCGGTTTGACGAACACCGGTGTTCGTGCTCTTGCTATCAACTCCAGTGGGTATATTTTTGCGGGGACCTCTGGTGCCGGAGTGTTTCGAAGTGTGGAATCAACTGTAGGCGATCCACCAAGTGTTACTACAAATCCTGCGACGAATGTTAGCTCAACTTCCGCCACCCTCAACGGCATCGTGAATCCAAATGGCGAGAGCACAACGGTTAAATTCGAGTACGGCACGACGACAAGCTATGGCAGTGAGATCATCGCAACGCCGAGTCCTGTGAACGGTACCAGCCCTGTTGCGGTCAGTGCACCGCTTACCGGGCTTTCTCCCAATACATTCTACCATTATCGTGTCGTTGGCATCAATTGCGCAGGAACCACTAACAGCCCAGACCAAACATTTACCACACCCTGCGCAGCTCCGATCGTCAACACCACTGCTGCGACGAATGTGGGAGCGACTTCCGCCACCCTCAACGGCACCGTGAATGCAAGGGGTTGTAGCACGACGGTAAAATTCCAATACGGCCTGACGACAGGTTATGGCAGTGAGATCACCGCAACGCAGAGTCCCGTGACTGGAAGTAGCGCTGTTGCTGTAAGTGCCAGGCCAACCGGGCTCACTCCGGATACGCTCTACCATTATCGGGTGGTTGGCGGGCCTACTTCGGGAGCAGATCGAACCTTCACGACGAAACCTGATAGCTCTGCGCCCACCGTGACCACGAATCCGGCGACCAATGTGAGTACAAATTCTGCCACCCTCAACGGCACCGTGAATGCAAATGGCTTGAGCACCACGGTAAAATTTCAATACGGCACGACGACAGGTTATGGCAGTGAGATCACAGCGACACAGAGTCCAGTGACTGGAAGTAGCAATGTTGCTGTAAGTAGGGGACTCATCGGCCTCACTCCGAATACGCTATACCATTATCGGGTGATTGGCACGAACAGCGCCGGGCCTGCCAATGGCGCAGACCAAACATTTATCACACGCGGAGGACCGCCAAGTGTCGACACCAGTGCTGCGACGAATGTGGGAGCGACTTTCGCCACACTTAATGGCACCGTGAATGCAAATGGCTTGAGCACGACGGTTAAATTCGAGTACGGCACGACGACAGATTATGGCAATGAAATCGACGCGACACAGAACCCTGTGAGTGGAAGTAGCGATGTTGCTGTAAGTGCCATGCTCACCGGCCTCACTCTAAAGACTCTTTACCACTATCGGATTGTAGCTGCGAACAGTGCCGGAGATACTTCAGGAGCAGATCAAACTTTCACGACGATCTCTCGACCCACTGTGACCACGAATGCAGCGACCAATGTGGGTACAACTTCCGCCACCCTCAACGGCACCGTGAATGCAAATGGCTTGAGCACGACGGTTAAATTCCAATACGGCACGACGATAGGCTATGGCAGTGAGGTCAACGCGACGCAGAGTCCCGTGACTGGAAATAGCGCTGTTGCTGTAAGCGCCCCACTCAACGGTCTCACTCAGAATACGCTATACCATTATCGGGTGGTTGGCACAAACAGCGCCGGATCTGCCAATGGCGCAAACCAAACGTTTACAACCTATCCAGAGAATTTTCCCATTGCCACCAACGTAAACTTCCCGAATCATCAGAATGTGTCAGACTATAAGGTGACGGATTGGCGAATCGTCGGACTGCCTGGGGCGAGTAACCGATCAATCAAAGACTTTATCTCCGGCCAGCAAGGCCAGGATTTGGAATTGTTTTGGGACAATGGCGCAACGAGCGTGAGCAATTATTTGATCAAGTTCAATGGAGGATCGAATTTCACTCACGTGGCCGGCCGTGCATTTTGGCTTATCAAAAGGGAAACTGGATTTTCAATACCATAGTTAGCGCTGCGCCTTTAAACGGCAATCAGGAAATTGAAATTAAACTCCACCCCGGTTGGAACCTTATCACCAATCCTTTTGACACAACGGTTGCGTGGTCAAAGATTCAAGCCGCCAATAGCATTACTGAGCCGATATGGTTTTATAATGACGCGTTTACTCAGTCAGCCAATTTTGATCCGTACACTGGCTACTACTTTGATAACGCCACCAATCTGACTACCCTCAGAATTCCATACGCGGTTTACTTCTCGCCCTCCGCTTCTTCCGCAGAGATCGAAACCTCCGGTTGGCGGGTTGAGGTTACTTTGTCATCGGCAGATTTTCACGAAAAGGCGACTTCATTTGGAGTTTCGAAGGAGGCAAGCGATGGGCTTGACCGGTTTGATCTTCGCAAACCCAGAGCTATTGGGGCCGTTCCCTCCGTTTCTTTTCATCGACCCTACTGGGATGCCAGCTACAGCGCGTTTGCTACAGATATCAGGTCGGAGTTTGATGAGGCGCAAAGTTGGGAGTTCAATGTCAGCGCGATTCCGGGATCATTTTCTCGTCTCTCTTTTTCTGATATAAAGCGAACCCCATCTCATTTTGAAGTTTATCTTATCGACCTCGGCAAAGCGCAGCACATTAATTTGCAGCATGATTCTGTTTACAGCTTTACTCCCGCTACGACGATCTCGAAATTCAGAGTGCTCGTAGGCAAAGATGAAGCTGTGCAAGAGAAGCTCAACGCAGTGCTTCTTCCTACGACGTTCGACGTGAGCAATAATTACCCCAATCCGTTCAACCCCTCGACAACGATATCTGTCGCCCTCCCGTTTATGACAGAGATTGAGCTTCGGGTCTACAATATCATGGGCCAGGAAATTAAAGCCATCTATAGCGGCCCTCTCCAAGCAGGAAGATATTGGTTTGAATGGGACGGCAAAGACGGGGTTGGGAATATTGTTGCAGCCGGAGTCTATGTCTATCGTTTTACCACGAGTGCAGGTGTTACCATGACAAAAAAGATGAGCTTGTTGAGATGAGGAGCAACGCCATGATAAAAATCTCAGTGATATTCGTTGCAGCGTTGGTGCTGCAATCCACTATCGCCAACGCGCAAACCGTCGTCACCGGTCACAGCCGTCCTGGCCGTCTCGGAAAGCCCGCCACGATTGAGAAAGACACCCGCCCACCAGTTATTTCACTCGCCGAACCAGCGGGAGCGATGGAGCTTCGAAGCGGGGTACGCGGGCTCCAAATCGTGTCAAACATTCCAGGGGATATGTTTATACGCGGTACTGTCGAAGATGACCGAGAGGTGGAGGCGTTGATCATCAATGATCAGCGTATTCCCCTAAATGGTTCGCCTAAGCGAAAAACATTTTCCGTCACGTTGCCTACTCCAAAGGCCGGAAAAACCCAAAGCCTAAACTTGAAAGCAACGGATAAAGCCGGAAATGCTACACAGATAATTTACGAAGTCAGGGGACCCGCTTCTGCTCGCAACGTCGCTTCCACAACTCCTGGACGATATTGGGCGTTGATTATCGGCATTAGCGAATACCAGCATCCTAGCGTTTCGAGTCTGGATTATCCGGTGAGCGATGCCGGAGAAGTGGCGGCGGTGCTCACGCAACAATACACATTTGATCCCGAGCGTGTGAACGTGTTGCGCAATCCCACGCGCTCTGAGCTTATTGGGGCGCTGTATGCATACGCGCCGGAAGGCGAAGCACGTTTAACCGAGCAAGACAATTTGTTGGTCTTTTACGCCGGCCATGGATTTTATGATAAAAGCGCCGATCAAGGCTACTGGCTGCCCTCGAATGCCGAACAGAAGAACCGCGCCGAATGGGTTTCAAACAACGACGTGCAAAGGGCGTTCAAAGCCACCAAAGCCAAGCACATCTTGTTGCTTTCGGATGCGTGTTTTTCCGGAAGCATGTTTGCCACTCGCAGCCCTTTTACGATAGCCATTGAGGAAGCCTATAAACTGCCGAGCCGCCGGGCGATTACTGCCGGTGTGTTGGCGGTGGTCCCGGACAAATCGGTGTTCAAAGAATTTCTCCTTAAACGGCTTGTTGAGAACTCAGAATCCTATCTCGATGCCGGCACTTTGTACAACAGCATCAAGGCGCCGGTTACCAACAACAGCGCGACCCGGCAGGTGCCGCAATACGGCGTCATTCACGAAACCGGAGACGAGGGCGGAGATTTTATCTTCGTGAAGCGGTGGTGAGCGGGTTGCCGGTTTGTGAGAGTGGCGAGATTGAAGGAACAAGCTGGCGATGAGAGGGCTGTTCACGAGTTTTGTGATGAGGATCAAGATGAACAAAATCCGTGTGCTCGTTGTGGCAGCAGCGTTGATTTGGACAGCCTGCGTGTGCTTTGCTCAGAATGCTGCTAATCAAGAAAAACGCTCGGCTATCGTCGAAGTCGATGGCTACGCCTATCTTTCCGAAGATAAGACGGTGCGCGATATGCGGAAAGAAGCATTTGAAAACGCCAAGCGTGAAACGCTGCAGCGCGCGCAAGTTTATATCAAGAGCTTCACCAAAGTTGAAAATTTCGTGCTGAGCTATGACCTTATCGAAAGCGCGGCAGAAGGCTATGTTAAAATTTTGGAGAGCAAAGATCACGGCCTGACTGCGGACAATCGTTATCATGTATGGATCAAAGCCGAGGTCGAGTACGCGCTGCGACCGCCGCAGAACGACTCTGCGGTAAATTTGACGACTATCGAGCAGGCGCCTTTGACCGTGTCGGTTTGGACTGATAAGGCTGGTTATCAAGCGGGAGAACGGGTGCAAATTTTTCTTCGGGGGAATAAAGATTTTTATGCGCGCGTCGTTTATCAAGATGCAGCCGGAAATTTTCTGCAATTGTTGCCCAACCAACATCGCAGCGACGCCTATTTTGTGGCAGGCAGAATCCTGACCCTGCCGGATTCCATCGATGGATTCAAGCTCGAAGTTGGGCCGCCCTTCGGGGAAGAGTGGATCACCGTTTATGCCTCCACCGCGCCGCAAGGCGAGGTGGATGTTGATGCGCATGGAAAAGATTTGTTGGCGCTTCAAGAAAACACGGAAAAGGTCGCGGCCCAAACCCGCGCAGTAAAAATCATGAAAAAAAAAGGGCGAGCCGGTCGCAGCCGAGTTTTATGAAGCACGGTGCAAAATCACCACTGAGGCAAGGCGATAAATTGACAATAACGTTTCTCAATTCACCAAATCCACACACACCATCTCCTTCGCGTTGCGCACGAAGAGTTTGCCGCGGGCCAATGCGGGAAGCGTGAGGGAGCGGCCTTCCAAAATTTGTGCGCTGGCTTTTTCAGTATACGCGCCGGGCGTTGCCTCCACCAATGCGAGCTTGCCTTTATCACCGAGCACGATCAAATGACCGTCGGCAAACAACAACGCGCCAGTACCGAAACCGCGCTGCGCCCATTTCTCTTCAGCAGTGTTGAGGTTGATACACTTCAATGTGCCTTTGTCAAAGCCGTACATAAATTCGCCGCGTACGATGGACGTGGCCCAAATATTCTGAAAACTTTTGCTGCGCCAAAGCTTTTCGGTGGTGATTGCATTGCCTTGCGGCCGCATGCGCAACATCACTGCGCCCACGTCATAGCCCGAAGAAAGAAAAATGCGATCGGGCGGAATGAACAGCGGCGTGGCGGCATTGACGTTATAGCTCATGATCCACGGCATGCGCCAATACACTTTGCCGTTCTCCGGCGCGAGCGCAACGCCGCCCAGCGCCGAGAAAAAAACAATCTGCCGCGTGCCGTTGAAATTGATCGCCACCGGCGAAGAGAACGCCGAGCTATCCGACTCCACGTGCCACAGCACTTTGCCGGCCTTTTTATCGAACGCCATAAACGCATGCCTCGCGCCGCCCGCTTCGAGCAGCAGCTTCTCACCTTCAATTAGCGGAGAAGTTGCGAACCCGCCATCCGAAGGCCCGAACGAATTGAACTCGCGCCGCACATCATGCCCCCAAATTTTCTTGCCGTCTTTGAGCTGCACTGCCATGAACTGACCGCGGCCGCCGAGCGCGTAGACGATGCCGTTGTCAATCGTCGGCGTTGAGCGCGGACCGTTGCCGTTCGTGTCTTTGAACGTTGAGTCCATGCGCACGCGCCAAATTTCTTTGCCGTTCGCGGCCTCGAGGCAAATGAGAAATTCATCATCACCTTGCGAGAACATGGTGAGCGCACGGCCTTGCGCCACCACGATGCCGCCATAACCATCGCCCAACGGAATGCGCCACAGAATTTTTGGCCCGCTCTCCGGCCACGATTTGAGCAAGCCGGTCGCAGTCGAAATACCATCGCGATTCGGGCCGAGCCATTGCGGCCATTCGTCATTGGGATTGGCGCTGGAAAACACGTTTGAAAGGACGATACCGAGGCCGAATACAAGCACGAACGCAAGCAACGCGCGGAGGGAGCGAGGTGGTTTCATGGTGCATACTTTCAGTTGATGAGTGATTGATCCATCTGAAACTGAAAACCTCGGACGGGCCGAGGTTTAGAAAAGCGTATTTGAAGTTGTGAGACGATCAAACTCTGCAAGCGTTCAATTCCCACAGGATGAACCGCAATCAAAAGCGTTTTGTAAGCGGATTGAACAGATGAAGCGGATACAGCAAAAGCTTTCACACAAAGGGGCAAAGCTGCAGAGTTCCGCAAAGCAATTCACTCTTAATGCTTTTCTTTGCGGGTTCTTTGCGTCTCGGCGTCTTTACGTGCGCTTTACGATTCCAACTTAAGTATATCTCGCATTGCGATACTTGGGTTCGTAGAATTGATGCAACAACAAATCCACGCGCAGCAGGCCCTTCTCCGTCAGCCGCACTTCGCGCTGGTTGTAATCCAGCATGCCTTGCTGTTTGAGGGCAGAGAACACTTCGCCGAACTCAGTGATGATGTTGGCATCGAACTTTTGTTTGAAATAACTCGTGTTGATCGCGCCTAGTTTCAATTGCAGAATCATCTCGCGCGTCAAACGTTCTTGCTCGTTCGTGACAAACGCACGCGCGAGCGGCAGTTGTTGCGCTTCGAGCTGCGCAAGATAATCATTCCAACTCGCCGCGTTTTGAAAATGCACGCCGCTCATGTGCGAGAACGACGCCACGCCCGTGCCCAGCATGTCGCAGCCTTGCCACACCGCATTGCGATACACAAATTGGCTGTGCTTGCTCTTCTTCACCATCGTGTACGCGCTGGAAATCTCATAGCCCGCCGCCGCCAATTGCTCGAATGCATAAGCCTGCCAATCGCGTTTGAGCTCCCAATCCGCAAAGTGTAGCCCGTTGTTGCCGTGCAAATAATCCTGTGAATAAACCGTGTTGAAGGGCAACTCCATTTGATAAACGGTCACGCTGTCGGGATCGATGTCGATGGTGCGCTGCACGGAGTCACGCCAATTCTCCCACGTTTCGCCGACCATGCCCGCAATGAGATCGATATTGAGTTGATCGAATTGCAACGTTTTGATCCACGGCAAACTCCGATAGATTTCCTCGGAAAGATGCGCGCGACCGTTCTCCTGCAAAATGTAATCGCTGAAATTTTCAATGCCGAGACTGAGCCGTGTCACGCCGATTTCGCGAATTGTTTCGAGCTTGGGTTCGGAAAGCGTGCCCGGTTCGCACTCGAACGTGATCTCTTCCGCGTTCGTCCAAGGTATGGCTGCTTTCAGACGCTTTGCCAGGGCTTCCAAATGTGTTGCGCTGATATACGAAGGCGTGCCGCCGCCGAAGTAAACGAACTTCAGCGGTCGATCTTGCGCGGCAGGCAGCGCGCTGTACAACTCGACTTCTTGCGCGAGCGCATCGAGATAGGTTTGAATGTCTTTGCTGTTCTTGTCCGTGTAAACACGGAAGTAGCAAAACTTGCAGCGCTTGCGGCAAAAGGGAACGTGCAGATAAAGCCCGAGCGGCGTATGCGGACGCGGCGGTGAATGCAAAGCTTCGAATGCGGCATGCGCTTCTTCCGCGCGCCAAAAAGAATAGGGCGGATAATTTGAAACAAACACGCTCCCGATTTCGGTTTCTTTAACCTCGTGTCGAGAGGTGGCGGGATCAGGTTGGATGATATTGAGAGTGTCGGTCATTAGGCCTTTGGGTTTTAATGTGAAGGGATTTTTAATTGCAGACGATGGTTTTGATAAACATTTTTGTTAATGTCATTCTGTGAGAACCTTCCCTAGCGCTCGGTACACATCCTGTTATTGAGAGGTGTTCCCAGTGCGAGGGAAGGTTCTTCCAGAGATGACAATGAAGATGCGACTCGCGTCAACAAAAAATGCCGTATGCGTGATCATGCGAACGATCATTTTCCTCCAAAGCAATAAATGATACCGTCCGTCGAGCCGATAATCAATTTGCTTTGCGCCAATGCGGGTGAAGCGACGAAAGAGGAACCGGACTCGAATTGCCAAACTACTTTTCCAGCTTTCAAATCCAAAGCCAGCAGATCGCCGTTCGCCACTGCGACAAACACGCGATTACCGGCGATCACCGGCGAGGCTTCGATTTTTGTCTTCGTGCTGTGCGCCCACAAAACTTTGCCGTCTTGCGGATTGAGCGCGTGTACGATTTTGTCGCGGCCACAGGCGATCACAATCTCATTCGTCACCGCCGCCGAAGCGAAGAATGGAAAGTCGCGTTGCGGATGATCATATTCCCAAACCACGCTTGCGTTGTTCAAATCAAAACACAAAACGCGATTGGCGAACGTACCCACGTAAGCGCGCCCATCCAACACCGCAGCGCTTGCGGCAACGTATGCGCCCGCTTGCGCCTGCTTCACCTCAACACCGTCGCGTATGCGAACGAGGCGGAAATAACCGTCACAGCCCGCAACCACTGCAAACTCGCCGAAGATCGAGGGCGTCGCGTGAATGTAGCCGTCGGTTTCCAACTTCCAGAGCAGTTTGCCGTGCATGTCGAGGCAATAGAGATGATTGTCATATGAGCCAAAGAGCACGCGGTCTTGATAAAAATTAGCGGAAGAGATGACGCTCGCATCGGTTTGAAAAAGCCATTTGCGTTTGCCCGCCGCAATATCCACCGCATGAAATGCGCCGGCCTCATCGCCGAAATATACTACACCATTTGATACCGCAGGGGAGGCTTTGGTTTCAGCGAGGGCGGGATATTTCCACTTCAATTTGCCGGAGTGCAAATCGAGCACATAAAGTTGGCTATCCAAAGCCGTCGCGTAAACTGTGCCCGCGTGAATCACGGGCGAACCTTCGATGTCGCCTTTGGCCTCGAACGTCCACAGCAACTCGGGTTGCTCCGGCAATGTGCTCGCGCTCACGCCCGTTAGTTGGGCGTTGCCGCGAAAGATCGGCCAGTCGTTCTGCGCCTGCAAGCTCGCGCAGAGAGAAATGACAAGAAGTAGAGCATACACGAAAAATGTGATTCGTTTATTTTTGCTACTCCTCCCTTGAGAGGGGCATGGGGGTGTCATTGGCAACGTGCATGAATCGAAGAACACCCCCCTGGCCCCCCTCAAGGGGGGAATTTTTTGAAACGCTTTATTTGACTCAATGACCGAATGACGTAATGACCTCTTCATTCATTCCATCCCGAGGCTTTGCTTAATCCTTTTGATCTGATTGCGGTGCAACAAATCATGTCCGGCCATCATCTGCGTGAGTTTCCATACGCTCTCGGGGCCGCGCTCGCTGTGAAGGCCTTCGCGTGCGAGCTGCGCTTTGCTCAATGAACGGACCAGTTTGAGATTGAGGCCACGCAACACGCGCAATTGTTCGAGAGCATCGCGCAAGCTCACATCGTTGTAGCGCAGATCGTTCGCCCACGCATCTTGATCGTAGCCTTGAATCGCGGGCTTGTCGTGCGCGAGCATCATGCGGATGCGATAGCCCGACACCAGCTCCGAGTCCGCGAGGTGCTGCACCACTTGCACGATCGACCACTTGCCCGGCTTTTCGGGGCGACGCAGCGCAGCCTCTTCCAGGCCGGTGACTTCGGACACAATCGCATCGTAAAGCTCCTCTTGCACTTTGAGCGGATCGCGATTGCCGAGCAGGTCCATCAAGGCTTGCACGTATTGCGCGGCCGCTTCTTTCGCCGCGCCCGCCGGATTGGAAAATATCGAAGACATGGCCGTCCTTTCCTAGATGATTTGAGATGGCATGCACCACCGAATAGGGATTTGAGAAGCAATGCACGGTAAGCTCGCGTGCTTAACACACACAATCGTCGGAAGGCCTCGCGCAAAGCTTCTTTGACTGTTGTTCAGCGAGGCCTTTTCCCGAGATCGCTTTAAAGACAAGATTGAGGCCCAAACGTTTACACAGGTTCGGTGCAATAAAACTAAACAGCGGCTTCGTATAATTTCAAAAAGTCGGTTTCGCTCAACGGGCGCGGATTGAACTTGCCGGTCCATTCGAGCGTTGCCGCTTGCGCCAATTGCGGCAGAGCAACTCTCTCCACGCCGCACGCTTGCAAGCGCAACGGAATATTCGCAGCGTGCAGAAGCGAGGCGATGCGTTCGTGCAACTCTGCCCCGCAAGCGACGGCGCGTTGCAACTCTTCATATTCGCGCGCGGCAACTTCAAAGTTGAAACGCAGCACGTGCGGCAGCATCAATCCCACGGCCACGCCGTGTGTGATGCCGTACTTCGCCGTCAAAGGATTCGCGCACGCGTGGGCCGCGCCGAGCATGGCATTTTCAATCGCATGGCCGGCGAGATGCGCGCCGAGCAGCATTTCGCCTTGGGCTTGCAGATTTTCCGGCTCGCGCAATATGACTTCAAAATTTTTCTCAAGCAAGCGCCATGCTTCTAGACTGAACATTTGTGAGATCGCATTGCGGCGCGTGCAAACGTAGCTCTCAAGCGCGTGCGCCATCGCATCTATGCCGGTGATGGCTGCAACTTTTGTTGGAACGGAAGTGAGAAAGGTGGGATCGAGAATGACGACTCGAAAGCGCGCTTTGAGATCGCCGCACGCCATTTTGCGGTGCGTGTGCTCGTGCATGATGAGCGCATACGATTGCGCCTCGCTGCCCGTGCCCGCAGTGGTGGGAATACCGATTGAAAGCAGCATGGGCTTGCTCGCTTTACCCATGCCCCAATAATCCTCCATCTTGCCGCCATTGGTGAGCAGAAAGTTGATGCCCTTCGCGCAATCCATCGCGCTGCCGCCGCCCAACGCAACGATCAAATCAATGGGCTGATGTGTTTGCGCGAAACGCACGCCGTTCGCAACAGTTCGTGTAGAGGGATTTTCTTCAACCTCGGTGAAGAGAAAAACTTCGAGAGCAACTTTGTGTAACGCAGTCAGAGCACGCTCGACATGGCCGGCTTGCACGAGACCCGCGTCGCTCACGAGCAAAACGCGGCGGCCGCCAAGCTCTCGCGCAAGCGCGCCAAGCTCGGCGATTTTGTTTTCGCCGAAGAGGGTGCGAATCGTGGGATGAAAATCAAACGACACGACTTGTTCCTTTTGTATCCGCTCGGTTACGAGTGGAGTAGCGCAGGCATCCTGCGTGCAGACAAGATGTCTGCGCTACGTTCTCCACCTTTTCCGTCGTAGCCCTGCCCCCAGTGGGGCAATGGCGCAAAGCCGAATGAAAATAGAAAACCACTACTTGATGCTCCGTGCTGCAAGCGTGAAGACTTTGCCTTCAATCGTGCCGGCCACTAGCAAATCATTTAACCAGCCGAAACTGCGGATCGCGCCGGAAAGTTGATGTGTCCATTGCAAAACGCCATCGCTCAAACGGAAAGCGTAGACTTCGCTGGCGCCGTTGCCTGCCAAGACGATTTCATTCCACACAAAGGGCCGCGCTGTGCTCCACTCACACTCGGCCTTTTGTTGCCAGAGAACTTTTTTCAAGTCGCGATCAAAGCAGTGCAAAACATCGGCAGCGCGGCTGTTATTGGTTAAAAGCAGAAGCGCATTGTCCGTTGCCGCGAAGGCCCACCATGGTTTTGAAGAAGTCACGAACTCGTCAAGAATCTCGCCGCTCTTTTGGGAAAGGCGAAAAAATTTATTGTCGCTCGTTCCCAGCACGAGGTCTTCACCGCTCGTCGTCACGGCAGTCATGATCTTCGCGCCCAGCGAGCGTTGCCACAAAACTTTTCCCGTGCGCGCTTGCAACGCATATGCAACGCCATCGAGTCCGCCAAAGAAAACTCGTTGCGCGGAGATCGCCGGCGAATGGCTCCATTCAAAGCGTTCTTTGGAAAAGCCGCTCGCGAACGTCCATTGCAGCTTTCCGGTTCTCCAATCAAAACAAATGAGCTCGTCGCCAAAAGCCACACCAAAAGCATTCGCATCGCTGCGCACAATGTCCGTGGGCAGGCCGGTGGTATTGTCCACGCCTTTCGTGAACGGAATTTTCCAGCGCACTTTGCCGGTGGCTTTCTCGAACGCATAAACGTGCCCGATGCTCCTGCCGTCCGTGCCGGTGATGATCACATCTTCGACGAGCAGAGGATTGCCGTGAAAGCTGGTTTGATCGCCGTCTTTCGTGATGTCGTATTTCCAAACCACTGTGCCGTTGTCTATATCCAACGCATAAAAAGCTCCGGCGCACGAGCCGATGAAAACAAGATTCCCATCGACGATGGGAGAGGCGAACACTCAGCCGCCGGCGTCGAATTGCCAGCGCAGCTCAAAGGGAGATTGCGCCATGTTCGCAGACGTTTCGGACGCGCTCGTTTGCGCATAAAGCGAGAACGGCAGCAACAAGAAAAGCGTCGCCGCGAGTTTGGTTTTCATTATAAAGCCCTTTCGGGTTTTCATTCCGAACAGCCAAAATCGAAGAAGCGGCCGCAGTGATAAACGAAAATGAGGAGAATAGCGAAGACGCGGAGCCAATCGAGGTCGTAGCGGCGGGAGGAGGGTTGGAGTTTTGTCGGCAAATCAGTCACAGGCTCATTCGTGAAGTTGGCGGTTTACAAGAACGCTTTTCGCAACCGCTCTTCTTCGGAGAATTCGGCTGCGCGGCCGCTATCACTCACTTGTCCGAGCTTCAGCACGTAAACTCGATCCGCGATTTCCAAAACTTGACGCACCTTTTGCTCAACAATAAGAAGAGTCGTGCCGAGATTTTTATTGACGTGGCGGATCAGATCGAACATCACTCTCAAATTTTGCGGCGCAAGTCCGAGCGAAGGCTCATCCATCATCAGCAATTCAGGTTGTAGCATCAGCGCGTTGCCGAGAGCCAGCATTTGCTGCTCTCCGCCGCTAAGAGTCCCCGCGTTCTGCCGGCGACGCTCTCGCAGCTTGGGGAAGAGTTGAAACACTTCTTCGACGCGAGCTTGCAACTGCTTTCTATCGGAGAGCAAGTAGGCGCCGATTTCCAAGTTCTCTTGCACCGTCAATTCCGTGAAGACGCGATTGCCTTGCAAGAGCAGAGCTAGCCCGTTCTTCACGTGCAAAGACGGCCGCAGATTTTGAATCTCTCGACCGTGATATTGCACCGCGCCCTTCCACACCGGCAACAACCCGAAGATCGCCTTGAGAATCGTCGATTTGCCCGCTCCGTTATGGCCGATCAAAGCGACGATCTCGCCTCTTCCAACTTCAAGCGAGACGCCGTTTATGATTTGTTTGTTCCCGTAGCCGGTGTGCAGATCGATCACCTTCAACAAGGGACTACTCCAAGTATGCTTCCAAAATCTCCGGATCATTTTTGATGGCTTCGGGCCGGCCTTCCGCGATCTTGCGCCCGGCATCCATGACGATGACATGATCAGAAGCCTGCATCACTACTTCCAGATTGTGCTCGATGAATAGAATCGTCTTCCCGCTCGCCGCAAGCTGCGCAATGAGCGCCAGCATCTTTTCGATCATGTTCGGATGCACGCCGGACACGGGCTCATCGAGCAAGAGCAAATCCGCCTCGGCCGCCAAACAGCAAGCCAGCGTCAACAGCTTCTGCTGTCCATAGGAAAGCGCACCGGCCAAATTCTCGCGCAGTTCGGCAAGCCCAAGCTGACTTAAAATTTCGAGCGCAATCTGCCTATTCTTGCGCTCCTCCGCCTGCACTTTTTTCCGAAGCGCGAACGCCGCCGGCCAATGCTCGCCCGTTTGCTTTTGCCGCGCCAAAAGAATATTCTCGATGACGGGCAGGCTTGCGATCAACCGCAGGTCTTGGAAGGTGCGCACGATGCCGTTGTGCGCGATTCGATACGGCGGCAAGCGCGTAATATTCCTGCCCGCATAATAAATTTCACCGCCATCCGCCGACAGAAATCCCGTGATGATATTGAACACCGTGGTTTTGCCCGCGCCGTTCGGACCAATGAGTCCGACGACTTTTCCTTTGGCAATCGAGCACGAAAAACCCTCCACGGCTTTCAAGCCATCGAAAGTCTTGGAGAGATTGGAAACGGTGAGAAGAGCATCAGTCATTTTTTAGAAACCCAACAATCCACAACTCCATTACTCCAAGTTCATTTGAGTTCATATTCCCCAACCAATCCCTTTGGCCGAAAGATCATCATGACCACCAGCAGCGTGCCATAAATGATCTGCCGCATGTTCGCTGCGATAGCGTTGGGCATGCCGAGAAAGCGCAGCATTTCAGGGAGCACAATCAAAACCACTGCGCCGACAACAGAACCTCCCAAGCTTCCGGCGCCGCCAACGATGACGATGGAGATCATGAAAATCGATTCGAGTATCGTGAAGCTCGTCGGATCGATGAACGTCACGTAATGTGCATACAGCGCACCGGAAATGGCCACGAGCGCGCCGCCCATGACAAAGACGAGAATCTTATAGCGAATGACGTTCTTGCCCAACGCTTGCGCAAAAATTTCGTCTTCACGAATAGCTTTGAGCACGCGACCAAACGGCGACTCGAGCACGCGCTTGGCAAAAAAATAAACTGCCAGCGCGCATATGCCTGAGAGCGCCACGTATTCCACATGTGAAGTAATGGCGATGCCGAAAATTGTGGGCTGAGGAATTCCTGGAATTCCCAAAGGGCCGCGCGTGAGGCCGACCCAGTTGTTGAAGATGCTGAACAGAATCATTTGAAAGCCGAAAGTGGCGATCACCAAATAATCGTCGTGGATGCGCAAGGAAGGAAAAGCCACCACTGCCGCCACCGCGCCCGCCATTGCCATCGCGACAACGACATTCAACAGGAACGGCGTGCCGTAATTCACCGCGAGCAAAGCCGCGACATACGCGCCGACTCCGTAAAACGCCGCGTGCGCAATCGACAAGATGCCGGTGTAGCCCGCAATCAGATTCAGCGAAATGGCGATGATGATGTAGATGTTGATGAGGATGAGAATGTGGAGAAGGTAGGCCATGACTACGCCCAAGGTTCAGATGAACTCGACGTGCTCGGGTTCGGTTCTGATTTGCAAGATGAGGTCAAGATCTTCTTTTGACATTTGAGGGTCGCTTCGCAGAAAATTCCAAACGGAATCTTCCTCTTCATCCCATTTCGTCTCTTGAAATTGGGGAGAGCCCAAAACAACTTCAAGGTACATTCCAAGCTCCGAGGCAAAGAAATCGATTGTGATATCAGGGTCATTCAGCACTTGATTGCCATAACGCTTGAACGCTGCGCGAAATCGGTCGAGCAGGGTTCTTGCTGATCATCGTTGTTCCAACCATGCCATACCCAACTTTTATATAAATTCGACAACTTCGGTTCCTGTCGCAATTCGCGTGATAAAGAGCAGATCATCGTTAGACACTTCAGGATCGGAACGCAGGTATTTCCAAATGGAGTTTTGGCGCTCAGTATATTCCATTTTTTCAAATTGAGGTGAAGCCAAAAGAACCTCAAAATATCCGTCAAATTCCGTTGGTAGGAACTTGACTGTGACCTCAGGATCACCCAGCACCGCGTTGCCATAGCGTTTGAACGCAGCGCGCAAATGCTCAAGAAGCTTTTTGCTTACCGTCATAGTCCCAACCATGTCATCGCTCCATCATTAGGGTTGAATAGCCAATCATTTAGATTATTTGAACTCGTCTGGTGAGAGGGGTCGGCAACTTTATATCGATACGTGACTTCTTTGTGGAGATCAGCGATCTCCCTGAACTTATCATACACATTCGGCAATGCCTTCAACTCATTTAGCAAACCCGCAAAGATCACTAATCCAAAGAGATCATGTGTCTTGAGAACTGCCGGCAATTGCTCCAGCTTGAGAACTTCGCATACTTTGAACTTCAACCGCGCCTCTACAATGTACGGTCCAAGATATACCGACGCCGCCCATCGCCCTTTTTCGCGCAACGCCTCGAAATCATCTTTGCGATCTCGCGCCAATTGCTCAAAGTCAGCCTTGCGCGTGAGAGTAAATTTGGTCAGGTCAAACATCCGTCCCTCAACTTCAAATGCTTCACAACCTCATTCCTGATTTCAATGGTCAATTATAATATTCCCCACCTGCAATCGCAACGCTTTTCTCTTCGCTCTTCACTCTTCTCCCTTCACCCTTCGCCTTTGCTTTTTTCTTTTTGCCTTTTGCTTTTCCCTAAACCTCCGCTTTCCGAATCTTCTTCCCAAAGAAACCCTGCGGCCGGAAGAGCAGAAACAAAATGAGAATGACGAACGCAATCGCATCTTGCCATTGCGAAGAGATATACCACACCCCGAGATGTTGCGCCAAGCCGAGCAGCAGTCCGCCCCAATATGCGCCGAGAATGTTGCCCAAACCGCCAATGACCACTGCCACCACGCCATACAGCATGGCCTGAAAACCCATGAGCGGGGTCATGTCGATATCGAGTGAAATGAGAATAGCCGCAATAGCCGCCAGCGCGGACCCGACGAAGTAAGTGAAGTAAATGATTCTGTCTTTGTTCAACCCCATGACCACGGCCAGCTCTGGATCATTGGCCACCGCGCGCAGGGCTTTGCCAATTTTGCTGCGCTTGAGAATGATGAAGGTGAGCGCAAAGAGCACAAGGCTGGTGAGAATGATGGCGATTTGTACTGGCGTGATGCGCGCGCCCAAAATATTCAGCCCTTCGCGCACTTCGCCGGTGCGAATGGTTTTGGTGTCATCCCCGAAGAAAAGCGAGATGAGGTTTTGCAGAATGATGGAAACCCCGAGAGAAGCGATGAGCAGAATGAGGCCGCTTGCCCCGCGTTGTTTGATGGGTTTGTAAACGAGGAACTCTATGACCACGCCCAAAAGCGCTGCCGATAAAATTGCCAGCGCGACCGCCATTGCAAACGGCAATTTGTAAAGGATGAAGTAGAGGTAGGTGAAATATGCCCCGGCGGTATAAACCGCCCCATGCGCAAAGTGAAAGAAACGAACCGTGCTGTAGATAATAGAAAAGCCGAGAGCGATGAGGGCGTAAATGCTTCCGGCGAGGAGGCCGTTGGTAAAGATTTGAATTACCATGCGGCGTTATTCAATCTTTGTAATTGATTGTTGTTGTCTTATCATGGCCGAAACAGCGTAGAAACCTCCGAAAAAGAATACGCTGATCATCAACAATTTGGCGCAGATACCCATTCCGGCATAGAAAAACTTGAGTTTAAGGGGAAAAAATCTATTATTTCATCCTGTGCAGCTAAAAGTTCCTCATAGGGAATGTTAGTAAAAAATTTTACCCAGTCGATTTTAATTTCCTCAAGATCAAACAAGTCGTGTGAATATTTGTCCTTCAGCTCAGGTATTCTATCGAGTTGTGAAAATGCAGGGCTGCCAGGAATAGGAAGCATTATACTACACGACGTCTCTACCGAATTGCCATAAGAAATCAACTCTCTCGCAAAATCAATGGTTCTCTGCAATGTTCCAAAATTTTCTCCAGGCAAACCTAGCACAAACGAAATAATAACCTTGAGTCCACGATTCGCTAAAGCATCGACAGCTCGTCTGACCTGTGCCACTGTAATTCCTTTGTTGGAATTTCGCAGTATTTCATCATCTCCAGACTCCGCTCCAATAAACACCTCATACACACCAAGCTCACGAAGCTGCATGGCCATGCGGTTTGTAATATGGTTCGGACGACCATATATCTGAAATTTTACAGAACAATTCAAAGGTCTTGAGTCTATAAATTCTTTGATCCAACGATCATTCTCAGTAAACGTATCGCAAACGTCCCAGGCATGGTCAATGCCAAGATCTTGATATGAAATAATCTCTTTCCAAATGTCATTTTGATTTCTATAACGAATTCCTTGATGAGGAATCATACAAAAAACACAGCCGCCATTTGATTGCTCTCTCCACATGCATCCTTTTCTAGAATAGATCGCTAAAGATTTTTTGAAAGGTTTAAAGCCATCATATCTTTGTGAGAAGTTTTCAAAGTATTGGGCTAAATCAAGATTAGCATACTTTGGCTGTGGTGTTTTATGCAAATCAAAATCAACATTCCGATTAACTCGAATATTTTTACCTTTACGATACACGAGATTAGGAATTGCTTCATAGGGGGTTCCTTCCAAATAAGCTAACAAAGCCATTTCTCCGTCGCCGATTACAGCTGCATCTATAAACGATCTTTTCGAAAGAATTCTTTGCGCTAGGGAACTCGGATAAGGCCCTCCTATAATCACTTTTCTTCCGCTTTCTGAAGCGGCTTCAGCAATAATTAGTGCATTTTTATATGTCATCACATTACAACTTATTCCAATAACTTGCGCCTTTAAATTGTCTATTATCTTGTCAAGTGGGGTGAGTTCCCCATCCATTAATTCAAGTGGATAGTCTGGATATATATTGAGAATATGCCCAGCCAACGCTGCCAAAGAGAGCGGAGGATAACTTCCAGTCCGAGAAGATTTCATGTAAAGCGGATCCATTGGGGCATTAATTAGTGTCCGTCCGAAAAGGCCGGCTTTTTTGAATTTTTATGCGCGTCGAGAACCTCGTGACACGTGCGATGCTCGCGAGCTGAAGCTGATGGAGGTGTTGAGCACCAGTGAGCTTGTTCTT
>Ga0247727_10005800_pt1 | contig 24706 bp, 16 predicted proteins | sample WisWelCaveWW1625_FD_202498 | JGI IMG/M metagenome (GOLD analysis project Ga0247727, IMG submission 202498) | Biofilm microbial communities from Wishing Well Cave, Virginia, United States - WW16-25 | ecosystem: Environmental > Aquatic > Deep subsurface > Groundwater > Cave microbial mat | place... | reverse complement strand
TGATAGGGATAGTTTTAGGACACTTCTTGCGTCAGTAATATGATTGTTCTGATAGTATAGAAGAGTGCCATCGATCAGGAAAAAATAAAAGATTGGTCTATGTTCGACTGGTGGCGTCCAGAACACCTCAGGGCATGGAGTATTAGTAGAAGGAGGGGCAACTGTTGCCGTGACTGCCTCGTTGCCAATACATGCAAGTAAAGAGAAAGCCCCCATCATAGCTATTATCATATACCGAATTATCCGGCGATTTTTGTGCATGAGGTACCCGCCAAACAAAGTATTTTAAAGTATTTTGTTGAAACCATTATATAGTTTACCCCCCCCCATTTTTTGTCAAGCCCATCTCGTTACCAATATGTTTCAGGAGAGTTCATATCTGGCGAGTAATAAAGTCAGCTGGCCAAAATATTTTAAGCCTCCAGCTATCTTCATACTCGAACACCCGTGCTATAATCGCAATTAGTCATCTCGTCTACTGGTCGCTAGTCTTCTTGTTGACTGGCAAACTGGCAGACTACCCGACTAGAAGACTTCAATGAGTTTCGCCCACCTCCACGTTCACACCGAATATTCCCTGCTCGACGGCTTCTCGAACATCAAGAAGCTTATCAAGCGCGTGAAGGAATTGAATATGCCTGCGGTCGCGATCACGGACCACGGCACCATGTTCGGTGTGATTGACTTTTATAAGGCGGCAACGGATGCGGGGATCAAGCCGATCATTGGCGTGGAAGCCTACATGGCGGCGCGGACAATGAACGACCGCGACTCCAAACTGGATCGCACGTCCTCTCACTTGCTATTGCTCGCAGAAAACGAGGCGGGATACAAAAACCTGCTCAAGATTTCCTCCGCCGCGCAATTGGATGGCTTCTATTATTATCCGCGCATTGACCACAACTTTTTAGCCGCGCATTCCGAAGGCATTATTGCCACATCGGGGTGCATGTCTGCAGAGATTCCCCGCTTGTTGCTGGATGACAAACCCGAAGAAGCCGTCAAAAAGATGAACTGGTATTACGATGTCTTCGGCAGGGACAATTTTTTCATCGAACTGCAACAGCACAACATCAAAGAGATCACAGACTTAAACAAAAAACTGCTTGAGATGGGCATGCGTCACGCGGCGAAATATGTCGCGACGAACGATGTGCATTACATCAATCAGGATGATGCGCGCTTGCAGGATATTCTGCTCGCCATCCAGACTCAAACGGTTCTCACCGACCCTGACCGTATGCGCATGACCGATGACTCGTATTACCTCCGCACGCCCGCGGAGATGAGTCAACTCTTCGCCGAAGTGCCTGAGTCATTGAACAATACTTTGCTCATTGCTGAACGCTGTAACGTGGACTTGGGATTCAAAGGCTATCACCTGCCTGATTTCCCTGTCCCTGAGGGATACACAGTTGGGAGTTACCTGCGGTATCTGTGCGAAGAAGGGGCGAGGAAACGCTGCGGGGATCAGGCGACCAGCTCGAAAGTCCGCGAAAGAATCGATTATGAGTTGGGCGTCGTCCACAAGATGGGATTCGACGCGTACTTCCTGATCGTGTGGGATTTGTGTCGTCACGCGCGCGAGACCAATATTTGGTATAACGCGCGCGGGTCTGCCGCGGGTTCGATTGTCGCGTTCGTGTTGGAGATCACGGTTGTTGACCCGCTCCAGCATGATCTGTTGTTTGAACGCTTTTTGAATCCTGGGCGTATCTCGATGCCCGATATTGATCTGGATTTTCGCGATGACCGCCGCGCCGAGATGCTCGAATATACAACGCGCAAATACGGGAGCGACAAGGTTGCGCAGATCATCACGTTTGGCACGATGGGCACGAAAGCCGCGTTGCGGGATGTGGCGCGTGTGATGGATATTCCATTGCCAGAAGTGGATCGCGTGGCAAAACTTGTCCCGTTTGTTTCGGGGCGTAACACCACCATGGACGATGCGCTGGCGATTCCTGAATTCAAAAAGATCTATGACGAACAAACACACCTGCGTGAGTTGATTGATACCGCCGCAAAGATGGAAGGCACGGTTCGCAACGCAGGGACACATGCCGCGGGCGTGGTGATCTCAGATAAGCCGATCATGGAATATCTGCCGTTGCATCGCCCGACGTCGAATTCGGAAGAGACGCCGATCAAAACAGTCACGCAATTCGAAATGGGCGTTCTCGATTCGCTTGGCATGTTGAAAGTGGATTTTCTTGGGCTGATCACCCTAACCGTAATGGCGAAAGCCTGTGACTTGATCGAAAAGCGGCACGGCATCAAACTTGATTTGAACAACATTCCGCTCGATGACGCAAAGTCGTTTGAGTTGATGGGCAGTGGACAAACCGCGGGCTTGTTCCAGGTGGAAGGCGGGGGGATGACGCGTTACATCGTTCAGATGAAGCCGAAGACGCTGGATAACATCATCGCCATGGTCGCGTTGTATCGCCCGGGACCGATGGCGTTCATCCCCGATTACATCGCGCGCATGCACGGTGAAGCGGAGGTTGAATACCGTCACCCCGCGTTGGAACCGATCTTTCAGGACACGTTTGGAATCCCTGTGTATCAGGAACAACTCATGCGAGCCGCTGTTGACCTGGCTGGGTATTCGCCCTCTGAATCGGATGAACTGCGTAAGGCAATATCAAAGAAGATCAAAAAAGATATTGACAAGCATCGTCATAAATTTGTGAAGGGCGCGACTAGCAACGGCATGGATACAGCGATTGCCGAAGCGATCTATACCGATTGGGAGGAGTTCGCGCGGTACGGTTTCAATAAGAGTCACGCGGCAGATTATGGCGTGATCGCCGTGCAGACTGCCTACCTCAAAGCCAATTACCCGACTGAATACATGACCGCGTTACTCTCGGCATCTGCGGGCATCACCGAAAAAGTTGCCTTCTATGTTTCCGACGCGCGCAATATGGGTGTGCCAATGTTGCCCATTGATATCAACGCCTCCGCCTGGGATTTTGAAATTGAAGATCCGTCCCCTGTAGGTCACGTTTCCAACGTGACATCCGACTCTGCTCTCAGCGGCTCAAGCAAGCCCGCCATTCGCTTTGGTATCGGTGCGGTAAAAAACGTTGGGCAAGCCGCGGTTGAATTGATTCTCAAAGAGCGCGATCAAAACGGAAAATTCAAAGACCTCAACGATTTTTCGCGCCGCGCCGATTTGCGCGCGGTTGGCAAGCGCGCGCTCGAATGCCTGATCAAAGTCGGCGCGATGGATGCTTTCGGCAATCGCGCCGCGTTGCTTGCGTCGCTGGATCGCATTGTCGCGATCAGCAGTAATCACTTCCGCGCGGTGGAGGCGGGGCAGATGAGTCTCTTCGGCGCGGTGACCGGTGTCACAGAATCGATCACGTTGCCCGAAGTCAACAATGTGGATAAACGTGAAATGCTCAACTGGGAGCGCGAACTCATCGGCTTGTATATTTCCGATCATCCGCTCACTCCGTATCAAAAAACGTTTGCGCAAATCGTCAGCTATTTTTCAGGTCAACTCAATGAAGCGCAACACGAAGAGAAGGTGCGCGTCGCGGGTCTCGTCACCGTGGTCCGTCCGTACATGACCAAGACCAACAAACCCATGGGCTTTGTCACGCTCGAGGATATTCAAGGCAATATCGAACTCGTGCTCTTCCCGCGCACCTGGGCGCAAACCCGCGAGCAACTCACTGTTGGTCAGATCGTGATCGTCGAAGGCAAAGTGGATACGAACAGCAGTCCGCCAAAAATTTTGGTGGATGCAATTCGAACTGAAATTAAAATCATTGACTCGTTGGACACTTCGACTGAGCTCAGTGCAGGTGATGAAATACCTCCTCTTTCCAAGCCCGCGCCTGCTCCCGTCCAAAAAGCGACTCCGACTCCCAAGCCTTCACCCGCCAAACCTGCCCCGACGCGTGTCCCCGCGCCGCAAATTGCTGAACCTGCGCCTGCCTACGCTGTAGAGCGAGATACTATCTCGCCCAACGATCCTCCTCCGCCCGATAACTTCCCCGATGGCTGGGACAGCGAATGGCAACCGTCATTCGATGAAGCAGTGATCGCTTCCAAGCCGGAGCCGAAAAAAGATAACCAGCCCGTCACTGAGCCGCGCGCATTATCCTCTCCCTTTGCAGGGGAGACGGGAGAGGGGTTGATTCCAGTGGAGATCAATGATATTGATCAGGATCAGGCTGACACGACGCGCGAAGCGGTGGTCACATCCCTGCAATCCATCTATATCCCGCTGGCGAAAGAGGAAAAGGAACATCCGCCGCAACAGATCACGGTATTGTTGCGCTCGATGGGTGACAAAGAGCGTGACAGGCGGCGCATCAAAACGATCTACGGCACGCTGATCTCATTCCACGGGCGCGACCGGTTTTCATTTCACGTGTTCGAAAATGGATCGGGGCATCTGATTGATTTCCCCAACGACACGACGCGCCTCTGCCCCGAAATGCTCGAACGTCTGAAAAAGTTAATGGGTGAAGAAAGCTGGCGCGTGGAAGAGATTACGTTCCAATAGCAAATCAGGTTTGACGTATGCGCATGTGGGTGTGTATAATTGCGGTTAATTGGAGTCCCAATGGAGAATTTACAACGAGTCAACCTTTTGTTGGAGCGTCGCCAGCGTGAAGCGTTGGAACGCCTGGCCACGCGAAAAAATCGAAGTGTCAGTGATTTAGTGCGGGAATATATCGCCGCGGGATTGCGGGAAGATAACAGCCAGCAACGCGAGCGGTTGCTGGCTTTGGAAAATGCCCGTGCTCTCAGCGCTCGTATATTGAAAAGGCGAAGAGGGAAACCGCTCCCAGATCCCGTGAAGATCATCGAACAAGTTCGCGAGGAAAGAGTCAATGAGTTACTGGGTCGTAGACGCTAATATCGCGATAAAAACGGTTGCTGGCCTGTCTCAAGACCTTGAAAAGTTTTGGGATCGCGTGGACCGGGAGCAAATTACGCCGTGTGCCCCGCGTTTGTGGGTTAGCGAAATCACTTCGGGAATCAGGTTAATGGTTTTTCAAAAAGACATTACATCTGAAGATGCCGAGCAAGTCTTACGAACCGTCCACGGCCTGCGCTTTGAAATAATTGACGAAGATGATGAATTGAGTCTGCGCGCTCTTGAATTGGCTGGCAGGTTGGGGCAATCGAAAGCCTATGATGCTTTTTATCTGACACTGGCTGAGAAACTCGTCGTTGATTTTTGGACAATGGACGAACGGCTGGTAAACCGCTGTCGCAAGGATTTAAAACTGAGTTGGGTGCATTCAATCAGTGAAATTTAAGTATTGATACAATTCACCCCACCGCATAAATCCCTCTCACCGCATTGCATCGGTCACAATCATCCCGCTCGCACAGCAACGCGAGCGGGTTTTGTTTAATCAACCCCTGCACAACATCGAACAATCTTTTCAAAGGAACGGCTTGGATGGCAACTTTGCCGATATCCAGGCGGAAAACATCAGGTTGGATATGTTCTTCGATGGCTTGAAACCCGGTCGAATCGCCGGGGAAATGTTGGCACGCTACCACGCGGTCGTCAACCAGCGCCCAGCGGACAAATTGTTTTCTGCCCGCGAGTTTCTCTGCATAATGAATGCTCGTGTTGACGGTGTGATCCACGTTGATCAACACAACCCAGCCATCCTGCTCTGCCAGCGCGCTGATGGGAGCAAACGGCTCGAAAAGGGTTTGTGTTGCGATAATGGATTCAGCGTTAATACCCGCGAAGGATAGAATGGGATGTGCTGTGCGCGTTGCCAGGGGATGATTGCGCATGGCTTCGGGCAACATGCCCATCATCGAATCGGTGCGGAGATCGAGCGTGAATGGGATCGCCATCTTGTTCAGGCTTTCTTGACTGCCGTAAATCATGGCATTATTGGGCGGACCGATCTTCGGCGTGATCATGGTCTTGTATGTGTGCGTGGGCATGATAACGCTTTTGAACGAACCTGCCATTGCGCGTACGACGGCGTCCGCTCCGTCGCGGATGTAGCCGAAGTTTTTCAAGGACGCGTGCGCAATGACAGGTTTATCGGAGAGATTCAGAGCATCGAAGTATGATTTTAAGTCAGAGAAATCCAGCATGATAGTCTCATAGTCGGATAGTCTAATGGTCGTTTAGTCCGAGAGTCAAGAGGGTTTCTTTCCAGATTTGCTTCGTCGAAGATAAGCGATGAGAGCATGATGATCTTTTTGGTCTCCGTGGCTTTGTCGTATATTTGTCTGAATGCAATTTCGTCAATATACTTTCGACCCAGAGCCAGGCAGCCTTCAGATTGGACTTCGCTTGCAGAACGTCGGGCGTATTTAAGAAATACAACGAATTCGTTGTCGAAACCAGAATCAAATCCCTCCGCGCAATTGTGCATGACTGATCCCGCCGCATCACAGATCTGGTTTCTCAGCTTAAAGTCTTTTGCAAAACTTCCCTGCTCTGCGGCATTGTATACCATATTTGCCAACACGCGTGCCTGTTGCCGTGCCTGCAAATCTTCGAATCGTTGAATCTTCATTGCGTCCTCCTGACCATAAGACTATTTGACAATCTAACCATCCAACTACTTCCCCTTCCATTCGGGCTTTCTTTTTTCAACGAAGGCTCTCATGCCTTCCTTTTGATCTTCGCTGGAAAATAAATTATAGAACACCTGCTTCTCCTCAGCGAGACCTTCCAAAAGGAAGCGTTCGTAGGATTGGTTGATCATCTTTTTTGCGGCGCGGACAGCCAGTGGGGCACGAGATGCGATCTCGTCTGCAAGTTTCATTGCTTCGTTTAAGTAGTCGCTCACAGGGACGACGCGATTCACAAGACCGTATTGCCATGCCTCCTGCGCGTTGATCCTGCGCTCATTGAGAATCATTTCCATGGCGAGGGCTTTACCTACTGCACGGACGAGCCGCTGTGTGCCGCCCGCGCCCGGGATGACACCCAAATTAATTTCCGGCAGACCAAATTTGACTGAGTCTGAGGCGATGATCATATCGCAGGATAATGCCACTTCGCATCCGCCTCCCAATGCCCAGCCCGATACCGCCGCGATGACGGGTTTCTGAATTGCGCGGATCCTGCCGAACACCGCGATGTGATCGCTGTCCATCATCTGGTGAATTGTTTTATCTGCCATCTCTTTGATATCTGCGCCCGCGGCGAAAGCCTTTTCATTCCCCGTGATGACCATCGCACCGATGTTTTCATCTTTATCAAAATCTGCGAGCGCGTCCATGAGTTCGCGCATGAGTTGGTTGTTGAGCGCGTTCAATGCCTGTGGGCGATTCAGCGTGATCAACCCGACCCGCCCGCGTGTTTCTACCAGGATGGATGTGTACGTCATCATACCTCCGGTCCAGACTTCGGAAGTCTTCAAGACTTCCGAAGTCTCATTATAAGTGAGATTATCCATGCTGTATAATAGGGCGAAACGGAGGCTGTTCTATGTTACTCCCCGAATGGACGATTGGAAATGTGGTTTTGTATGGCGGGCTCTTCCTGCTCGTCCCTGCTGTTGCGCCGATGGAAATGGCTGGGCGGGCGATGATGGAGTATGGCAAATTCCGCGGCGCGAAAGGGATTCCCTCACGCTCAGGCATGTTATTGATCTATGGCGCGCCTCTTGTGTTTCTGGTCATTGGCGCGTTGCCGTATCTTTCAGCGCCATCCACACATCAATGGATTCTCTTCGCGGCATTGTTTGCCCATTTTGCCAAGCGCGTGCTCGAAGTATTGTTCCTGCATAAATATTCGGGGCATATAAATGCTGTTACGGCAATCCTCATCTCTGCATTTTATTCACTGATGACTTTCCTGCCTGCATACGCGAACAGCCAGGCTTCGCAGAGCGCCGACGCGCTCACTTATCTGGGCGTTGCCATCTTCGTATATTCTGAATTGGCGAATTTCTTTCACCACAAACTCCTCAGAGACCTGCGCCGCGACACGATGGATTACGTCATTCCGCGCGGCGGTTTGTTTGGGCGCGTGGTCTGCCCGCATTTTCTCTTCGAGATTTTCTCGTGGTTTGGGTTGTTCCTGATCTTCCGCCATCTTTCGATATTCCTGTTCTTCGCATTCACGACAGCGTACCTCATAGGCCGCAGTCTTCGCACGCTCAAGTGGTATCGCGAAAAATTTGCAGATTTCCCTAAAAACCGCAAGGCGATCCTCCCATTCATTTTATAACTCGAAGGAGATAAATGAACATGTTAAACATCATCGCAAATATTCTCATTGTTCTCGTCGCGATTCTACATCTCGGTTTTCTCGCGCTCGAAATGTTTTTCTGGGATCATCCCTTTGGCAGGAAACGATTCAAGATGACGCCTGAGTATTCAAAAGCCTCCGCGTCACTTGCCGCGAACCAGGGTCTCTACAACGGCTTTCTTGCCGCAGGTTTGGTGTGGGGGCTTGTTGCCGGTGATGCCTCAATAAAAATATTCTTTTTGATTTGTGTTGTCATCGCGGGAATCTATGGCGGCTTGACTGCGCGGCGCACGATCCTTTACGTCCAGGCATTGCCCGGCTTGCTGGCGTTGTTCGCCGTCTATTTTTCCTGATGATCCGGCTTGCCGCAAGCGTCGGCTTGATCGGTCCTATTCTTTTTGCCTTTGTCGTCACAACCCTCACGATTCTCAAATACGATTTTCTCCTCTCACTGGGATGGCACCCCATCCACGCGCCTACCTTCGATTGGCCCAGCGGACTTGCCCTCGGCAATTTCGGCTGGATCGCGACTGCCACGTTCATCCTCAGCGGATTGATGATGACCATCTTCGCCTCAGGACTCCGCCTCAACCTGCCTCGCTCACGAGTTGCTTCTTTCGCCGCCTTTGCCTTATCCCTCGCCGGACTCGCCATCGCAGGTCTCGCCTTCACCACCGACCCGACGATTCGATCCACACCCGCCACCTGGCATGGACGTTTGCACGACTCATCCTTTGTCCTGCTCGGTCTCACGCTCGCGCCCGCCATGATCCTGCTCGGCTTTGCCTTTCAAAATGATATTCGCTGGAAAAGTCTTTCCACTTACACGTGGGTCACTGTCGCGCTTGCCCTGCCCACCTTTTGGATCAAAGGCGCGGCGTTTTACGTTTTCATGCTGGCGGTTTTGATATGGAGCGAAGTGACTGCCCTGCGGTTGAATTCCCTGGAAAATTAAGTTGACTTTTGGGGAAAATTTCTGTATAGTATAAACACCCAAACGAAAGGAGCGGAAAATGTACGAGAAATTGCTGTCCGTGCAGAAAAAAAACTTTGACGCCGTGCAGAAGGAATTCGATGAGGCGGCAAAAAAATACCAGGCTGGCTTCGACACGGCGAAGAAAAAGTACCTGAAAGATGCGGCGAAATATAAGTATTTTGATAACGACGATCTGCTCAAATCGCCTCCGGTTAACCGCGCCTATTTTTCAGACCGCACCGCCTGGGTGATGGCGTCCATGGCGCAACTGGCGTATGACGCATTTGAAACGGATGAGACCTCGCTGGGGCTTTTTGCGAGCAAATTGGATAGCGGCGGTTTTACCCTCGTCGAAAAATTCAGCGTGGGTGGGACGCAGGCATTCCTGGCATATAACAAAATCTATGCCGTGCTTGCCTTCCGCGGCACCAGCGACTGGAAGGATGTGCAAACCGACATCACCGCGAATAAGCAACTGACTGCAGACGGACAAATACATTCGGGCTTTTATCAGGCGTATGGCGATGTTGCAGGTAAGATCAAGGATAAATTGAAATTACGTGAAGTGAAAGACCTGCCGTTGTATATCACGGGTCATTCCCTCGGCGGGGCGCTGGCTACCGTTGCCACACAGGACCTTGAGAAAAGCGGGCTGAAAGACCAGATCGCGGCGTGTTATACCTTTGGAAGCCCGCGCGTGGGAAATGCCGACTTCGATAAAAATATCAGGTCGCCTGTCTACCGCATCATCAATTTCACAGACATCGTCACATTCCTCCCTCTCCTGACGATGGGATATATTCACGTGGGAGACGTTCGCTACTTGAATCGCGAGTTCCCGGAACTGGTTCTCCGCTGGAGGCCGCTTTCCCAGCGCTTATATTTTTTACTGCACCTTGTCATGGGTTTATACCCTGCCATTAAACAACACGGCATCCAGAATTACATTGATAAACTGGAACGGATCGCGCTGGGTCAAAATGTGGATTTGATGATGACGATTGCCATGAAAGAGAATGAAAAGCAGTAAGTACAGAAGAAACTCCGAAGCCAAAGACTTCGGAGTTTCCTTATTTCAAGATATGGTTCAGCTCCGGCGTATTTTTCAATATCACATCTGCACCCATTCTCAACAATTCCTCTTCCTCCCCGAACCCACACAATACGCCCACCGTCTGCGCGCCAGCAGACTTTCCCGCGCGCATATCCACAGTGGTATCTCCGATCATGAGACATTCCTCCGGCTTGACTCCCATCTTCTGCGCGGCAAGCAGGATTGGGTCTGGGTAAGGCTTCGTGTGTTTGGCAGAGAGACCTGTCACGATCACATCGAAGTATTTCACAAGATCGAACTGTTCCAAAAAGTGCATCGTCCCTTTTTCATCGCGCGCGCTGACGACGGACATGGGATACTTCCCTTTGAGTTGCGCCAGCATTTCTTTCACACCGGGGATGAGCAGGAATTTTTTCGCAGAAGCGGATTTTCTTCGGTGACGCGAGAGCCAATCAATCAGCGCGATCATTTCATCGTCAAGATGGATCGTGTCGGCGAATCCCAGCAGGGCGTTGCCGGGCGCTTCGACCCACATGATGAAGCGTCTTGCCGCGTGGTCGGGGTTGCGGAATAAGAAGCGCGGGAAGAAATGCGTCACTTTCTGCGCGAACAGGTCATCGGTGTCGCTGAGGGTGCCGTCCACGTCGAAACACAGGCCTTTGATGCGGGGAACGTCTAGGGGCATGACGCCAATTTTACCTGCAATTGATGTGCTATACTTTGGCTTTGGCGCACCGAATTTTATTGAAAGTGGATTAATCGATTTCATCCCAGTCTATGACCCAACCCAAAGAACAAGACCGAACCAAAGCGCTTCTTGACCTTCTGTATCACGTCAGCCGCGAGGTGGCTACCGCGCTCGACCTGCGGACAGTGCTTCAACGCGTCTTACATGAAGCGATTCAAAATGTGGGCGGGGAGCGCTGCAGTGTTGTGGTGCTGGACGATGCAGGTAAAGCCGTGGATGCGACTATCGTCTATGGCACGCAAGTGCATGAGCATACGACACAGCAGATGCGCGATACGATGGAGCGCGGACTTGCAGGCTGGGTCATCCGGAATCGCAAGGGCGTTTATATTCCCGATACGAGCAAGGATGACCGCTGGTTGATGCGCCCCGATGATGCGATGGATAAATCGGGGGTCAAATCTGCGATCTGTGTGCCGTTGCAGGCACGCGAGAACCTGGTGGGCGTGCTTACGCTGGTTCATCCAACTCCCAACGCGTTTACCGGCGAACAACTTGACCTGATGCAGGCAATCGCAGATCAGGCAGGCGTTGCCATTTTGAACGCGCGTTTGTACACTGAGAGTCAGCGGCAGGCGCGTGTGATGACCGCGCTGGCGGAGGGCGCCTCGGCGATCAATGCGTCATTGCGCATGGAAGATGTCTTTCAACGGATACTCATCCAAACGATGCAGGCATTACAAGTGGAGACTGTCGCGTTAGGTATGATTGATGGTGAACATTTAATTTTTCGTGCGGCGGCGGGGCAGAACGCGGGAAATATTCTCGGCAGAAAGATCGCGCTGGGCGAAGGCATTGTGGGTCGTGCGGCGCGCGAGGGACGCGGGGTGGTGGTGCCGGACGTCAGCGTGGATAAATATTTTCGAGACACGGACAAGATCGGGGGAGTCGAGATGCGGGCGATCCTCGTCGCACCGATCCAATCGCAGGGACGCATGATCGGCGTCCTCGAAGCGATCAATCCGATTGCGAATTCTTTTGACCCCGATGCGTTACTGGTGGTGACGGGTCTTGGCGGTCTGGCAGGTTCGACGATCCAGAATGCGCAATTGTTCGAGCGGTTGCAAGCCGCGCACCAGCGCTACCGCGAATTGTTCGACGATAGCATTGACCCGATGTTGATCACGGATTGGGAGGGGAAAATTCTCGAAGCGAATCGTCAGGCGGAGTCTTTGAGCGGGTATACCAGTGATGCGCTGCACGCGCTTTCGATTGACCAGCTCCATGAAGTGAATTGGAATAAAACCGGTATGGAGTTTGAAACCCTTCGTGAAAACCGGACGTGCTCGTATGAGTCTTCTTTGCACAAGCAGGATGAATCGCACATCCCCGTGGAGGTGCACGCGCGCCGCGTGGAGTTTGAGGAAGCGGATTCGATCCAATGGATGTTGCGCGACATCACGGAACGCAAAGAGTTGGATGGTTTACGCGACGACCTCACCTCGATGATCTATCACGACCTGCGTTCGCCGCTTGCGAATATTGTTTCGAGTTTGGACATCCTGTATACGATGGTGCCTGAGAAGGATCGCGAAACGGTTCTTTCCATCCTCAAGATTGCCGAGAACTCCACCGAGCGGATCCAACGCCTTGTCAGTTCCCTGCTCGATGTGAACCGGCTTGAGTCGGGTCAGCCTGTTGTAGACCAGAAGGTTGTGGATACTCTCCTACTGATCAACGGGGCTGTGGATTACATGCAACCCGCCACAAATGGACGAAGACAAACGCTCGGCGCAAAGTTGCCGAAGGAACTTCCGTCTATTTGGGTGGATGAAGACATGGCGCGGCGTGTGCTGATCAATTTGATGGAGAACTCGAGCAAGTTTACGCCAACCGGCGGCGAACTTGAGATGGGCACGCGGCATGAAGGCGACTGGGTTCACATGTGGGTGAAGGATAACGGTCCCGGCATTTCCACGATAGATCAGGAAAGAATCTTTGATAAGTTCACGCGTTTACGCGGCGGCGTCAACAACTCCAGCGGGCTGGGCATTGGGCTGGCATTCTGCCGCCTTGCCGTGCAGGGACACGGCGGGCGCATCTGGCTCGAGAGCGATACAGGCAAAGGCGCGGCGTTTCATTTTACATTCCCCGTGGCGACGGATGAACAGTTGGCTGCTCGCGTGCATGAATGATGGCTGTGGTATCTGTTTTGTATAAAGGCGGAATTACAAATCTTCAATGTAACCTCTGCATAATTATTCCCCTCAAGTAACAGCTGATAGACCCGTGTCATTCCGAAGACCGTTATCGGGTATGAGACAATCTGTTCAGAAAAATCGTGGGTCGCCAAGGAGGAATGTAATTCCAATGAACTTTGTCCAACTATCCATAGAGGCGTTGAGCGCCCGTGAGTTTGAAGTGCTAGGACTCATCGCACAGGGACGCAAAAATCGCCAGATCGCACTGGCTCTCGAAATAGAAGAACGAACAGTTCGGTTTCAAGTTGAGAATATTCTCGATAAACTCAGTGTAAATAACAGAACTGAGGCTGTGTGTTGCGCGTTCAGAAATGGGTGGATAAAAGATTGATCTCTCGGAATTTCTATTGTTTAAAAACAATGGAGCCTGTAACCAAAACTGGCGTTTAAGCCAGTTGGCATGACGCTTGAATTTTGGTATACTGTTGTTGCAACGAACAGGATTTGAACACAGGATGGTCATAATGAAAACCAAGCAAACAGAAACTCATATGACGAAACAGCGCGGATACCGCTTTTGGCTAAGCTGTTGCGCCCTTCTATTTGGTTTGCCGATACCGTTCTATTACGGCTATTGCTGGGGCTTGTGGGGACGGAGCAGTTGGCGAATAGCACGAAACGAATACATGAATAATTCTACAGGAGCAATATGAGTAAACAAAACACCTCTATAGATCCGCGATCAAAGAATTTGCGAAGTTGGCTAATGCTAGTCTTGCGCTGGTTGCTGGGCGGCCTTGCTGGAATCGGAATAAGCTCATGGATTTATTTTGGATTAAAAAGTGACACATTCACAGGGCCCTTCCTATGGTTGCTAGAAATGCTACCCATTTTATCTGTTCCATTTGTTGGTCACATCTATTTATTTTACCCCGGCACAATTCATTTTCCAGTTAATTATTATTTTATTACATTTCCTGTGCTCATTTGGGGATTAATTGGCGCATTGATAGCGTCTGGGATGAGAAATCAGATTATAGTGGGTACAGTTTTCCTTACACTATATGTGGTTGTAGGATTTTTTTCATATTTTCTTGCTTTCTTAAGGATTCCAACCTAATTTTTTTAGGAACGATCTAGAAAAAAGTCTAAAGAATATTTTTGTTCTTGGAGGAAAAATATGTATAAGTTTGTCTCATCATACACTAGATTTTTGAAAGCAAGAATTTTTCTGCTACCTATAATTAAATATCGATTACTCAACATTCTTATTATTCTTGTAATGCTAATTTCGTCTTCTGCTTCCCTTGAAACCAAGGCGGCTCCGGGCACAACCGATACATATCAGGTTTGTGATTGGACCGACCCTGTGTTCATAAATTGGAAAGAAGTGGAATGCAGGTTGCTTCCTGAAGTTACGGATTCATCTGGAATGAATGAGCAAGAGACTTTCGCGCCGGAGGCATCCAGTACACTCGAATCTCTATCCAGCATTCCCACTGTGCCTTGGAATGTTCAAGTGGGAAGCGTAGGCACAGAAATCAACGACATTGCCACCGACACAAGTGCAAATGTGTATGTTACTGGCACGATTGCTTCAACAAATGACAGCGATGCCTTTGTGGCAAAGCTAGACAGTATTGGTAACGTGATGTGGAGTTATTCCTTTGCCGGGATGAGTTACGATGAGGGTTGGGGAATTGCCCTGGATGTCAACGAAGATATCTTTATTACCGGCTCGGCTCGTAATAGCTCCAATCCAGACACAAATGATATTCTTCTTGCCAGGCTGAGCAATGATGGAGTATTACAATGGAAAACCACCTGGGGAAACACCACGCAACAAGATTCTGGTAGGGATATTGCGCTGGATGGTACTGGAAATATTTATGTGACGGGTGGAAGTTTTGGCTCCTGGGGTTCACCGATCCGGCCTCACACATCGGGCCAGTATGATGCTTTCGCTGCCAAGTTTGATCCGAACTCCGGCAATCGAATATGGAATACCTTTCTGGGAGAGAATCTGAATGGTTTCGGAATCGGAATTGCGACTGATTCCACTGGGAACGTCTATATAACGGGTGTAAATTTTATTCCGAATTCACCTTCCGATGCCTTTGTGGCTGGCTTAAACACGAATGGTAGTCTACTTTGGTATACGACTGTGGGAAGCGCGGCATCTAATGACTCAGGTCGCGATGTTGCATTCGATGCGGATGGGAATATTTATGTAGTCGGTCAGAGTTGGGGTTCCTGGGGATCGCCATTAAATGCATTTTCCGGGCCACAGGATGCGTTTATCCTTAAACTTGGCAATGGCGGTGGATTGCAGTGGCACACATTTATTGGGGGCACTGATTGGGATATGGGGTACGGAATTGATTTGGATACTGCTGGAAATATATACATAGCAGGCAATAGCACTACTACCTGGGGGAATCCCTTTGATTCAGGAACGGGAACTCCTCAGGAAGTTTTCGCCGCAAAGCTGGACAATAATGGAAGTCTGCTGTGGAACACTTTCATCAAAGGAGAGGCGTGGTATCAAAGTTACGGACATAAAAACCGAATCGCAGTACAAGACGGATCGATTTACATTGTCAGTAATGTAGGCGCGTTCGATACTGCCAACGCTTACATTACCAAAATCATTGATTCGCCTTATGATTGTTCAGGGACGACATTATCTCCCATCGCGCAGGCGGTGTTAGCAGAAGTTGAAAATCAAAATTACTGCTTGAACAAGTTCGAAAAATTTACCTTTATAGAAAATGGAACTACAGGGTTAGCGGCATTTGAAGAATTTGCCGAACTTGCAAGTCAGGCTGATTACGAAGTGGATTTTACGACCATGATCTGGGACAAGATGGCGGGGGAAATATTCCTCGACGGTGTTGAAGAGTTATATGAAAAAGTCAGTCTAAACCCAAGCGATTATCCCTCTGGCGTCCAAGTTAGAATCTTGCTTGGAGCGGAACATTACTTGTTACCAGATCAAAGACAGACTGTACTGCAATCGTTATCAAATATGGGAGTCCCTTTAGAGAATCGGGGGTTACTTTGGAAAATCGAGGTTGCGTCATTCCGAAATTCACATTCTGGTATTGGATATGCTCCTCCCAATACTCACAGTCACGTCAAAATCTTAATCGTTGACGGAGAGGTAGCTATTGTAGGCGGTTACAACTTGCAAACCTTATACATAAATCCTTTGCCATTCCTAAATCTGAACGATGTAGGAATCAAGATATCTGGTCCCGTCGTACAAGATTCCTTGATTATGTTTGATGAACTCTGGCAAAACGGGCGTGGCTTATCTTGCGATATTCAGTTCTTCTGTGAATATACTACAGAGCCATTAGATCATGCCCCTGAGGTCTTATTTATTCAACCTGTAACTAGTAACCAGGTAAATGTTTTTTCCCTTTTTAGAGACAACTCTATAAAAACGGCTGACACTGCAATTACGGAAGCGATTCGCGCCGCCAGTGATAATGTCAACCTGCTACAAAATCGATTTTTTGAAAACTATCCTCCGGATGAAGGAATCTATTACCCCGATTCCTTTCCCTATCCTCCTGGAGAACAGGGGCCTTTTCCATACACACAAGCGATTGTTGACGCAACTCAAAATGGGACACAATTCCAATTGCTGCTTTCAAGCGGTGATAAAAAATCAAATGCGGCAGGAGTGAATAATCTTCGAGAATATATTCTTTTACAGCCCAATGGAGCTACTGCCTATAACAATATTCACATCAGATTTACCAAAGACCCTACGCACACGAAAGCCCTTTCCCTTGACGGACAATTCGTTGTTGTTGGAAGTCAGAATTTTGACTTTAGTGCATTTGGAAACGATCCCGATAATATAATGGATTTGGCCGAATATAGCTTTGGTGTAGATAGTCCAGTCGCCGCAAGTGTATTTGACAATAAATTTACGGCGCTGTGGAATGTGGCTCATGAATTTACAATTGTCGATAATTCTATACAAGAAGCAATCGACCAGGCTTCACCGGGAACAATAATATACATTCCCGCGGGTGTTTACCAAGAATCACTTACCATTAACAAACCTCTGACACTGTTGGGTCAATCCGTTTCCTCCACGATTCTAGAAAATGAAGAACCCGTGTTGATTACTTCCAGTGGCGTAACTGTCACAAATCTAAGTATAAGAGGCGGAGTTACTTACGGCATGAAATTACAAGATGTATCGCTAAACAGTCTGAAAGACATCTTGATCAGCAATGTGGTTTTCGATAACAACGTTTTAGGAGGCATACTCGTTGAAGGTTTGATCCCGGGAAGTCCAATCCAATACACAATAGAAAACAATACCTTTATAGGTGGGCAGGATGGAATAACTCTCAATTTACTCGAAACCCAATTGGATACTTCCTTCATTCGTAATAACATCTTCATCGGTCAGTCATCTGCACCGATTCATATCCTATCTGCGAGCGATGGTCAGGTGGAATACAGTTACAACTTGTATTCACTGTGTGGGTCAAGTAATGACTGTACGACCAGTTGGTATATAGGTGATCTCGCAACATCATCCAATGTACATGATAACTTTTTTAACTTAGATCCGCAATTCGTGGATCCTGCTCTTGCTGATTATCGCCTCTCTCTTCCTTCACCCCTGATTGATTCAGGCGATCCAAATACAGTCAGCGAATTGATTTTTGATGGCGACGGCGACGGCACAATACAAATTGACATTGGCGCTTTTGAGTATGTGCCGGTTGCCAACGTCGCGCCGGTTGTAACTGCTGGAAACGACCAAACCGTTGAGCTTGGCAACGCTGTTACCGTCAATGCGACCTATACCGATGCCGACAATTCAGAGTCTCACTCCGCCCGGATTGATTGGGGCGATGGGATTACCGAAGATGTGCCGGTGACGATGACCGGTCCCGGCGCGGGGGAGGTTACGGGTCAGCATACATATGCAGATACAGGTAGCTATACAGTTGAAGTTTGTGTCACTGATCTTTATGGAGGTGTGGGATGTGACACGAGTACAATCGTGGTGTCACCATTATCTTGCACACCGAGCAATTCATACGGTCAATCTCAATCCAACCATTACTTTGCTTCGTTCAAACCGGCATCCAGCCTCACCAACTTCGACCGCCTGCCCCTGTCCTTTGTGCCTAACATGGGTCAGGAAGATGCAGCAGTGAAATTCCAGGCGCAGGGCTTGGGCGGCAGGCTGTTCTTCACGCCCAGCGAAGTGGTGTTCTCCCTGCCGAATCCTGTCAAGATCAAGGAGGATGATAAGGAAAAGATCCGCTACGATCTGCATCCCGCCAATGTAGTGCGCATCCATTATCAGGGCGCGAATGACAATCCCGAAATCGCGGGCATAGGCAAATTGCCTGGTGTTGTCAACGTCCTGAAAGGCAACAACCCATCTAAATGGCGCACCAATCTTCCAACATATGCGGGGATCGCCTACCGCGAACTCTATGCGGGCATCGAACTGCGCTACGAAGGAACAGATGGGAAACTCAAGAGTACGTTCCATGTCGCTCCTGGCGCTGACCCATCATCCATTATCTGGCGTTACAAAGGCGCGAGTGATGTGAGCATAGATGAATCCGGGAATCTGGTGGTCAGCCTGCCCGAGCCCGCGGGAAATGGCGCGGTTCTCATCGAGCAAGCACCCGTCTCCTGGCAGGAGGTAAATGGAAATCGTGTCATGGTCGCGGTGCAGTATGCGCTGGACAAGAAAGATAAGAAAGTAAGCTTCCTGCTCCCCAACGGTTACGACTCAACCCTGCCGCTGGTGATTGATCCTGAACTTACCTACAGCGCCTATCTGGGCGGCGGCAAAGGAGATGAAGGAAATGCCATCACTTTGGATGCAGATTGCAACGCCTACTTGACGGGTGTCACCGCTTCCCTGGATTTCCCGACTGTCAATCCATTGCAGACGAACCAGCCCAGCAGTGACGTGTTCGTGAGCAAACTGAACCCAACCGGAGATACCCTGCTCTACAGCACCTATATTGGCGGGGGTGGAAGCGATCATGCCTGGGGCATCGGCTTGGATAGCGCCGGGCGAATCACGATTATCGGTGAAACCGAGTCGAGCAATTTCCCGACCCTGAATGCCTATGATAATAGCTATGCAACCGGAACCTGCGAAGGCGGTCCGTGTGACGATGTATTTGTCACTCAGCTTTCAGCCGATGGTAGTAACCTGCGTTACAGCACCTACCTCGGCGGCAGTGGTGACGATGAAGCCATGGCAATGGCTCTGGGTCCGGACGGTATGGTCTACCTGACGGGTGGGAGCAAATCCAGCACGTTCCCGATGGTCAATGCGTATGACAACACCTTCGGAGGAGGCACTTGCGATGGGTATCCCTGCGAAGATGTTTTTGTGGCAAAGGTTGATCCTGCCGGCGTTGGCGCTGGTTCGCTTCTCTACAGTACTTTTCTGGGCGGGAGCAATTACGATAAAGGCAGGGGTATCGCGGTGGATGCCAGCGGGCGCGTATATGTCAGCGGCTATACCAGATCCGACAGTTTCCCAACCCTCAATCCTTATCAACTTACGCGGGCTGGCGGTTCCGATGCCTTCATCGCCAAACTCGATACGGCCTTGAGCGGTAGCGCTTCCTTGCTTTACGGCACATACCTGGGCGGAAACCAGGGTGATCGTGCCTATGGCATAGCCCTGAATGGCGCCGATCAGGTGTACATCACAGGTTATACCGATTCCCCAGACTTCCCGTTACAGAATGCCTTTGATAATCTCCTCAATGGTGTCTGCGGATCAGACTTCTGCCTGGATGCATTTGTAACCCACCTTGATATCGCCAACAATAACCTCGTCTACAGCAGTTTTCTGGGTGGTAGCGGCGAGGATAATCCTGCCAGCATCACTGTGGACAATCTGGGCAATGCCTATATCACCGGCTATACCGAATCCACGGACTTCCCGGTGATCAATGCCATTCAGCCAACGAAGGGCGCGGATTCCTGTAGCTCTCCGCCCTGTGCAGATGCCTTTGTTACAAAAGTGAATCCTGCGGGGAACACAATTGTGTACTCCACCTATTTAGGCGGAACTGGAGAAGATTATGGCAATGCGATTGTCGTAGACGGTCTTGGCGGCGCGTACATCATCGGCCAAACCTTCTCCTCCGATTTCCCTATTACATCGGATCTATCCGTTGGAAGCAATAGCTACAGCGATGCCTTTGTGGTGAAGATCGACGACTAAATAAAGTTCGAGTCAACAAGAGACTCTCCGAAAGGAGAGTCTCTTGTTGTTTTACGAACTGCCAATTACTGATACGATCTGTAACACCCATGTCCGAGATACATGGGCGTTATAATTTCATGTAGCGGATGAAAAGGTAGTGGTGGTAAGATAGTACTAATACAAAATCAGGAGCCTCAATTCATGGAAGCGATTGCAAAGAACATTTATATCGAAGACAAATATCTCGGCGTTACGCTGGGAGTCATCAGCCAGCCGCGCGGGTTGATCCTCATTGATGCGCCGCCCTCGCCGGAGGACAGCCGTTCATGGCGCGCCTCCCTGATGGGCATGGGCAATGGACCCGAACGCGTGCTGATCAATTTGGATTCTCACCCCGACCGCACCCTCGGCGCGCGCGCCATGGATTGTACGATCATCGCGCATGAAAATACCGCCGTGGCATTTCGCAACCGCCCGAACACCTTCAAAGCGCAGGGCGATGAGACCGGCGCGAACTGGGAAGCCATCCCCGGTTTGGGGAGCGTCCGCTGGGCGCCGCCCGAAATTTCATTTGTAAATAAGATGACCTTGCATTGGAGCGACATGCCGATCCTCCTTGAGAGTCGTCCGGGTCCTACGCGCGGCGCGATCTGGGTGATCCTGCCGAATGAAAAGATCGTCTTCGTTGGCGACGCCGTGCTCAAAGGTCAGCCTCCGTTCATTGCTCATGCCGACCTTCCGGCATGGATTGAATCGCTAAATCTGTTGACAGGCTCCGACTACAAGGGTTTCACCGTTGTCAGCGGACGCGGCGGTGTCCTCACTCCGCAGGCTGTGAAGCATCAAGCCGAGATGTTGAAGCGCATGCTCGATAAAATGGAAAAACTTGGAAAGAAAGGCTCATCGGTTACCTTCACCGATAAACTCGCCGATCAACTGCTCAAGGAATTCAAAGCCCCGGCGGCGCGCCAGAAGCAATACTCCCACCGCCTGCGTTACGGCTTGCATTACTATTTCATCCATCATTATCATGCGTCCTCGCGTCATGCTTTGGATGAGTAACTGACCTTACACCGACCTGTTCGTAATGCGACATTTATGTCGCTCGTCAGCCAAAAGCGACATAAATGTCGCGCTACAGCGAACGATCAGGTATTCGGAAAATCAAAATCAGCCTGTTTTATTTTTCTGTAGCATAAACTGCGTAGATGAGTGAGTAATAAAGATTTTCGGAATTATTTCGGGACGCAGACATCTGCACTTGCACCAGATGCAAGTGTAAACGCTGATTTCGCTGATAAAAAAGAAAAAAATCTGCGTTTGTCTGCGTGAATCAGCGTCCAAAACAATGACATTGACTTATTACCGATAAAGACTAATGACTGCCCAACCTGTTCTTGAAATCACACGCGGGAATCTTGTCGAATCCGTTCATCACGGTTCCATCGCGGTGGTGGACGCAAACGGTAAATTAATTTCCTCCCATGGCGACCCGCAGGCGGTCGCCTTTTTGCGCTCCAGCGCGAAACCGTTCCAGGCGATTCCGTTTGTCGAGCATGGCGGCGTTGAGCATTTCAATTTCACACCGCGCGAATTGTCCATTTCGTGTGCGTCACACGAGGGCAGTGATTTGCATGTGCAGGTCGTCGAAGCGATGCAGAAAAAAATCGGAATTGACGAGAGCCATTTGCAATGCGGTGCACACTTGCCTGGCGATGTGAGCGCGTTCAAATTTCTCATCTTGAAAAACGAACAGCCGACTCCGAATCGCAACAACTGTTCGGGCAAACACACGACGATGCTGGCATACGCAAAGATGCGCGGACATACTCTGGAAAATTATCTGGATATGGACCATCCAATCCAACAGGACATCCTCGCTTCTTTCGCCGAGATGTGCCTGATTCCTGTTAATGAAATTTCCCTCGGCACTGACGGTTGTTCCGCGCCCAACTTTGCAGTCCCGCTGTTCAACGCGGCGTTGGGCATGGCGCGCCTGTGTGATCCGCGCGAATTATCCGATCCGCGCGCGGCGGCTTGCAAAAAGATCACCTCCGCGATGACGACGCATCCCGAAATGATCAGTGGCTATGGTGAATTCGATGAACAGTTAATGCGAGCAGGTGAGGGGAAGATCGTCTGCAAGCGCGGCGCAGAAGGGTTTCAGATCATCGGCTTATTGCCCGGCGCATTGGGAAAAGATTCACCCGGAATCGGGATCGCGCTAAAAATCTCGGACGGTGACGCGTCGCGCATGGGGACGAATCTCGAATCGAGCAACCGCGTCCGCCCGGCGGTGACGCTGGAGATTCTTCGTCAGCTTGGGGCGCTTTCCTCGAAACAGGAGCAGGCTCTGGCTGGGTTCGGACCCGTGCTGTCGGTCAAGAATCATCGGGGCATTGTCACAGGTCAGTCACGTACGGTGTTTGAGTTGTAACTGTTCCTTGCTCTCGACGCCGTCCTCGGCGCCGAGGACGGCGTCAAGAGCAACTCCTAATCCATCAACGCTTCGATGATTTTGTTGTTATCCACGAGCCGTTCGGCGAGCAGGCGCACGATCCACTCGTGGAAGAGGGCGGCGATCTCGGGGTCTTTCTCCTGCATCTCTTTGAGCGATTGACCTGTTAAACGATATACGATGCTGTTGCGCGAAGCGAACACCGACGCGGTGCGCGTATTACCAAGATACAAACCGATCTCGCCGACTGTTGCGCCGCCGCGAATACTTCGCAAGCGCATCCGTTTGTTGTTGGGCATTTCCAATTCGATTGTCACCAGCCCGGATTCGACAAAGAACATTTCATCGGCGGGGTCATCCTGTTTCATGAGGACTTCGCCTTCGCGCAGTTCCCTTTTCTCCAGATATTTCATCAGCCGGTCAATGCCTTGCAACCCGGGGAACACGCGCTTGATCTGATGCTCCACTTTCTCGATGAAACCGGTGAGGTCGTTCATGCCCTGTTTGGCAAGGATCTTGTTCTCGCACCACTCCACGCCTTCATCCAGTGTGGGTTTGATAATAAAGCTATCGTCTGTGTGATCGGTTAAGCCGCCGCGTTCCAAATTTTGCACAATGGCAGGCGCGACGTGCGTCCACACCATGAGAATGTTGTTGGCTTCGGTTACTTGTTTGAGGCGCGTGATGCCGAACACCGCCGAGGAATCCAAATGCGTGACGCGGTGAAAATCGAGGATGATGAACCCAAGCCGCCCTTGGGACGTGTCGGCGATTCGGGCGCGGATTCTTTCAAGCACGTTTTGGATGGTGCCGAAAAAGATAAATCCCTGCAGGCTCATAATGAATATCTCAGTGCCTTGTTGATGCAGAATGTCGCGGTGGATTTTGGGTCGGTCCACTTTGCTGTGGTAGATGGAGCCATCTAGAGTATTTTTGATCACGTTCAAGCGGCTGTAACTGATGACGAACAGGATCGCGGCAATGAATGTGCCCGCGGCGATCCCCTCCAGAAAGCCGACGGATGCAATGATGAAGAGAATGACCCAGACCAGTAAATAATCGAGCAGTGGCAGTGACTTGCGCGCATCCACCAGCCAGTCTGAAAGGAAAGATAGACCAAGATACAGAAGCATCCCGCCTAAAACCGGTTTCGGGAAAAACGAGATCACCGACGCGCCGAAGAACAACGCCGCGCCGCAAAGCAAGGCAGAGATGATGTTGGCAATGCGACTCTTCGCGCCGAGTCGGTGCGCCAGTGACGACATCCCCAACGTTTGATAACCGACTGGGCTTCCGCCAAATCCGCCGATCAGGTTTGCCCAGCCTGCGGCTTGCAGTTCGCGATTGAGATTGATATCCTGTTTGACAACGACTTCCAGCGCGCTGGCATTCAAAAGAAGCGAAATGATGCTCAGCACGAGAATCGTCGCGATCTTATCGAAATTTTGAAGAATGGCTTGCCAGTTGATGAGAGAAAGCGTAGCGGGGGTGAGCGGTTGATACAAACCGCCGGACGGGAAAGGTCCCAGCAGCCAGCCGCGTGAGGATGCCTCAGCGATGGGAATCCCCGCGATCAATAGATAGCCATAAAAAAGCGCGGTGGCAAGGATCAATGCGCCTGGGGTGATCAAAAAATGATTCGATCTTCGCAAGACGAGAAGCAGTGTCACGGCAAAGATGACACCCGGAATCCAGTTGAACAAATTGTTCGGGATGAATAATTGTGGCAGGGATGCGATTGTGAGGTTTGTGTTTGTCATCACGCCGAACGCGCCCAAACTCAACAACCAACCCGTCCCCGCTAAAAATCCACCGACGACAGGGTAGGGAACATAACGCACAAACCCGCTGGCTTTGAACCAGCCGAGAAGAAGAAAGAACATGGCGGTCAG
>Ga0247727_10005799_pt1 | contig 24707 bp, 21 predicted proteins | sample WisWelCaveWW1625_FD_202498 | JGI IMG/M metagenome (GOLD analysis project Ga0247727, IMG submission 202498) | Biofilm microbial communities from Wishing Well Cave, Virginia, United States - WW16-25 | ecosystem: Environmental > Aquatic > Deep subsurface > Groundwater > Cave microbial mat | place... | reverse complement strand
AAGAAAAAAGGATTGGGTGTTGCCGCTCCCTAGCCGCTCAATCATGCGTTCCTGCCAGGCAAGCTGGCCGGGGACGGTGGAGATCAGCGAGAAGTCTCTGAAAATTGGATGATATGTTGTGATCCTCCGGAAGCGGACTGTCTGGATCGCACTGACGGGATTCCTGGTCGTAATTGCGATCGGGATTGGAATCAGCGTTGCATTTTTCTCAACACCTACTGAGTACTGCCTGCTGCTGTTCGGTCCGGAAGCTGAATCACGAGTCTGGGTCGAAGTGCATGGGCGCGCAGTTTTCCTTCACCGCAACAAACTGGGTGCATCCGCCGAGAGTGTTTCCTACGTCGATCGGCAGTTCGCACAAATCCGTAATGTGGAGATCTTCGGGACTGACGGCGAAACCCGCTACGTGATCACCGGCCTGTCCGTTGAGCCGGCCGGCAATCAGTCCAGACGTCATTTGATGATCGATGTGGATGTAAAAGGTCCGGCGGAATTTCAACAATACTGCGATGTGGAGTTGCGGGCGGACCCGACTGACTCGGCGGTCGCTCACTTCGGCGGCCCGCTCACCGCCGGACCCAGGACTATCAATTGGAAGCTTTCGGACGGCCTCAAGCTCGTCACGGGAGACAAGCCGACAGACCTGTTCATGAACATCGGCACGATGGACGCCGATCGCGGCTGCTGGGTCGTTGTCCGAACACACCAGGGCGATAAGCCGGTTTTTCCGGACAATGTCCATCCGATGGTCGAAGTGGAATTTCCATCGAAGTCATCCGGCGGAGAACCTGTCGTTCGTCAATACCCCATCGACAAGTTCTGTTGAGGCTCCTTGTTCCACGGCCCCGTGCGGGTCCCCGACGAAGCCGGACTTGGAGTGGCCAAGGTGACTTATTCTTTCAACGATTGGCCACAGGGCCACGTCGCTCCGAGCACCGTCGAAATTCCAATCACCGAGCCGGACCCCGAATCAGAAGAATCCAAGGAGTAACAACCGCAATGTGATTCCAGCCTTATCAACCGGGCTTGCCCGTTCCTGTTGAATCCGCAAACCGCAGTTGGTCTACTCAGCAAAACAAATGCACTGGTGATTTGGTCCAACACGTTCGGAGGTTACCATGGGACTGCTCGACAAACTTCGCGGCGAACTGATTGACATTGTCGAATGGCTGGACGACTCGCAGCACACGCTGGTGTGGCGGTTCCCGCGCTATCACAACCAGATCAAGCAGGGGGCCAAGTTGATCGTGCGACCGGGCCAGGCGGCGGTGTTCGTACACCAGGGCAAACTGGCCGACACCTTCGGCGAAGGCACACACGACCTGAACACCGGCAACCTGCCGATTCTGAGCACGCTGTCCGGGTGGAAGTACGGGTTCGACAGCCCGTTCAAGTGCGAGGTGTATTTCATCAGCACGCGACAGATCACGGATCTGAAATGGGGCACGAACAACCCGGTCATGCTGCGCGACGCCGACTTCGGCCCGATTCGCGTGCGTGCTTTTGGCACTTATGTGCTCAAGGCCACGGACCCCAAGGCCCTGATCCGGGAACTTGTCGGCACCGACAACGTGTTCGAGGCCGAGGAGATCAACGAGCTGATGCGGGCAAACATCACATCGGCGTTTGCCGACCTGCTCGGCGAATCGAAAATCGCGGCGCTGGACCTGGCGGGTAAGTATCAGGAACTGTCGGAACAACTTCGAGCCAAGGTGAAAAGTCGCGTGGACGACGAGTATGGTCTCGACGTTCCTCAACTTTTCATCGTGAACATCTCGCTGCCGGAAGAGGTTGAGAAGGCCCTGGACACGCGAACGAGCATGAGCGTGATCGGCGATATGTCGAAGTTTCAGCAGTTCCAGATGGGCAAGGCAATGACCGCCGCAGCGGAGAATCCGTCCGGCGGTGCGGCCGCCCAGGGCATGGGGCTCGGCATGGGCATGGCCATGGCATCGCAGATGATGCAAGGCATGGGTCAGGCCGGCGTCGGACTGGGCCAGACTCCGCCCCCGCCGCCCGGCGGAGCTTGGCACATTGCGGTCAACGGCCAAACGCAGGGACCGTTCAACGCGACTCAAATCGCGGCAGGGATCGTCCAGGGTCAGATCACCGCAGCCACGATGCTTTGGTCGCAGGGTTTCGCCGCCTGGACCGCAGCGAACCAGATTCAGCAATTTGCCGCCCAATTCGCCACGGCAACTCCTCCGCCACCGCCACCACTCAAAGGCCCAGGTTTGTAGTGAGGCGATTCACCACCGCTCATCCCGCCATTGACGCCGATCATTGATACCGACATAGATATTTGCGCCCCGCCGCCGCTTACTCCGCTGCGCTGCGTGCGCGGTTCGGCCGAACCGCGCACACAGCGCCTCGGAGTAAGCGAGAATTGCCGCGAATATCGATCCTGGTATCAGTAATCGGCAGACTACAAACACACGCAGCGTTAATCCACGATGACAGCACCGAACCAGCCAAAGACATCAAAAATAGGCACCACGCAGGGCGCCGGCCAACGAATCGACGAGGGCAAGGGACGAGTTTTCCCATGTGGGCAGTGCGGCGCGGATCTGAAATTCGAAATCGGCCAGCAGTCATTGCAGTGCCCGTTTTGCGGCTGGAAGAAGTTGCTTGAGATCGCGGCAACTGCCACGGTCGCCGAACAAGATTTTCAGACGATGCTGGCTCGCCTGACCGAGCTTCGTCACAAAGGGCAGGGCGGCGAACTCGGCACGAGCCAAATTCGTTGCGACTCGTGCGGGGCCACTGTGGTTTTTGCGGGCACGCTCACCAGCAGCGAATGCGCCTGCTGCGGGTCGCCGCTGCAGCGAGAGAAGGTTCACGACGCCACGGACCGAGTGCCCGTCGATGGCGTTTTGCCGTTTATGGTCGACATGCCGACCGCGAAGACAAACCTGCGTCGCTGGGTCAGTTCCCGCTGGTTTGCCCCGAACGACTTCCGGCAACGCGGCGTTGACGGCCGATTCAGCGGCATCTATCTGCCCTACTGGACGTTCGACTCCATGACATTCAATCGCTACGAAGGCCAGCGCGGCGAACATTACACGGTGACGGAAGGAACCGGCCAGAACCGTCGCGAGGTGCGGAAAACGCGGTGGTACCCCGTGACGGGCGCGTTCCAGCGATTCTTCGACGATGTCCTCGTGTGTGCCGCCACCGGAATGCCGAATGACCTGCTTCATTCCCTTGAGCCTTGGCAATTCGAAAAGTGTTTGCCGTTCAATCAACAGGTTTTGGCCGGATTCCTCGCCCAGACCTACGCCGTGCCGCTCGACCAGGGATTCCAACAAGCCAAAGGGCGGATTGATTCCGCGGTCGCGGGGGAGGTTCGCCAGCGAATCGGCGGCGACGAACAGCGTATACACTCGATCGGCACTCGCTACGACGCGATCTCGTACAAGCACCTGCTGCTGCCCGTGTGGCTCTTGGCCTATCGCTTCGGTCAGAAGACCTATCGCGTCGTGGTCAACGCGAGCACGGGCGAGATTCAGGGCGAACGGCCGTACAGTTGGATCAAAATCACTCTGTTTGTCACGACGCTGGCGGCGGCTGTCGCGGGGTTTGTCCTCTTGATGAACCGATAACGAGCGGTAAAGCTGTAAGGCCGAATTCTGCTTGCTACCCAATTGGAGTCCTTCATCATGCCGATTCAGATGCTCGTGCTTATCGCTCCGTTCTTCGCCCCGGCTGCCACGTTGGCCGACGACATCGACCAGAAATATCCGCTCGGCCCGCAGCTCCGCGTGCTGGCGGCGGATGTCGAGAGCCCGAAGTATCTCAAGCTGGTGACCGAGGAGATGCTCTCAACCGACCTGGCGGCCGAATGGCAGCGTGTGGAGACGGATGACAATGCTGAGAGCTTTTTAGAAAAGCACGGGGGAAAAGAAAAAGTCGAAGCCGATTCAGGGTTGAAGCAGGCATACGAGAGGCGTGTGGGCATTCGCGAGAAATTTTTGGACTTGATGCGAGATGGATACAAGCGACACAAGCAGGAGCCGCCGTTTGACAAGGGAGCGAAAGCGGAACGGGCCGGCACGCTGACGAAGAAGATTGGACCGACGGCACTGGCGGTTGCGACCGTTTTGCCGGCCAGCGGCGCCGATGAGAATTGGCCGCGGTTTCGTGGGCCAAGCGGCCAAGGATTGACGGGCAAGAAGTCGCTGCCGGTTCACTGGAGCCGCGATAGTTCCAATATCGTTTGGCGGACCAAAAGGCCGCAGTCGGGCAACTCGTCGCCGATCATCTGGGGCGACCGCATTTTTCTGACCGGCGCCACGGCAGACGGCAAGGCACGATTTGTCTACTGCCTCTCTCGACGCGACGGCAGCACGATCTGGGAGCGACAGGCTCCGATCAAGACGCCTGAGCCTGCCGTGCGTGACAAGAATGGCTACGCATCCGCAACACCGGTCACAGACGGCGAGCGGGTCATCGCGTTTCTCGGTTCCTGCGGAATCGTGTGCTTCGACTTCGACGGAAACCAGCTTTGGTGCTACGACGATTTGAAGCTGGACATCACGCACGGCACGGGCTCCAGCCCCCTGCTCTACAAGGATCTCGTGATCTTCGCCCACGACCAGAACCGTGCCGAATCCGTGTTCTTCGCCCTCGACAAACGCACAGGGAAACTCGTTTGGAAGAGTGACCGCAAAAAAGCAATGACCTGGTGTACCCCCGTAGTGATCCGCGCGGGCGATCGCGATGAGTTGATATTCGCTGGCGGCGAGACTGTGAAGGGATACGAACCCACGACCGGCAAGGAACTCTGGTCGCTCGGCGGTCCGACTCATGAAGTGATTCCGGCAATCGTCGTCGGCGACGGCCTGATCTATTCGGCCTCCGGTCGCAACGGGCCGACGATCGCGCTGCGGCCGGGCGGTTCGGGCGACGTGACCGAGACCCACCTAGCCTGGCGTGCCGTGCGCGGCGGCCCGCACGTACCCTCGCCTATCTTGGTTAGCGACCGGCTCTTTACCGCTAACGACACGGGCATCGCCACGTGTTTCGACGCCACGACCGGCAAGCTCGTCTGGCAAGACCGAATCCGTGACCGGTTTTCCGCTTCACCCATCGAAGCCGGTGGCCTGCTTTACTTCGCCAGCGAGACTGGCATCACGTTCGTTCTTCGAGCCGCAGACAAGTTTGAGATAGTCGCCGAGAACGACATCGGTTCGCCGATGCTCGCCTCGCCGGCAGTGTTCGACGACAAGATTCTCTTGAGAACACAAACCGAACTGATCTGCATTGGCTCCACTTCCGGCAATTCAAACTGATTCAATTCACGAGGCCGTGCAGCCACCGCTGCGGCACCGAGCCGAACTTGAGCAACCAGTTGTGAAAGTCGCGGAGTGAGCTGCCGGGGTGTCGTGCCTGGTACAAATCGCGCAGGCCGAGCGTTTCGTAGCGGCCGAGCAGGTAGCTCATCGGCGTGCCGGGCGATTGCGTGTACCAGTTGAGTTCGGTTTCGGCGCGAAGTTCGGTGAATCCAAGTTCGCGTTTCAGCATGTCGATCGCCTCGCGCACGGTCATTTTGCGCGAATGCACGCGCACATCGATGCGGATGCGGCAGGCACGCCAGAGTTGGGAGAGCAGGCAATCGAGTCGCCAGATCGGCGTGGCCAAGTAGCCCAAATCGACAATGAGCTGCTCGCAGTACAACGTCCAGCCTTCCATAAAAATGATGTGGTGGGCCATTTGGCGAGCGAGCGACGTGGCATGGTTGGCCCAGCAGAGCTGCACGTGATGGCCGGGGTATGCCTCGTGGGCGCAGGTCGATTCGAAACAATAGTGCTGGCCTACGTTGGCTCGGTATTCGTCCGGCGACAACGACGGCGGCGTGTCGGAGACGTAGAAAATCCCGCGCTGGATTTCATCGAGCGGTCCGGGCGACGAATAGGCGGCCGACGGAATCACGGCTCGCAAAAATGGCGGCGTCGAGATCACCTCACAGCACTCGCCCGGCGGCAAATCGAGCACACCGTCGGACACGAGCCGGTCACGTAAGCCAATCGTCGCCTCGCGATATTCGCGCAACAGTTCGTGAGGCTGGGAGGCGAATTCACGGCGTCCGTCTTCCAGAATCTGTGACCAGGTTAGCTTGGGATCGATCGAACGAGCGATCTCATCCATCTCGCGCTTCACGCGACTGATCTCACGGCCGGCGATTTCGTCCAGCTCGTCGAGCGAAAACGGCAACCCATGGCCGACGCGAACGATCTGTTCGAGCACTTTTTCGCCCACGGCCGGGTCTTCCGCGAGCGGTTTGCTCTCTAGCTCATTGAGCCAATCGTTGTGATCGCGCAGGGCTTGGCATGCGGAATCTGTCGCCTGCTTCAGCCCCGATTCGAGCTTGGAGTGCCGTGCGGCCAGTTCGGGAATTGCCTGCCGGAAGAACTCGATCCCGCCCTGCGTTGTTGGCCGAGCGGCCGTAACCCACATGTGAATGGGGTGGTCGATGGTCTGCCGCGTGGCCTGAAGAAACGCGGGAATTGCCAACAGCCGTTTGCGAATCGCCTCGGCCGTCTCCGGTTTACTCACGTCACGACGCATCAAGAGGCCGAAGATCGACCCGATCGCCGATTCGACCGGCTCAATCGGATCCGTACGCCAATGCTGAATCTCGGCCAGGAAAAGTTGCTCCTGGTCGATATGCGCCACCAAGGCTTGACGATCGAGCCAATCGAGCGTGTTTGGATCAGGCGCCGGCAAGGCCTCAACCGCACGCCGTGTGCTTGCCAGGTCGGCAATTTCGTCGGCGACCAGATCGGCGGTGGGGATTTCGAGCCTGTCGTCGTACTCGACCAAACCGGTGCGTGACCCGTTCGACGGGCGTCGCTCCCAACTGCGGCGGTAGAAATCCTGGGCGACCCGCGCCAGCTCATTACCTGATTCCATCGTGGCTTGATCCTCTGGCAACCCCAAAAGGCGTATCCGACCGGCCGGCTATTATGCGGCCGGTGCCGGACGTTGCAAAGGCAAGCAAACGATCGAAGGAGGCAGACGGATTTGAAACAACCGCGGTTGTATCACTGCCCGTAGCCGATCTGCCAAATTTCTTGGGCCACGCCGACGGGCACTCCGATAAACGTACCCGCAAGGACCTTCACCACGCGGTTGTCGCCCGAGTCACGGTAATAATTCCGCGGCGCGGAGAACAGCGGGTGACGATCGACGAAGCTCTTTTCTTCGGAAGGCGGGACCCCGGCCTGTGCGTCCGGCATTAGACCGTAATCGCTGTCCTGATAGTACGCACTTTCCCGGTAGCCGCCGGATCGACAGCCTACCAAGACCAACAACACCAACGACGCTGAGAGTTTCCTTGAGAACATGCTTGTACCTTTCCTCTGCTAGCACCCCGAACTAACACCGACTTCGTTCATCGGAACTCTGCAGCCCAAGCTTACCCCACGACTGGCATCGAAACGCGGCAAGAAGCTGTCAGTGGGTGTTGCAAATTCGCGTCACTTCGGCAGTTTCCGTAATGTTTGCCCATTTGGTGATTCAAAAGAAGGTTGTCACAACTTCATCGGCAGACACCCATTGCAACTCGCACGCGGAATCTACCCGCCTCTCTGTGCCCCTTCGGCACGTACGTTGCTAAAACTCAGCACAGACGGAACGAAGAACCTTGTGAGGCATCTAAGAGTTATACGCAATGAAGGCCGCAACCATGAATCGGCAATTCATCCTGAGAATCGAACAGCAGGGGCGAGTGAGTTACCAAGTTGTTCGCGGACACCGAGAGGCGCTGGAGCTGGCACATGCGTTTGCCGTCCAGACGCCTGGCCAACGAGTCGCGGTGCTTGATGCCACTGGCCGCATCATCTGGCAAGCCGCCGTACAATCGGCCGCCTGATTCCCAGCACCGAGGGGGTGAGCCATGCAACGACAACGTGAGTGCAAACAGACAAGCCAACCGGTCAACTGGGCCGAATGGCTGCTCGAGCTTGGAAAGCATGTGAACAAACAGATACAGCGCGGGGCCGGCATCGAAGAGGTTTCCAGGCGATTGCAGTCATCTCCAGATACGTGCAAGCTCGGGCTGGTGTTTAATCGAACCAGCGACGTGGTAAAGCTCCGAGCCTTGGTGGAAAACTGGTCGACGGACAGGTTGATTGCGGAACTTGGCGGGATTTATCGAACGCTACCACAGAAACAGCAGGCGGGGACGCGGTAGAGCAAACCTGGGATACTGCGAAACAAGCCCGATGCGTCGCAGAGGAATAACGATTCCTCGAAAGCGCATCGGGCTTGTGTGTTTATCGAATACCTGGACGAGCTGGCGGGCCTATCTGCCCGGCTTGGGGCCAGGGGTCACGCTTGAGGAAGATTGAAGCCGGTTGACCGGCGTGTAGCCCATCAGGTCCAGGAACTTTCCGAGATCGATGACCACGGCACCGTAATCCAGTGCAGTCCGTTCCATCTTGGCCATCGCGGAAAGGACCTTCATCTGTGCCACTCCGCCCTTCTCCGGGTCCGGCCGGATGCCGCGTACAAAATAGTTAGTCTCCACGGTCAGTTCGCCTTGCTCGGTGCCGTCGGGCAAAATCTCGGCGTCGATTTTTGCGCCGGCGATTGAAATGATCTGTCGCACGCGAGCACGGTCATCTGCGCCGTCGCCGTCCATATCGAGCAACCCTGCCAGCGCAAACCGCATGACGTTGCCCGGATTCCAGGCCGGGTTGTAGATCTCGTCCCCTTCTATCACCGGGTTCGTTATGCTTGCTTCAAGGATGCGTGCCTCGCACATGTCCGGCCCAGATACCTTCACCACTTCGAGCTTTGCCTTGGGTTTTGTGAACGGGTTGCCGGAAAAGCCGCCCGGTTGAACGCTAAACGTGAGCTGCGGCTGCACGCCCTGCTTTGAGCCGATGTTCAGCCATGCGGTCTTGGTCGATGCGCTGGCCCGCACGACCCTGCCATCGGGTTTTTGCTTGGCCAAGGCGTGCGGGGTGAACGGTGCCCGTGCCTCCACCAAAATCGTCCGCAGCTTGTTTACCTGGCTGAGCAGTTCTTCGCGGATCTTCTCCTTGTCTCTTTGTTCCGTATCGAGTCGCATTGCGATCGTGTTAGCGCGATCGAGGATTCCCTTGATTTGATCTTCTTTGTCGGCCATCTGCCGATGAAAGTTCGACCGCTCGATGACCAAATCCTTGCGAGCGTCTTCCGTGGCCGAGTGTGCCACTTCTACTGCAACTTGCTTGGTCGGTTCGAGTGCCAGATATTGTTCTTGCAATCGATCCTTGTCGGCGTTGAGTTGCTTGATCTCTGTAAGTTGAGCACCGACCCGAGTGGATAGCCGCCGCACGACATCCGCATACGTTTCGTCCGGCATTCCCGTGCCGAACTCCTGCAAGTCGCTATCAATGAAGGCGAGCAACTCGGAAAAACTAGCGTCCAATTGTCGGTTCAGCCGCTTCCGCAAAGATTGCAACTGAGCAAGTGCTTCGCTGTGTGCTTGCTTTGCACGGTCGCGTTCGGCGATTGCGTGCTTGGTCAGCCCCTCTGCCCGCTCCTTTTGCTGCCACAGCCAAAACGACCCAACCATCGCAGCGACATTTCCTACAACGAGGAGGACAATCAAGAAAACCGGTCCGTTCGTGCGACGTGCCGCCATGTTCTAACCTTTCCGAGCGTGAAGACTATCGGACCACTGGGAACCATCGGGGCAAGGCAACCCCGACCCGCGGCTGTAGCATCTAGTCTATCCGGCCAGTTCAGAGTTTCAACCGGACGAGCGCGCAAGACTCCCGGTCGCGTAGTCGTTATCATGGACGTTCGAAAGGTAAGCTTAGTTCCACGCCGTGAGAAATTCGAGGTGAGAACCCACAATGACCAATAAAGCGACTATCCGAACAACCGTCGTCGGCAGTTATCCGGTGCCGGAGTGGCTGCGAGCACATCCAACACGACAGGGCTTGATTGACGCAATAATGGTCGTGCTCAAGACGCAAGAGTTGGCCGGAATCGATGTTGTTGCCGACGGTGAACTTGCCCGATTCGACATCAACCACCCAGAAACCAACGGGATGATTGACTATTTCATCGGGAAAATGACCGGCATCGATGTTCGGCTAACCCGCGAAGAACTGGATCGGTTTCGGGCTGAAGAGTCAGCAAGTTATCGGCCTCGCCCGGCGGGTATTGTCCGTGGGCCTGTCACAGAAGGCACGCTACACCTCCCCGACGATTTCGCCATGGCCCGGCCGCTGACGACTCGGCCACTCAAATTCACGCTGACAGGCCCGCACATGCTCGCCAAGGTTTTGATGGATGCTCATTATCGCTCGCACCGCGAGTTGGCACTGGCCCTGGCCGATGTGCTGGCGAACCAGGTACGTGGAATTTCCGCCGAGGTCGTTCAAATTGACGAGGCAAATATTTCGGGACACCCGGAGGACTCCGAGTGGGCCACTGAGGCGATCAACCGCGTGTTGCAAGCCATTCCGCACGGGATCGAAAAGGGCGTTCACATATGCTTTGGAAACTACGGCGGCCAATCAGTTCAGCAGGGCCTTTGGGCGTCGCTCGTCCCGTTCATGAACCGCTTGCAAGCCGATCACCTGGTTCTCGAATTCGCCCGTCGGGGATACTCCGAACTTGAAGTGCTGCGAGAGGTGAAACCATCAATCAGGCTTGGCATCGGCGTCATCGACATCAAGGACAACGTGGTCGAAAGTCCAGATCTCGTGGCCAGTCGAATCGACCAGGCCGCGCGGGTGCTCGGTGGTGATCGCGTGGCCTACGTGCATCCTGATTGCGGATTCTGGATGCTGCCGCGAACTGTAGCGGATCAAAAGATGCGGACGCTCGTGGCAGGACGAGACTTGTTCCTGGGAAAAAGTAACTGAATTGCTACTGCTGTAACTCTGCGAGAGCTGCTTCCTCATTCGCAAAGGTAAAATCAGTTCCGGGCGCGAAGTACTGAACATCGTCTTTGAAGGTAACTGCTGCGGGAAGACTGTCGTCTTGCGTCGGCCAGCTTATCCAGCCGAGAAAGCCTGCCAGGCAAATGCACGCCAGTATCGAAATGCGGATTCGTGTGCGCGACACGTGCGTTCCCTCTCTTGCCGTTATTCAACCTTGATTCGTCAGAACTACCGGCCCGCCTGCGCCTGACCCTCAGCCAGTGCCGCCTCTTCGTTGGCGAACTTGAAGTCGTGGCCCGGCGCGAAGAATTGAGCATCGTCCTGAAGATACCGCGGCGAAGGCAGCGTCATGCCAGCGATGTCCACCTGGCAACCAACAGATCCGATGGCTCCCACCATGCTCACGCCCAGAAAGATCACGCGTGCGAACCGAACGGCTTTCATCGCTGCCTCCTTGTCCAAGTGGACGATCATCTATCCCGTACAATCGTTATCGACCGCACAACCCGCAAACTTTGAATAATCTGACAAAGTTCATTGAACTCATCCCACACTCCCGCCGGACGACTCGACCGTATTCATCGCAAGACGGTGCCGGTGAATGACTAAGCGCCGTGGGCCAGTCGATATCGAGATCATGCTTTGGTAAGCTGTCAGACCGTTTCACCGATTCACTCGCCAGGAAATACTCTGATGCACACTCGCACTATCCAGCTCTTGATGTCAACCACGCTCGCCGCCGCATTCGGTTGCAGCCAGACCGTGACGACGCAATCGAGTTCCGGCGCCACAAGCAATCGCGACCAACCGGAAATGAAAGACTCGCCGGTCACTCCCAAGGGAACGATTGGCTTGTCCGTGCTCACTCGGACCAACCCGTTTTTCAACGTAATCGCCGACTCGATGACCGAGGAAGCAGCCAAACACGGCTACGAAGTAATCGTGACCAGCGGCGAGTTCGATGTGGCGCGGCAGCAGAATCAAGTGAAGGATTTCATCGTGAATAAGTGCGCGGCCATCGTGCTCTGTCCCTGCGACTCAAAGTCGATCGGCCCTGCGATTCAGGAAGCGACCGAGGCGGGCATTCCCGTCTTCACGGCCGACATCGCGTGCCTTGCCCCAGGTGTCCGAGTCGTATCGCACGTCGCGACCGACAACTACGGAGGAGGCAAAGAGGCCGCCCGCGCTATGATCGAGGCACTCGGCGAGGCCGGGGGCAAGATCGTCATACTCGATTTCAAGCCGGCAGAATCCTGCATCCTGCGAGTCAAGGGATTCAAGGAAGTCATTGAAGATCACAACCAAAGCAAAGCCGGCGGCAAGATCACGATCGCCGCGGAATTGCCCGGCGACGGCCAAAAGGACAAGGGTTTCAAGGCTGCGGAAGACGCATTACAGGCTCATCCCGACCTGGCGGGTATATTCGCGATCAACGACCCGTCGGCACTCGGCGCCCGTGCCGCACTCGAAAAGGCCGGCAAGGCCAATCAGGTCGTGCTCGTTGGCTTCGATGGCCAGCCCGAAGGCAAGCAGGCGATCAAGGAAGGCAAGATCTACGCCGACCCAGTTCAATTCCCCGAACGAATCGGCGTCGAAACCGCTCGGGCCATCGCGCGGCACTTCGCGGGCGAAGACGTGCCGCCGGAAATACTCATCCCGACCGCCTTGTATCGCAAGGCCGACGCCGTAACCGACCCGACACTGAAATGACGAATGACCAACTCACGGGCCCAATCGAGGATCTCGCGGCTGCTGTCTGACTACGGCATGCTGATCGTCCTCGCTCTCTTGTGCGCGTACTTCAGTGTCGTGACCTGGTCCGAGCAGCACCTGACGGGCACCGCCGCCGGCGAACAACTGGCTCGAGACATCGTCGCTCAGTTCGGCGACCGAGCCCGCGTCCTCATCGCCGTGCGAGACATCCCTGAGGACTCAGCCTTTGCGAACACGATAAGCGAACACCTGCGAAAGGCCGGCTGTATCGTGGTCGCAACCGTTACGGGTCAGCCGCAAGACGTACGGCGAACCATCGCAGGGCTCGTCGATTCAGGTGACCGCATCGACGTGATCGCCGCGAACCAAGTCACCGCGACTTGGTCCGTGTTCGAGAATCTGGGGACGAAATTCCCGCCACTCGCCGCCTGCCGAATCGTTCAACCGCGAAGCTACGGCTGGCCGAACTTTCTCAAGCCCAGCAACCTGCTGAATATCGCCGACCAGATCGCCGTGATCGCCATTCTCGCCGTCGGCATGACGCTCGTGATCATCACGGGCGGCATCGATCTTTCCGTCGGCAGTCTGATCGCCCTGTCGGCCGTTGTGTCCACGCGTCTGATCCGCGATCTCTCTGGAAGCGAGTCGGCCGGCCCTGCCGCCATGGTCGCGTGCTCCCTAGCCGGAATCGGGCTCTGTGCGGCCGTGGGGGCATTCTCAGGCGGGATGGTCGCAAAATTCAAGATTCCACCGTTCATCGTCACACTCGCCATGATGCTCGTGGCCAGCGGCATCGCGTACATCCTGGCCCACGGCCAATCGGTGTATCAAGTGCCTGATTCGTTCATCTGGCTGGGACGCGGTGCCGATCTCTTCGGAATTCCAAATGCCGTGGTCTTGATGGCCGTGCTGTACTGCCTGGCCCACGGACTCATGACCCGGCTGCCGCTCGGTCGCTACATCTACGCGGTTGGCGGCAACATTGAAGCCGCACGCCTATCCGGTGTTCGTGTAACCCGCGTTTTGCTGTTCGCCTATACCGCTTGCGGGGCACTGGCGGGGCTCGGCGGAATTGTGCTCGCCTCGCAACTTAAGAGTGGTTCGCCAACCTACGGCTTGATGTATGAACTGTACACAATCGCCGCCGTGGTCGTCGGTGGCACCAGCCTCTCCGGCGGCGAGGGCAAAGTGTTCGGCACTCTGATCGGAGCCTTTATCATCGCCGTGATCCAGAACGGCATGAATCTCACCGGCGTTGAAAGCTACACGCAGAAGGTAGTGCTCGGTCTGGTCATCCTCGGCGCCGTGTTGCTGGACATGCTCAAGAAACGCGGCTGGCGAAATAGCTAGTCCGATTTCATCAGGCACGCGTTAACCGCCACGCCAAATTGTTCTGCCCACCCACGTCGGTAAGCCGTCGGTGGCGGCCTTCAAACAGATATGTGAGTCGCTCGTGGTCGAGGCCGAGCAGGGTGAGCATCGTGGCGTGCAGGTCGTTGACGTGTATCTTGTCGGAGACCGCGTGGAAGCCGAGTTCGTCGGTGGCGCCGATTGTCTGGCCGCCGCGGACGCCGCCGCCGGCGAGCCAGGTGCTGAAGCCGTAGGGGTGATGGTCGCGGCCCTGGTTGCCTTGCATGATCGGCGTGCGGCCAAACTCGCCGGTCCAGACGATGAGTCCCGGCGCGCCGGGATCCAACAGGCCGCCCTGTTTCAGGTCCGCGATCAACCCGGCGATCGGCCGATCGACCTTGCCAGCCTGCGACGAGTGATTTCCCTTGCAGTCGCCGTGCGCATCCCAGTCGTTCGAGACCAGGTGAACGTAGCGCACGCCGCGCTCGACCATGCGCTGGGCCAGCAGGCACATGCGGCCGAACGTCGCGCTCGGCCCCGGATTGTGTTCACGCCGGTGCCGTGCCATTATCGGAATTCCGTGATGAACAAATTTCCAAAATTCTCTTGCTGGCTATTGACAATCGGAAAATTCGTCGGATAATCCGCTGGACTGAATTGACCGGGGCGGTGGAGTGGCCGAAGTTTCTTGATGGCTCGACGCAGCAGTGGCCACTCAGCCACTCAGCCACTCAGCCACTCAGCCACTCAGCCACTCAGCCACTCAGCCACTCAGCCACTCAGCCACTCAGCGTGTCGCTGTTGACTGTGAGGAATGAAACGAGGTGGCCCGTGGACAGATTCGTTGGATTTGTCGTTTCAGTTCTTCTGCCGACTTCGACGCTATTCATATCGGGCTGTTCTAACTCGTCCGGCGACAAGGCTGCCGGCATTGAGGTCGTTTCGCAGGACGCCAACTACTTTGACGCCAGTGCCGCGAACAACGACGTCACAACTCGCTTGGAACACGACTTCGGTCTCCTGCGGCCGGGCGAGAAGGTGCGGCACCGCTTCGACATCCCGAACGATTCGGATCAGGACTGGACATTTAAGAAATTCCACATCAACTGCATTTGTACCGTCGGTCATGTATCGGGGCCGCAAGTCGCGGCTCGGGACACCGGATGGGTTGACCTTGAGTACAGAGCCCCATCGTCGAACTCCGACGACCAGCGAGCCATTCAAATCGAGTTTGACGAGTCGAGCGTGCCACCAATTTCACTGCGAGTGAAGGCAAGAATCCGCCAGCCCGTGACGGTGACTCCCGCAGAATTGAATCTCAGCCGTGTTGGGCGTGGCCAGATCGAGGAGCGGTTCTTCGAGGTTCATAATTTTTCCGAGCACGACTGGACAACCATCTCCGCAAGCGCGAAGGCGCCGTGGCTCTCGGTCACTACGACCTCTGTACCGGCTGGAGAGGATCGGCTTGAGCCGCGGCAGATCTGGCGCGTAGTCGTTCGGGCAAGAACCGACAAACTGCCGTCGGGGCGGCACGAGGGCCAGGTACACGTGAAGCCTGTCAGCGACGATTCGCTTGAGTCCCTTGCCGTTCCCGTCATGCTGGTCGTGGCTTCCCCGGTCGATGCAATCCCAGGCTCAATGTTCTTCGGCACGGTGCACCCCGGTGAATCGTCTACGCGAAAAGTGTTACTGAGCTTCGCATCGACGAGCGCGAGAGCTGCAGCCGAGTCGATTAGACTGGAACATGATTTGGGATACGCATTGGACTTGAGTTGTGCGGTCAATTCGGATCGGTTTCTCGAATTGTCGGGAGTACTGAGCCCGTCTGCCCCGCGTGGGATCGTGCAAGGACGAATCATAATCTCGTTCGGACAACAGACATTGCCCAGACTGGAGATTCCAGTAACCGCACGGGTGGAGAACGGTTCATGAAAACCCTCACTCGAACCCGCGTGCTGACACCGACCCTGTGCTTCGCGGCATGGATAATCGGGAATCGCGGATTCATCGCTTCCGCGTATACCGACGGCCGTTCCGCGAACCGAGGAAACTCCGGCGAGCCAGGTGACTTGGTCTGCGGGCCCCGCTGCGCGCAATTCATTTTGAGGCACTACGGAATTGACGCCGACTTGATCGATTTGGTCCGCGAAATACAGTGGCCGACCCTCGAAGACGGCGCGACGCTGGCGGCGGTCGATCAAGCGCTGCGTGCACGGGGTGTTCACACAAGAGCCTTGAGAATGGGCCCAACGTCAAGGTTGAGTTGGTCCCATCCCGTGCTGCTCCATCTGACCGGCGAAACGGCTGGTGGACATTTTGTCGTTTGGTTGCCAGATTCGACGGAAAACACGGCACACGTTTGGATCGGCCTCGCGGGCGTTCAGTCTGGTCGATTCGATTCCCTACGCAAGCGAATGTCCGGCGCGATCCTCCTGACCTCCCCAACGCCGATCGAATCAACGCAGTGGGAAGCACAGGACACGTCACGAACCGTGTTCGCGATCCTCTCGTTTAGTAGCATTGCGATGCTCGCAGTACTGGGTTGCTGGATCGTGCAAAGGCGCCGGTCGCGTGCGACCCAGGGTTCAGGAGTACGTCTAAGACAATGGGAGGTGCTTCGATGAGGTTGTTCTTGAAGCTCGGTTTGGCCTCGGCGGTCGCCACGCAACTGGTCCTGATTGCGGCCGCGTGGGACATTCTGGGCTCGGCGCTTGCCGAGCTTGCCCCGGTGGACGCGGCCCGAATTCGTGGTGGCGGCGATTGCAAACGCAACGTGACACACCCTTGTGAATTCGACTTGAACAAGACATGCGACTTGCAGAAGTGCGACGAGGTCGTTGGTGGCTGGGCGTGTACGAAAAGAGGCCTCTTTTCCGACGTAAGTGATTGGATCGAGTGCAAGTCTGGTTACACGTTGGGCGCGGATACTTGCTCGCCTCCGCAAACCGTGTACTGTCAAATCTTCTGGGATTGCGCCGCTGATTGCGCGGAGGACCCGAATCCCAAAGTGCGGTGGTGCAAAGATCCAGCCAACAAGAACCCGCAGGCTCTGGAGAAGCACGAACAGACTACCGAGGGCGGGACGGATTGCGAACCGGGGCCCGTGCCCGTACCGGCGTATACTCGTCACCCGAAGCCGAAAATCGATCCGGTTATCGCGGCCGTAAACGGCTCCGACTTCAGTCCGTTTGCTCCTCGCCAACGACGGTAGGCGGCTCGTCATGCGCAAACGCGCAACACCGCGCGGTCGTTCGGCTCAGGCGAACAGATTTCCTGAGTCCGCGGGAGATTAACATGAGAGCGAGTGTTGCACGAATGACGGCGGCCGTTGTCGTCGTCGCGACCTGCCTTCACGCTGATGGCGGTGCACAGGACGATCCCGCTCGGGTAACCGATTTTCTCTGGCGGGGAGTCCAGGCTCACCGAGAGCAACTTCAAAGTGGGATCTTCCGCGCCGACGGCAGGTATCTCGACGACAGCCCAGCGGAACAAGTTCATGTCGAGAAAGAAGTGCACGTCTTTTGTGCGTTCGACTACGCGGAAGATCTGCTTCGATTTGACCGATTACAGCCCGACGACAGCGCTGCGGAATTGGCGGAAAAAGACACGGGGTCCCCAGATTTGAGCAAAGTCAGAGGACTCAAAGGTCTGTGGGGCGGAAAATACGCACGTGGTCGCGATGTCAGCACCTACGCAAGCGAGGGAGATAATCAGGTGAGTGTGCGTGCGCGAGATCACGCCCTTCCACCCATGGTGAGAGTCTTTGACGTTCGTGCGATTGGACTCTGCTACTTCTCGAATCTCGATCGTGGGACGACCTTGTCGGAACTGCTTGAGCTTTACAAAGGACAGAGTCCAACGGAAGTTCTCAATGATGGCAAGGGCATTTCGCGCATCCGTTGGCGCCTTGCCGCCGACCACCTTCGAACCGTCTGTATCGACGAGCAACGTGGATTCACATCCATCCGGCTCGAAGTTGCGGGCGGAGCGGTAAAGCCAGGTGAAGAGGGTGATTGGGCATCGCCGACCATCGTCAGTGACGTTTCATGGATCGAGGTCTCGGGTGTTTGGGTTCCGAAGACGTACCATATTGAGAACACGCTCTCAAGCGGCCGAAAATGCAGTTATGACTTGGCATTCGAATGGGAATCGGTTAACAAGCCGATTCCGTACGTATTGTTCACGGCGGAAGGGTTCGACTTGAAGCGCGGCACGTACATTGTTGACGTACGACTGGGCAAGCCGATCATCACGGGTGCGATCGGCCGCAATTCCGTGCCGGAATTTGGCATCATCGAATCACGCGACGAGCCACCGCGGCGACGGAATGCAACGGCGACAATTTGGGTGCTCGGCAGCGTGGCGGTCCTTCTTGTTGTCGGGATCGTCATCGGTTACCGCAGGATCCGAGCGGGCCAGAACCCGTGAAATCGACAGGTGCCATCGGGCAGATTCATTCAGGGACGTGAGACCAGTCATGGCAAAGTCATGGGCTTCTCGCCGCGACGGTCACCGGTGTAGCTCTCGGCACGCCCACAGTTCCACGCGCGGGGACAATGGGTTCACGCTGATCGAACTGCTGGTTGTAATCAGCGTGCTCGCCGTCATTCTCGCGATCGCGTTGCCGGCGGTGCATGCGGCGCGCGAGGCATCACTACGGATGCGATGTCAGAGCAACCTGCGGCAGATTGGGATTGCGCTTCAGGGTTACGCTGGTCAACATGGTGTGCTCCCGTTCGGGGTCGGAGCGGACAACGACGGCGCGGCCGCGCAGGTTGCGTCAGTAGACAGCCGTCGCTTTGCGCTGCACACACAGATTCTGCCTTACTTGGAACAAGGCGAGCTGTTCAACCAGATCAATTTCACCGTCGCGCCGTTTTTTCCGGACGCCTCGGGCGATCCGAAGCTCGTTACCGGCCGAGGCCCGAACGAAACCGTTGCGCAGACGAAGATCGAGCTTTTCTTATGCCCTTCGGACACGGACCGAATGCGCGAGCGACCCTGGGGCAAGAACAATTACCGTTCGTGCACGGGCAGTTCGTGGGCGGGCCGCGCCGGAAACGGGTTGTTCGGGCAAATCACCAGCGTGCGCTTCGCGGCGATCACCGACGGGTTGTCGCACACGGCGGCGTTCAGCGAGCGGATGCGCGGCGATGACGACAAGACGCGGGTTGACATGGACTCTGACCTGTTCGGATTTGCACGGCCAGGGACGACCGAGGACAGTTTCCGTCAGTGGTGCGAAGCGCTGACCGCGGAAAAGGCCGCGACGCTCATCTTGCACGATTCGAACGCCGGCCACACCTGGCTGGAAGGCAACATGACCTGGACACGGTACAATCACTTCATGCCCCCGGGCCGACAGAGCTGCAAGCATTACCTCACGTGGAACGGCGTGGCCATGACTGCCAATAGTCGGCACAACGGCGGAGTAAACCTCTTGCTCGGTGACGGCTCCGTACGTTTTGTGAGCTATTCTATCGTTGCGAACGTCTGGCGAGCACTGGGCACGATCGCCGGCGGCGAGCAGATGGACAAGAACTCTTTCTGAGTGCAACGTGCAGCGACATCGATTCCTCTTGCTGCTCATTCTCCTGGCTGGCGCGGCGATTCGCTTCTATGGCTTGGGGGCCAAAAGCCTGTGGTTCGACGAGGCTCTGTCGTATCGGCTCTTGCAGTTCCCGCTCGGTGAGATGATCGCCCGAACCGATGACCCCCGCGCCGTTCACCCGCCACTGTACTTCCTGGCTTTGCGTGTCTGGAGCGGCATCTGGGGAGATTCGGAATTCGCGCTCCGATCGCTCGCAGCCGTGTGCGGCGTTGCCGCAATTTTGGGCACCTACTTTCTCATGGCGGAGTTGAGCAACGTGTCTAGACATGACCGCCCATCGACAGGTGATCCGTCCGCAGGGACCGCAGCGCTTCTCGCCGCGGCTCTCATCGCCTTCAGCGCGTTGCAAATCCACGCATCGAAACAGGTACGTGGTTACAGCATGGCTACCGCGCTATTCATCTGGAGCAGTTGGGCACTGCTCTGTGCCTTGCGGCCGCGCGGTCGAACGGCATACTTTTGGGGCTTGTACGCGCTGTTGGCTCTTGCGGTTTGCTACACGCATCACATTGCCGTGCTCAGTGTCCTGGCGCAAGGCACTTTTGGGGCGACCTACCTCGCTGTGGCGTGGTACTCGGAATGTCGAGGGCGAAGTAGCGCGTTCACAGCGAGGCAGACGAAGTATGCCTTACTCGCCGCGGGTGTAATCTTACTCGGCTTCTCCCCTTCGGCATCCACTTTGATGCGGCAGGCCGACACGGTGCGGAGTTCAGAGATTAGTCAGACGACAGTATTTGATATCCCGCAGAGCGTTTTCACCGGGCTACTCACCACATGGGCGGAACCGATTCCGGTCGGTCCGTTAGCGGTCTGGTCCTTCTTCGGCATTCTCGTGCTCGTTCTCCTGTTGCTGGCCGCCCGGGGCGGTTGGAATGCATGGTACTTGGTTCTCACGGGATTGATCCCGCTGATTCTGGCGTTTCTGTTTTCCGCCTTTTCCGGTCGCGGCATCGTTCGGCCTCGATACCTGACCATTGCCCAAGTTTCGTGGCTGTGCAGTTTCGCGATGGTCATCTCGCGCGTGCCATTCCGGGTCGAGCGTTCAATTCTGATTTGTCTGTCGCTTGGTCTTTCGGTCTATTCGATCAGCAACGCTTGGGCCGTGATCGGCCCGTCGGCCACTCCCGGCATGCGAGAGGCGGTGCAACACATTCTGACGCGACGCGAACCTGATGAACCGATCATCGCGCGATCGCCTTACGTCTTGTTCGGAGCCTCGTACTACGCCCGAGGCGTGACACGTCCGCTACTCTGTGTCTCCGAATCCCGGACGGACTTCAAGCACGGCTCAACACACCTTCGAGACGACGACTTCATTTCCCCCGATGACCTTTCAAAGATCACAGCCACCGGCGCTTGGGTTTTGAACACAGAAGCGTATGAGAATCCGGAACGATTCCTGTGCCGGATGCCGCCGAACTGGAAACTAAAGGAGAGAAGAGAATTTCAGCAGGACTATCTTTGGGAGACGCCTGTCATCGTGGAGCATTACGAAATTGCACCGCAATCGGACTGAATCAGGAACACACCCGATTTGCTCGGTAGCTGTGGGGCAGGCTTCCAGCCTGCCAGTGTCGGCATGGAACTGGCTCGGCAGGCTGGAAGCCTACTCCACGGCCAGCTCCTTGGGAGCGATTTCACGAACGCTGCGAATCTTGTCTTACTTGCGTCGGAGCGGATTCGAGCAACCGCTCCGTTTCTCGACTCCGCACGTTCCTACCTGCGCGTCAGCCGCCAAGCCAGGTTATTCTGCCCGCCCACGTCGGTGAGCCGGCGATTGCGGCCTTCGAAGAGGTACGTGAGTCGCTCGTGGTCGAGGCCGAGCAGGGTGAGCATCGTGGCGTGCAGGTCGTTGACGTGGAATCGGTCTTCGACCGCGTGGAATCCGAGTTCATCGGTGGCGCCGATGGTCTGGCCGCCGCGGACGCCGCCGCCGGCGAGCCAGGCGCTGAAGCCGTAGGGGTGATGGTCGCGGCCCTGGTTGCCTTGCATGATCGGCGTGCGGCCGAACTCGCCGGTCCAGACGATGAGCGTGCTGTCCAGGAGGCCGCGCTGTTTCAGGTCCGCGATCAACCCGGCGATCGGGCGATCGACCTTGCCGGCCTGCGACGAGTGGTTCCCCTTGCAGTCGCCGTGCGCGTCCCAATCGTTGCTGACCAGGTGAACGTAGCGCACGCCCCTTTCAACCATGCGCCGGGCCAAGAGGCACATGCGGCCGAACGTCGCGGTCGGCCCCGCGTCGACGCCGTACAGCTCGCGAACCGACTGCGGCTCGCTTGAAATGTCGATCAGTTCGGGCGCGGCCGTTTGCATGCGGAACGCCAGTACATAGTTCGCGATCCGCGCGTCGAGCCGGCTGTCGCCCGGCCGCGCGTCGCGATGCCGCCGGTTCCAGTCGTTGATCCGATCCAGCAGCAGCCGCTGCTCGTCGGCGTTCAGCTCCGGCGGCCGCGACAGATTCTGAATCGGCGCACCCTCCGTGCGCAAGTACGTCCCCTGATAAACCGCCGGCAAAAAACCCGAACTGTAAGTCGCGCTGCCGTTGCGGAAGTTCCCATCGGTCATCGCGACATACGCCGGCAGGCTGTCGCTCTCGCAGCCCAGCCCGTACACGACCCACGACCCCACGCTGGGATGGCCCAAGAGCAACGTGCCGGAATTCATCAGAGTCAGGGCCGGCCCGTGGATGAACGACTCGTGATAGCACGAGCGAATCACGGCCAGATCGTCCGCGTGCCGCGCGAGGTTCGGAAACAGGTCCGAGATCTCCAGCCCCGATTCACCGTGCCGGCGGAACGGGATCACCGAGGCCATCAATTTGCCGTCGGACGTGTTGATCTGAGCCAGATCAATATTCTTGAAACTGTCCGGCAACGGCTTGCCGTCGAGTCGCTGCAGTTCCGGTTTCGGATCGAACGTCTCCAGGTGGCTCGGCCCACCCTGCATGAATAGGAAGATCGCGCTCTTAGCCCTGGCCGCGAAGTGTGGCGGCCGGGCGCCAAGCGGGTTGACGGATGCGGACGTAGGCGCATCAGTCGAAAGCACGTCGTCCCGCGCGAGCAACTCCCCCAGCGGCAAGCAACCGAACCCGCACGCGGCGCGAGCGAGAAAGTCACGCCGCGTATGTGCCACGGTTTGTCGGTTGCAACAGGTCGATCGCATGGTTCAGTCCACGAACGCGAACTCGTTCAGGTTAAAGAGTGCCAAGCAGAGTTTCGCCAGCGCGACGGCACGCTCGGAGTGTTCCCCGACCTCGCCCGCGCCGCCGCTGGCGGCCAGTGTCTCCATCAACTTGAGCGACTCTTGCTTCTCCTCGGCAGACGGCGGGCGGGCCAGGGCGATGAGCCACGCGCGATTCACCCAGTCATCGGGTTTGTCGCCTGCCTCGCGCACGACCCGGCCGGCGAACTCTTGCGCCTGCCGGAACACGGAGCGGTTGTTCAAGCTCCAGAGGGCCTGCGGCGCGACCGTGGTCACGTCGCGTGCAGGGCAGCTCGCCGACGTGACCGGCGCGTCGAAGACTTCGAACATGGGAAATCGGAAGTTTCGCCGCACGAGCACGTACATGCCGCGGCGCGTGTGATCGCGCGGATCGGCCGAGACGGGCCAGTGCCACTTTTCGCGCAGGGCCGCGATTTCGTCCTCGGCCAGCGGCGGCACGACGGGCCGGCCGCCCAGAGCCGGGTTCAACGTGCCCGCCGCCGCGTGAACCGAGTCCCACAACGCCTCAGCCTCCAGCCGCCGGCGGTTCTGACGCCAGAGGTAGTGGTTGTCGGGGTCGACTTTGGAGTGCGGCGACTTGTCGCCGCTTTGGGATGCGGGATGAAGCTCAGCTGCTCTGGCGGATGTTGTTGGGTGAACGGACGACTTGCCGCCATCGGAAAGCGGCGACAAGTCGCCGCACTCCAAAGTGCTCTGCTGATACACGCTTGACATCATGATCTGCCGGTGCATCTCTTTAACGCTCCATCCGCGCTTGACGAATTCGGCGGCGAGCCAGTCGAGCAGTTCCGGGTGCGACGGCGGCTGGCCCATGGTGCCGAAATCGTTGGGTGTGGCCACGATCCCGCGGCCGAAGTGCCACTGCCATAGGCGATTGACCATCACGCGGGCGGTCAGCGGATGCTGCGCTGAGGTCAGCCATATCGCGAGCTGCTTGCGACTGCTGGACCCCTCACCCCTGCCCCTCTCCCCCGCGGCGGGGGAGAGGGGTTGGGGTGAGGGGGTCGCGCGGGCGAGCACGGCGGGCAGTGCCGGCTCGACCGCCGCTCGCGCTCGACTCAGCTCGCCGCGGTCCAGCAGGTGTACCGATTTCACCAGTTCCGGCCGCTCATGGCCGAGCACCGAAACGATTGGAATTCCCATCAGGCTGTCGAACGGCGAGTTCGGCACGGACGCGGCCCGCTCCGGGAGTTGCAGCACCGCTTGCGCAATGTTCTCCAAGAGCCGCCGCTTTTCCGACTCCTCATCCGGCGTCAGCGCCCGGCCCGCCACCCGTTTCTCGAACAGTCGGTAGGCCGCTCGGGCCTCGTCCACCGCGATCACGCGGGGATAATGCTGCCGCCAGTCGGCGATCTCCATCGCGGTCAGGAGCGGCTGCTCCACCTCGACGCTGCCGGCAAAGATCGCTTGCATGCCGTAATAGTCGCGCTGCGTTATCGGGTCAAACTTGTGGTCGTGACAGCGGGCACAACCAAACGTCAGACCCATGAAGACCGATCCGGTCGTGTCAACCCAGTCGGTCAGTTGCTCGTATCGCAGCTTGCCCGCGTCCAGACCCGACTCGTGGACCAGCGGCCCCAACGCGTACAATCCCGTGCCGATCCGCGCTTCCAGGTGCTTGCGCTTTTCCTCCGAGACGATGTAGACCCGCTTGGGATCGAGGTCCAAATTATCCGGCCACAACTCGTCGCCCGCGACCTGCTCCTGCACGAAACGATCGTACGGCTTGTCGTCGTTGAACGATTTCACCACGTAGTCGCGATACCGCCAAGCGTTCCGAAAGTAGATGTCCGTCTCGTACCCGCCCGAGTCGGCATACCTCGCCACGTCGAGCCAGTGCCGCCCCCAGCGTTCTCCATAATGCGGCGACTTCAACAATTCATCGATCAACTTCGCCCAAGCATCCGGCGCGTCATCCTTCACGA
>Ga0247727_10005798_pt1 | contig 24711 bp, 24 predicted proteins | sample WisWelCaveWW1625_FD_202498 | JGI IMG/M metagenome (GOLD analysis project Ga0247727, IMG submission 202498) | Biofilm microbial communities from Wishing Well Cave, Virginia, United States - WW16-25 | ecosystem: Environmental > Aquatic > Deep subsurface > Groundwater > Cave microbial mat | place... | reverse complement strand
TTATGACCGGACCAAAATCATCTTGATCAGAAACACCAACTCGAAGTTTCTTTGTTTTTTCAACCAGCATGTCGCGAAACTTCTCGTACACCGAATCGAAGATGATCACGCGGCTGGTGGAGGCGCAGCGTTGTCCCGCGTTGCTAAAGGCGGAGAGCAATACCCATTTCACGGCGTTCTCCAGATCGGCATCGTCACACACCACAAGTGAATTCTTGCCGCCGAGTTCGAGTGAGATGCGCGCGAATCTTTCGCCTGCCGCGCGCTGGATGAATCGCCCCACTTCGGTGGAGCCGGTGAACGAGACTACGCCAACATCAGGGTTCTCAACAAGAGGCGCGCCTGCTTCTTCGCCATAGCCTTGCACAATGTTCAACACGCCATCAGGTAAACCAACTTCTTTTGCAATTTTTCCAACAATCCATGCCGTGGCGGGCGTATCTTCAGAGGCTTTCAGGATTGCAGTATTGCCGCAAATCAAGGCAGGGAAAATTTTCCACGCGACATTTGCAATCGGTGTATTCGCGGCGATGATGAGTCCCGCTACGCCGATTGGCTGGCGCACAGTCATCGCGTATTTGTTTGGGGTGCCACTTGTTGTTGTGCGTCCATAGAGTCGCTGGCCTTCACTCGCGTAGAACAATCCGCACTGGATGGCTCCGCCTGTTTCTCCCAACGCATCTTTATACGACTTCCCGGTTTCCGCGGCTACGATGCTCGCGATCTCCTCCTGATGATTCTGCATCCCAACTACAATCTTATGTAGCAGGAGTCCGCGTTGGACCGCGGGGGTATCGGACCAAGCTGGGAAGGCGCGTTTGGCTGATTGGATGGCAGCAGACACATCGTCCGCGCGTGAACGGGCGGCGCGGGTGAGAAGTTTTCCGTTGGATGGATCGAGCTTGTCGAACCACTCACCTGCTTTGGCGAGTTGTTCCCCGCCGCCAATCCAATTGGGAATTTTTTCCGGAATCATGACAGATCCTCGAGCATGATGTCGTCATCTTCGGCGAGCGAGCGCCTGAGCGTTTTGCCAAGGATGTTATCGAACTCATACGGAGGCAGACCGTCGCCAGGAGATTTGACGGCGATATCCACCCCGGTCAGCGCGTGACCTGCGGGCAGACTCCGGCTTGCGACGAGTTTTTTACTCATCTTGGAGATCGTTCCCACTTCATTTGGCAGGACACGTTTAATTCCATCGCCAAGCGCCTCACGCACGCGACGCAAATCACGTACAAGTTTTTTCATGCCAATCGGCTCAAGTGAAAAGACCTGATCCGTTCCTTTCCAGGTGTGGTTAATGGTGAAGTGCTGCTCCACAATCCGCATGCCAAGTATATAGGCAGCAGTTGCCATGGCAATACCATTCTCATGGTCAGAAAGCCCAATCACGGTGTCCGGGAATTTCCGGCGAAACGTTTCAATCACGCGCAAGTTCAAATCATGGTGCTCCGCGGGATACGAGGATGTGCATTGCAGGATCGCTACTTGCGAATTGATCGGCATAATGACATCATAAGCGCGTTCTACATCTTCCATGTTCGCGCCGCCGGTGCTGATAATCAGCGGTTTGCCGATTTTTGCAACATGCCTGAGCAGGGGCGTATTCTTCAGATCACCCGATGCGATTTTATAGACAGGCATGTCGAGTTCGGCAAGAAAATCCGCGCTGGGGATGTCGAACGCGGTGGCAAACATGGTCAAGCCAAGTTCCCTGGCGTATTTTTGCAGTTCCACATATTCTTCGCGTCCAAATTCAAGCGCTTCACGATGCTCGCCATAGGTGAGTCCGAAACTGTTCTCGTTGTCATAGGGCTTGTAGTACGCTGCTTTTGTGAAAAGGGTCTTGTTATCACGCTTCTGCAATTTGACAGCATTCACGCCGCACTCCGCCGCGGCTTTGAATAACTGCTTCGCCTTGTCCAGCTCGCCCTGGTGGTTATGTCCAATCTCGGCGATGATGTAGCAGTCGGAGTCGTCGGATATGGTGAAGGAATCAATGGTAAGTTTTCTGGTCATGTCGAAGTTCCTAGTTTTTAATTTTAATGAGCACATACTGACCAGTCAGAAGCGACATGCCAAAGTAATTCGATTTTGACGAGGCAAACTCCTCAACTGCCTTGACAATACCAGGACAGGTTTCAAACCCGTAATCATCCAAGAGGATCGCCCCACCATCAACCAGTCGTTTATCAAAGAATTGCAGGGCAAAAATAGTCGGCTCATAAATATCCATGTCCAAATGCACAAAATACATGCGGACATCCTGCAGATGATGGCATGTGTCCTGAAATCGACCTTGATAAGCCAAGACATTACCAAACCGGTTAAGATATTCACTGACAGATTCATAACTGGTGTCAGTAAACGTGGCGGGACGATGGGCTGTGTCGACAGCCAGATTAATATCCTGTTTGGCATGGCCTTCAAAGGTGTCAAAGGCATAATGAGTCGCTGTCAGGCCCAGCCGCTCGGCAACGGATGCAATAAAATAACTGGTGCCCCCTTTATAAACACCAACTTCAGCAAGGGTAATCTTTTGACCAGGTGCAACATATGATTTCAAATGCAGAAGCAATTGATAGATACTGTATAAACGGTCATAGTAGAGGGATGCATGACCCGTACTAATTACATTAGCCGCCAATTCTCCAAACAGAGGCAGCGTTCGAATATCCTCTTGTTTGTGCGCCGCCCTGCCGAAATAATCCGGCACGTAATGAAAACCTGATTTGCGTACAAAGGCATCAATTCCGATCAAACGGAAGGTGGTCTTAAAAAACGTCATCACCGTGTCTCTCACCGCTGTGAGAAATCGCATCTGCCTATCTGTTAGGTAGCGTTTAACGAATTTTTTCATTCAACTTCTCTTCCTGAATTTATTCCAATTGCCAAAAGTCTTCCACAAGAGTGTCTCTCGTTTTATTTAGGTCTTAAAGTTTTTAAATCTTAACAAAAAAATAATCGGATATTCTTGGGAAATCCAAACTTATGCTATGTAAAAATCGTTCTTGACATTTATAACCTAATTGATTGAAGAATTGTATAATAGATAATGTTCTCTCATCATGTTCAGAGAGGTCAACAATCTCAATCATTACAGACTCTGTTTTGGAGTTTTTTAAGATGCTTTCAGCCCCATGAAGGATTTCTAACTCAGTTCCATCCACATCTAATTTGATATGGGTTGGTATAGGGAGATCGAATTCCTTAATAAAATCGGTTAGGGCATAACATAGCATGGGTTGCTGGAATACAGGAGTAAATGCATCTCGGCGATAGTTCTTAAATGTGTCGAAGGTATGAAGAGCCGCGCCGGCTTTCAGGCTTGTGTAGTTGAATTTACCAAGTCGCGTTGATTTTCCTAAGGCTATTTGAAAACAAGATATAGTGTCTTCCAAATGATTTATAGCCACATTCCTCATCAATGATGTAAATGTTGAGAATGATGGCTCAAAAGCAATCACTTCTACCTTGCCATGCCAATATTTAGCTGTAAAAAGACTGAACATTCCGATGTTTGCCCCAATATCATAGAAATTATCGCCTTCTTTGAAGCCATTGATCCAATTCAACATCTCACTTGAGAGAACTTTCTTGCTTCGACGATATTCCACATCATTAGAGATATAGCACCAAACCCTGGGATGAAATTTAGCTTCCCGAGTAAACGGCAAATCGCCCAGTATTCTCGCTCTGCTTTCGGCCGGCAATATATTAATTCCAAATTGTCCAAGCCATTCTGGCAAAAATAAAATCAACCTTCCCAGAAACCTGAATGTGGTCAAAAAAAACACCGAAACTGCCGATTTCATAACAGCAACAAATTGCCATTGGCTATTTGTTAAGAAGCGTTTAGCAAATTGTTTCATATATATTCCTTCTTTGCTTGAAGTGATTCAGCGTGCCAAATATGTCTCTACAACTCATTTCCGATAACATGTCGGTACCAAAGAAATTGCCTTCAACAATCATAAACTTTGAAGCAAACTTGGCTTTGTTTGCTAGCGCTCATGGTTCGGGCATGAAAGTGGGGGCGGGATTCTTCTGGCACCAAGTGGCAAATACAAATCGCTACAAGATCTTCACTCCCACGTCAGCTATCAACGGTTGGAGGAATGGCATCTACAATGCCACCTTCCCAATTGAGGAGAGGACGAACTACACCAGCAAGGTTTTGAGCATAATCACCACGTGCCGAGAGACCAGTCATCGAATCATAAACTTGAAACACAATTGCATCCTTCAATGCCACAAAATGCATCTTTCCACCGGACGAATTAAAAATGGAGACCCCTACAAGATACTCACCTTCTGTCAATAGATTTGGCGGAATGGATACAGTTGAGTGATAGGTTCCTTCCTTTGGACGTATCAACTCGGTAGGCTCCAAAGTTGCAAATGCCAAAATGCCTTGAGTATTAAATAAGAGCGCACATCGGAATCGCAAACCTGGTTTATTCACGCGATATTCAATCCGCAGATTAATACGCTCGCGGACATCGACAACCGAAACAGGCTTGCCAGCCTCTCCCAGCAATTTAATGGAAATCAGTTTCAGCTCTTCCGTCCCTGGAGCATTCTTCAAATCCCAAACCCGGGTGCCGCTTTCCTCACCCGCGCCAGAAAGGTATTTGGCAGTGACTTCAAGCGCCGATCCATCTTCGACTACTTTACCTGCATTCAACAAAACGGCGCGTGAACACAAGCGATTGATCGCCGCCATGTTATGACTGACAAATAAAACCGTCCGCCCTCCCTCCGCCACGTCTTCCAGCTTCCCCAAACACTTCTTCTGAAAAGCGGCATCGCCCACCGCCAAAACCTCATCCACCACCAGAATCTCCGGCTCGAGGTGGGCGGCCACGGCAAACGCAAGCCGCACATACATGCCGCTTGAATAGAACTTTACCGGCGTATCCAGGAATTGCTCGGTTTCCGCGAAGGCAACGATCTCGTCAAATTTTCGGTCAATTTCATTGCGCCGCATGCCCAGGATGGCACCATTCAAATAAATATTCTCGCGCCCGGTCAATTCGGGATGAAAGCCGGTTCCCACCTCGAGCATGGAACTGACCCGGCCGTAGAGTTCCGCCCGCCCTTTGGTTGGTTTGGTGATGCGTGAGAGTATCTTGAGCAACGTGCTCTTTCCAGCGCCGTTCCGCCCGATAACCCCAATCGCCTCGCCTTGCTTAACCTCGAAAGAGATATCATCCAAAGCCCAAATGTAATTTCTCTCAGCCGGCTGTTTGACCCCTTGCAGGATAGAACGAATATTGCGCAGCGGTGTTAGGGCGGCATTGGTAAGAGTCTCGCGCAAACTGTAATACGGCTGACGAACTGCGCCAATCCGGTATTGTTTTGAAAGATGCTCGATTCTTATGGAAACATCGCTCATGTTAGATCAAGTCCGCAAAATCATCTTCCATCCGTTTGAAGTAGAAAAGTCCGCTGATTAATATAATCAGGACTACAGCAGTTGAGACCAGCACCATAGAGCCCGCGCCCTCCCCGGTACCCAACAAAGCCCAACGAAAACCTTCCACCACTCCGGTCATGGGATTCAAACTATATAGTAACTTCCATTCCTCCGGTATCAGCGAACTGGAGTAGGCAATCGGCGTTAAATACATCCAGGCCTGGGAGAGGAAAGGAAGCACATAACGGAAATCCCGGTACTTTACATTAAGAGCCGAAAGCCACAATCCAACTGCCAGCGCGGTGGCCAAAGCCAGCAAGATAAATAACGGCAAGGTCAGCATATTAAGTGTGGGGATAATTCGGTAGTACGCCAACATGCCCAACAATACGATAAAGGCAATGGCAAAATCCACAACGCCAGCCAGAACTGATGCTAAAGGAATGATCAAGCGCGGAAAATAGACCTTGGAGATCAGCGAACCACTGGTGATCAAACTGTTACTGGATGTCGTCAATGCGACGGCAAATAATTGCCAGGGCAGGAGCGCGGTATAACTAAAAACAGGATATGGCACGCCTTCGGAGGGGAGTTTGGCCAACTTACCGAAAATCACGCTAAAAATGAGCATGGTGAACAGGGGCTGCAAAATTGCCCAGCCCACTCCGAGGACAGTCTGTTTATATCGAACTTTTATATCACGCCAGGCAAGAATAAAGAGCAAATCTCGATAATGCCAAAAGTCTGCCAGCCCAAGCGACACCCAGCCATGCGGTGGTTCAATGGTTATTAGTGAGTTTGATTCAGATGCGGTGGAAGAAGGGTTTTTTATCATAAGCTTAAGAGGTTACCAAAGATAAAGTGGGTTTGGGTTTGATCTCCGTCTCTTCAGCCACACGCGTGCCAAGTCCGCCAGCAAGGATGACTACTTTCATGGCTAAGCGGACACTCCCACAACCTTATAGGTAAGTTCGATCACAGCAAGGCGGGCAGTCTTGTTTTCGATCTTTTCGCGAAGTTCGTTCACGTTCATCACAGTTCAACCACCTGGTGTGTTCGCCCGGATTCGACGAGGGCGAGGGAAATTTTCAAGGCAGCGAGTCCATCCTCCCCGGAGATGGGAACGGGTTTTCCATCCTGCAAGGCTTTGAGGAAGGATTGCAGTTCGGCTTTCAATGGCTCGAAGCGCGGGATGGCATAGCGCGTCATACTGCCTTCGCTCACGCCCTTGATGGTTTGGAGCGTCGCCCAATGGACATCGTTGACAAGCGAGTTTTCGTAAAAATAGAGGTCCTGTGTGAGCGCGTCGGCGCGGAACATGCCGCGCTCGCCGAGCACCAGCACTTCACGGATTTTTGTCGGTGTGAGCCAGTTGATTTCGAGCGCGCCGATCACCCCATCGGGAAAACGAAGCGATGCCCAGAGCAGGTCTTCGTGATCGGTGTGAATCCGTTGTTCGATCTCGGAATACACGCGGATTGGATCCTGCCCCGTGAGGAAGCGCATGATGTCCACATCGTGAGGCGCGAGATCAATCACTACACCCACATCCTGAATGCGCGTGGGGAAGGGACCCGCGCGGCGACAGAAAATTTGGTAGATGCGCCCAAGTTCGCCCGCATCCAATTTTTGTTTGAGCGCCTGAATGGCAGGATCAAAACGCACCACATGTCCGATCATCAATTGCTTCTTCATGGCGCGGGCTTTTTCGATCAAACGCTCGCCTTCTTCAAGGGTAGCCGCAATTGGTTTTTCAATCAGAGTGTTCGAACCGGCATCAAGCGTTGCAAGCCCCACTTCCTCGTGCGTGGCGGTTGGCACAACCACGGAAACAGCATCCGGTTTTTCTTTCTCCAACATTTTACGATAATCAGTGTAGGCGCGAACCCCAAATTGATTGGCAGCCGATTCACCCTGAATCACATCGTCATCTGAGATTGCAACCAAATCTGCCTCGGGCAATTCACTATACACGCGGGCATGATGCCTGCCCATTGTGCCTACGCCGATGACTGCGACTTTCATGAATTCTTCTCCATGAAGTCGTTGACTGCACCCACGATTGTTTCAAGATCAGACGGGCTCAACGATGGATGAACCGGCAACGACAAAACTTCTTCTGTGGCATGTTCGGTTTCGGGCAGGCTGTCTTTGTAGCCCAAATCACTCACATAAAAACTCTGCTTATGGATCGGCACCGGATAATACACTTCGGATGAAACTTCATGCTCCTGCAAATAGGTGCGGAGGGAATCCCGCTTCCCGCCTGGAACTCGAACTGTATACTGGTGAAAAACGTGAGTCTGCCCCTCGGGCACATGCGGCGTCATGACTCCCTTCAAGTTGTCGCTCAAAAATTTGGCATTTGCCTGCCGTTGGGCATTGAACTTGTCGAGCTTCTTCAATTGCGCGAGACCAATCGCGGCGTGGATGTCCGTCATACGGAAGTTATAGCCTAGTTCATCATGATAATAACGGACTCTCATCCCATGCTGGCGCACCACGCGGCACTTCTCATCAAGGACCGTGTCATTGGTTGTGATCATGCCTCCCTCAGCAGATGTCATGTTCTTTGTCGGATACAGTGAAAATGTCCCTGTGCCGAACGAACCGACCTTGCCATTTTTGTAACCCGCGCCGTGACTCTGACAGGCATCTTCGATGACAGCCAGCCCATGCTTTTCAGCGATCTTCATGATCGGTTCCATATCACAGGACAAGCCGTACAGATGCACAGGCAAAATAGCTTTTGTCTTTTTGGTGATCGCGGCTTCGATCTTTGCAGAATCCATATTGAACGTGCGCGGGTCAATATCCACAAAAACAGGTCGAGCGCCGGTGAACAAAACGCTGTTCGAGGAGGCAATGAAGGTAAAAGCAGAGGTGATGACTTCATCTCCCTCGCCGATCCCGTGCGCGAGCATTGCAAGGTGCAGGGCAGTCGTGCCGGAGGAAGTTGCAATGGCGTGTTTCACGCCGCACATCGCCGCGAACCCTTCCTCGAACGCCTTGACGCGCGGTCCTTGCGCGATGATACCCGAGTCCATCACTTCCAATACTGCTTGTTTTTCTTCGTCCCCTATTTGGGGCTTTGCCATGTGAATCATTTGATCTTCTCCCATTCCTGTATGGATACTTCACGTGTCCGCCCGCATTTCGGGCATTTCAATTGTACATTTGTATTCGTTTGCGAATCTTTTTCGAATATTTCACCGCACGCGCAGACGAATCCACGCAAGTGAGCCGGGTTCCCAAAGACCAGCCCATGCGCAGGCACATCTTTTGTCACTACACTTCCCGAACCAACCATCGCCCACTCGCCAATAGTAATCCCGCAACGGATGGTGGAATTAGCCCCAAGCGCCGCGCCCTTTTTGATTCGCGTCTCACTCAACACCCAGTCGTCTGCGGCTTTCAACGAACCATCCGGGTTGACAGCACGCGGACGCATATCATTGGTGAAGCAGACGTGAGGTCCGACAAAGACGCCGTCTTCGATCACCACACCATGATAGACCGAAACGTAATTCTGAATTTTCACGTTGTTGCCAATCGGAACACCGGCATCCACATAGACGCCTTTCCCAATAATCGAATTGGTTCCGATCTTGACTCCCTCGCGCACCTGCGCGTGATGCCAGATGCTCGAACCTTCGCCGATCTCGGCTTTCTCTGAAACCTCTGCAGTTGGATGAATTCTGACTCCCATTTTTGATTCCTCTACTTTGATTTTGTGATCATACTATAATCCTGCCCAACCACCTTCAAGACGACACCATTAGGCGAATCGAGCAAGCGAATTCCGGCTTCCATACAGGTCAATCGCAAAATATCAACAAGTTCATCGTCGCCATCAATGTATGCCTGGCTGATCCCGTTTTGTTTTAGTTCCTCGGTCAAGGATCTGGCTTTATCGCGAAAGTTTCCATATACTTTCAATGAATCGCGGGCATAAGACAACGCCCGTTGAGTGAACACGGTCACCCCCTCCGGAGTCAGATCGTATTTCAGACGCGTCCGATCCAAATGCGAGACCTTGATCCACCCGCGATGGATGAGTCTCTTGATATACCAGTTCACACTTCCAACGGCAATCCCAAGGCGGCTCGAAAGGTTCGCCTGGGTGACGAGGGAATCCTGGGCAATTTCATTCAAGATGGAGTATTCGTGTTCTTTGATTTCTGTTATAGGTTTGAGCATTCAGTTTCTGAATTCTCACACAGAAATTCTCCCCTGTCAAGTTGTTCTGAATACCAAGCCCAACTATTCCGGCAACCAAACCGTCGCAGACCCGGCAAGACAGACTTCCCTGTTTGCGTTCAACACATTCGTGTCTAAAACCAATCGCCGTTTCTCCGCGATCACTTGTGTAACTTTGACCTCCACCCTGACCTTTGAATCAACAAACACGGGTCGTTTGAACACTGTGTCTTGAGAAATATACACTGTGCCAGTCCCCGGAAAATCCACACCCAGAATTTTAGAGATCAGCCCTGCAAGGAACGCCCCGTGGACGATCCGTCTCTTAAAAAAGGATTTTTCCGCGAACCCGGCTTCCAAATGGATCGGGTTCGAATCTCCGACAATCTCAGCAAATCGTTTTACATCCTCCGCCGAGATAAATCGTTCAAACGAATATCCCTCGCCTTCCTTGAATGAAAATTCACCAGCCATGGCTATCCTCCAACCTCAGGATTCCTTTTCAACGGTATCGAGAAGGTATTCTCCATAACTGTTCCCTGCCAGCGCCATTCCCAATTTGTGCAACTGAGCCCTGTCAATATACCCCATACGATACGCGATCTCTTCGGGGCACGAGATCATCAATCCCTGCCTCTTTTGAATCGCTTCGATAAACGTCGCCGCCTGAAGCAAAGATTCGTGCGTGCCGGCATCCAGCCATGCAACGCCGCGCCCAAACACCTTGACCGTTAACTGTCCCTGCTCTAGATAGAGTTTATTCAAATCGGTAATCTCGATCTCGCCGCGCGCAGAGGGCTTCACCGCCTCCGCCAGCTTTACCACATGCTTGTCATAAAAATAAATTCCCGGTACGGCAAAATTCGATTTTGGATTCTCAGGCTTCTCCTCCAAACTCAAAACCTTCTCATTCGTATCGAACTCCACAATTCCATAGCGTTCAGGGTCATTCACGCGATACCCGAAAATGATGGCGCCCTCTGTCAGCGACGCGCACTTTTGTAAAAGTGAAATCATCCCCTCGCCATAAAAAATATTGTCGCCTAAAATCAGGCAGACGGGGCTATCGCCAATAAATTCACGCCCAACTAAAAACGCATCCGCAAGACCGCGCGGTTCGGCTTGTTCCTCATATTCAAACTTCATTCCCCATTGTGAGCCGTCTTTCAACAACTCTTTGAACGCGGGCAACGCATCCGGTGTGCTGATGATCAGAATCTCTCGTATTCCCGCCAGCATCAACATCGAAAGCGGATAGTACACCATCGGCTTGTCGTAGACAGGCAACATTTGTTTACTGGTGGCAATCGTCAGCGGGTAAAGACGCGTGCCTTTTCCTCCAGCCAAAATAATTCCTTTCACTTGGACTCCTTCTCAGCGCGCCACTCGTAATTCTTTTTGATCCACTCGCCGTACGAACCGCCGCTCACTTGATCCACCCATTGCGGATTCGACAAATACCATTCAATCGTTTGACGCAACCCCGCTTCGAACCCGACCTCAGTCTGCCAGCCCAACTGGCGCGTGATCTTCGCTGAATCAATCGCGTACCGCTGGTCGTGTCCCGGGCGATCCTTCACAAAGCGAATCAAGTCTTTATAACTTTTCAAGCCCTGCTCGCGCAACTGTGGGGCTTCCTCCGGCGGCGCGACCTCATCGAGAATACTGCAAATTTGATTCACAAGGTTGATATTCTTCTGTTCGTTGCTCCCACCAAGGACGTACACTTCACCCGGCACGCCTTTTTCAAACGTCAGTTTGATCGCCCTGCAATGATCCGCCACATACAACCAATCACGCACATTCGACCCATCACCATACACAGGAAGTGGTTTACCCGAAAGCGCGTTGAGGATCATCAACGGGATCATCTTCTCAGGAAATTGATAGGGACCATAATTGTTCGAGCAATTGGTGATGACTGTAGGCAGACCGTACGTGTGATGAAAGGCGCGTACAAAGTGATCGCTCGCCGCCTTCGACGCGGAATAAGGGGAGTTCGGCGCGTAAGGTGTATCTTCGGTGAAGTAACCCTCCGCGCCCAGCGAGCCAAAAACTTCATCCGTTGAAACATGAAGGAAGCGGAATGATTTTTTCTGTTCATCAGGCAAAGCATTCCAATATGCGCGTGAGGCTTCAAGCATGGAATATGTGCCAACCACATTTGCCTGGATAAAATCCTCCGCATTGACGATGGAACGATCCACGTGCGATTCAGCCGCAAGATGGAAGACCCCGATGGGCTGGTATTTCGCAAGCAGTGATGAAACCAGTTCGTGGTCTGTGATACTGCCCTGTACGAACGTGTAATCCGGGTTCCCATCTAAATCTGCCAACGAGAGCGGATTGGCGGCATACGTCAGCAAGTCGAGATTAATGACCCGATATTCGCGGCTCTGAATCAATAGGCGCACAAAATTTGTGCCGATAAATCCGTTGCCGCCTGTTACAAGAACGGTTTGTTTCCCAGCCATATTCATCCTTTCACACCAGTCTTGGCTTTTTGCTCGCCAGGAATTGAAATAAATATTTTCTCGTATTGCCCAGCGATATGGGCAATTTCAAAAGATTTCGCCTTTTCCAAACTGGATTGGCGCAATGATAACAGGCGTGCTGGATTTTTGAGCACGTCTCGTAACCTTGCCGAAAAACCGGCAGTATCTTCCGGTTGAACCAAATATCCATTTTGATCTTCGTCCACGAGATCAACAAACCCGCCCACGCGGCTGGCTATGATGGCGAGTCCCTTGGCTAATGCCTGCACACCAACGACAGGCAATCCCTCCGAAAGGGACGGCATGAACAAAATATCGCTCTTGTCGAACCATGTCATCACTGCTTCAGGGGTGACCCAGCCAGTTAGAGTAAAACGATCTTCCAAGCCAAAATCAGCAATTGATTTTTTTACATTAGGCATCAACGGTCCGTCGCCGATCATCACACACTTCCACGGCATGTCTTTTATTTCGTTTAATATTTTGACCACCTGCAACGGAGATTTTTGCTCCATGAACCGCCCGGCGAAGACAATCACAGGCGGGTTGTTAATTTGAATCGAATTTGGTTTCAGCGAGTCTACATCCACGCCGTTGGGAATGACGAGAATTTCCTCATGGTAATGTCGCAACGCAAGCCTGCGCGTGAAGCCGCTGACAGCAACTCTCGCCGCGGCATTCTTCCAAATTAGGCCTGTGAACGGAAAAACGAATCGGAACCAGCCGCCTGTTTTTTCGGGCACGCCGCCCGGCACATCTCCGAGGTGGGCTGTCAGGACATAGGGAACGCGCGTGATCTTTGAAAGCATCCATGCCAGCGCGCCGGCGGGAACCGCGAAGTGCACGTGAATCACGTCCGGGTGGAAAACGCGAATTAGACGGAGCCCAGCCCAAAGTCCCGCGAGAACGTAGGCAAGCATGGATAAGAATCCTGCGCGAAAGGGTTGAGTCCGCAGGGATGGGATCCGAATAATCTGGTATCCATCCCTTTGTTCTTGATACGATAAATTTTTTAGATGAGAAGTCAAGACTTTAATTTCATGACCCCGTTTGGCGAGCGTCTCGCAAATACTTTCAGCCGCGCGCCCGCCCCCTCCGCCGATTGGGGGAAACTCGTGATTCAAAACTAGAATGCGCATCATTTGCCGCGCTTAATATTGAAGACTTCGCGAACCGTGTATGTGGGCTTGGCTTGCGACTCATGATACGTGCGCGCCAGTAATTCTGCAATCAGCCCCATGAGGATGGATTGAAATCCGAGAATAAAAAACATCACGCCGATGAGGAAGAACGGCGAAGCAAGAACAGAGACCGCAAAAAATACGCGCCGGATAAATAGAAACAACAGAAACGCCGTGCCCAGGGCACTTAGCCCCAGACCTGCGCCCCCAAAAAGGCGGATTGGTTTATGCGAGTAATCAAGCAGAAATTTCACCGTGAATAGATCAAGCAGGACTTTGAGCGTTCTATCCAAGCCGTAATTCGCCCTGCCAAATTTGCGTGGGTGGTGGCTGACAGGCATTTCTGTAATACGCGCGCCGATGGAATGCGCGAATACCGGAATAAAGCGATGCATTTCACCATAAAGGCGGAACCCTTCGAGCGCGTCGCGGTGATACGCCTTGAGTGTGCAGCCGAAATCATGCAAATGGACTCCGGTCACCTGGGAGATGATCCAGTTTGCAATGTTGGATGGGAGTGTGCGTGTGATACGGCTATCCTTGCGGTCCTTGCGCCAGCCGCTGACGAGGTCATAGCCTTCATCGAGTTTTGCCAATAGTTTTGGTATATCTGCCGGATCGTTCTGCAAATCGGCGTCGAGCAAAACAATGATCTCACCCTGTGCATGGTCAATCCCCGCAGAGATTGCGGCAGTCTGCCCAAAGTTGCGGCGGAAGGCAACCACGCGTACATATTTGGGATATTTCGTTGCGAGAGATTTTAAAACATCCAGGCTTGTATCTGAACTACCATCATCCACAAAAATTACTTCCCATGATTTTTTCGTGGGCTTCAGCGACTTTTGAATGGCATCAAGAAGAGGAGGAAGACTTTCTTCTTCGTTATAAACGGGAATGATCAGTGACAAATCAAACATAGCTATTTCTTTTGATTCAACCGTTCCATATCCGCATCCACCATCATGGTGACGAGTTCCTTGAAGCCCACAGCAGGTTCCCAACCAAGCACAGAGCGCGCCTTGCTGGGGTCTGCGATCAAAAGATCCACTTCGGCAGGGCGGTAAAATTTTTCGTCTTGAACAACATGTTCCTTATAGTCCAACCCCACATGACCGAAGGCGATCTCACAAAACTCGCGCACCGAATGATCCTCGCCCATGCCAATGACAAAATTATCAGGTTTGTCCTGTTGCATCATGCGCCACATGGCTTCCACATAATCGCCCGCAAACCCCCAGTCGCGTTGTGACTCGAGGTTGCCAAGCCGCAATTCCATTGCCATTCCAAGTTTGATACGCGCCACGCCGTCTGAAATCTTGCGCGTGACGAATTCCAGCCCGCGGCGCGGACTCTCGTGATTGAACAGAATACCCGAAACTGCAAACATATCAAAAGATTCACGATAATTTACCGTAATCCAGTGTCCATACACTTTTGCCACACCATACGGACTGCGCGGATAAAACGGCGTCGTCTCTTTTTGCGGAACTTCGACTACTTTGCCAAACATTTCGCTGGAAGAAGCCTGATAAAAACGGATCTTCGGATTGACAAAACGGATCGCTTCCAACATGCGTGTCACCCCTAACGCAGTAATATCCCCCGTCAGCGCGGGCTGATTCCAAGAGGTAGGTACAAACGACTGCGCCGCCAAATTATATACTTCCGTTGGCTTGTATTCCTCCAGAAACGACAGCAGGGAGCCCTGATCGTGCAAGTCACCTTGAACAATAGTGATGTTGTCCAATAGATGATTGATGCGTTCATTCGTCACCGTGCTCGATCGGCGCGCAACGCCAATGACGCGATACCCCTTCGAGAGCAGTAATTCCGCGAGATACGATCCATCCTGACCGGTCACCCCGGTAATAAGGGCAGTGGGCATTAGTTCTCCTTCATCCAAAATTCAGTGACTGAATTATAACTCACATTGTGCGGGGCTTGCCGCGCCGGTTTTCAAGCCACCACCCGCCACCGATGATCGCCCCCCACAGCCCGACGATCAACGCGATCATCATCGCAAACGATAATTGCCCGCCCACATAAAAATATCGGCTGGCATACCATTGTGTGAAAACTAAAAAGAAAACAACCTCACACGCAACGACTCGTACAAACCAGGCATTACGAGTTTCGCGCCACCAAACCCATACATGACCAGCGATCAATGCCTGCCACATGAAAAGGATCGTTCGATAACGCGGATTATCCCACTGGTCGCCTCCGCCTCGTAGTGCGGCGAGCAGGATCCAGGTCCACGCGAGAAGCGAGAGCCAGAGGATGAGAGTCCGGGTCTTTTCCCAGCCGGAAGTTGGTCCCGCTACGAAAGAAAGTATCATGAGCGGAAGCAACGCGTACCACCCAAGCGCGCGCAACACGTAGATGACTTTCCAAATAGGGAGCGTCGGCACGACCAGCGCGGCGGGAAGCACAGGTTGAAGAATCCCGTAGATCGCCACACACGGCAACCGCAACCCTTCGGGCATTTCATCGAACAGTTTTTGCACCCAGCCCGATTCGCGTTCGATTTGATACACATTCCACTTGACCGAAAGTTGAATCCAATCATTGAGCACGGACATCGGCGAAGACGTGTCGAAAATCCCTTTGCGATTCAGCGACGATGAAAGCGCGAACAAGCCAATGAGAAACACAATAGCAAAAATCAGAATTGACTTCCAAGAAATTTTTGCGCGTTCGTTTGAAAAGAACATCCACCCTGCAAAGATGACGAGAGTAAAAACCGCAACCGCTGGCGAAAGAAGCAACATACCGAGGAGACTGAGTCCCAACGCGATCAACGCGCTTCGACTGCGCTCATTGCCTTGATTTGTATTCGTCCTGAGCGGAGGGCTGAGCGGTTGTTGCGAAGCCCGCAGACGAAGGACGCTCCGCTCACTTAGTCCCGATGGGTTTACGGGAGCGCGAGACTGCCAATCTACAAGCCCCCAAAACGCAATCGCGGACAGGGTCATCAAATACGGTTCGCGCATCGCAGAGCCGCCGAGCAAGATACTTTCGGGATACAACGTGAAAATCCATGCGGACGCCCAGCTGACTTTTTCGCCAAAAGTGATGCTTACCGCCCTCCAAAAAAACGGAATCCCCAGCGTGGCGACGAACGCCGAGAGCAACACCATCATCAACGGACGATGCGCGTCAGGCGAGAGATAGCGATACACAAACGCGCTCAATGCCAGCAAGCCGCCATATTGATCGGACGAATAATCCCTGCTGAACGCGTCGAGAATCGGCTTACCCGAAATTGCCAAACCCCACGCCTGCTCATCGCGCTTGTGCGCGTCGGTGAACACGTATCCTGCCTTATCGTCCGCGTCGTCGTAGCCATACATAGGAAGCAACTGATACGCGGCGACACCACCCGTTAGGCGCAAGATAAAAGCGAGGGCGATTATCCATCCTAAGATATTCGTCCTGAGCGGAGGGCTGAGCGTTTGTTGCGAAGCCCGCAGACGAAGGGCGCTCTCGCCGCTTGCCCATCGCGTGGATGAGGCGAGCAGTGACAATGAAAGAAGAAAGATGAAAGAGAATCCAAGCCAGCCTCCTTCTTGCAGGGACGAGGTCAGCAAGCCCAGTGCGAGAGCAAGAGGGAGAATCCAAAAAAGGTCTTGTTTATTGAGGTTCATGTGGATTGATTTTACCGTAGACGATTGCCCAGTTGGGGAACGGGGATATAATACCCGAACGATCATTCTGTTCTTGAATTGCGAGTCGCATTTACCGTAAAAGAATTTGAACGCTCGGTAAAATTCTACTGTGACGGACTCGGCATCGAACCTGCCGCCGTTTGGAACAACGGAGAGGGTCACGCGCTCGTTCTGAACATGGGACAAGCCACGCTCGAACTCTTCGACGAAGCACAGGCAGAGACGATTGACACGCTCGAAGCAGGGAAACGCGTCAGCGGGCAGATTCGCTTCGCATTGCAAGTGCCTGACTTGAAAGCGGCGATGGACAAGTTGCTCGCCTACGGCGCGACCCTCGTCCACCCGCCAGTAATGACCCCGTGGCCGATTACAACGTGCGGCTTCAAGACCCCGATGGGATGCAGATTACGTTGTTTGAGGTGAGGGAAAGGGGGATTTTGATATTCACAACTTAATGTTTAATTGGACAGAATTGGCATGTAAGAACTCAAAAATTGGGAATATAATCTCATCCATATGGCCTTGCACAAATATAATTTGCATTGCACTCAGGAAGTTTTCCAACGGATTGTAAAGATAGGAATAACCTCATGCGTATGGAGAAACCAAAACAGACAAGGGAATGTTCATTGCAGGAATTGCGTTCAGATCTTGCAAGGGTAATTCAAACGCAACTATCTGATGAAGAGCAAATTCTTGTCTGTTATGAAACAACGGGAACAATAGGAGACACTTCTTTGATATTTGAAAGGCAATTGCCCGTCTATAGCGCACAAATCATTTCAACAAAACAATTAATTCATGGTTCGTCTTATCTCGGTTCGATTGGGAATACTTCAATTCAGCTGAAAGACATTGTTAGTGTCGGGGAAGAGCACTACAACAATGGTTACTGGGTACACACTCGGGGACCAGGGGATATCCATATAGCTTGCGAATTTGCATCGTTACAAGCGAGTCAAAATTTTGTAAGAATTCTTAAGGACGCAATTAAACAAGAAAAGAATGTATCAGTTAAAGCCCCACCAGAAAAAATCGAGGAACGACTTCAAACTTTAACGAGGCTATACAAAAATGGTCTTATAAACGAGAGTGAGTTTCAACAGAAGCGTAAAGAGTTACTTGACCAATTGTGATTATGGGAGAAGTTCTTAATCGACATTGGTTGATTCTCAAACCTTAAATTACATTCCCTCTAACACCCTCTCCTCCCTCTTCACCCACGAAAACTGCTCCACATCGCGCTGCGCTTGCGCGCCCAACGCAAACCTGCGCGCTTCATCCGCAAGCAATGCCTCAATCACCAGTTTCCAATTACTAATTACTAATTCCAATTGATTATTGTGGTCTCGATACGCCTCTCGGCTTTCACTCGGGGCTACTCGACCACCACTTGATTCCACAAACACCGCATTCCCTTCATTCAGCACTTCTTTGATAACAGAAATATCCGCGCAAACAATCGCCCGCCTCGAAGCCATGTACTCGAACATCTTCATCGGGTTGATCACCTCGGCAATGTCCTGCCCGCTCGACGCCGAAATCGTCCGCGAATACGGCATGAGCAACACATCCGCCGCGGCTTGATACAACGGGATGCGGCTGTGCTCCACGAAGCCCGTCATCGTCACGTTCGCGGCGCGCGCCTCCTCCAATTTCGATTTCCAAAACGACACGAGTTCAGGCGTCCCACCCACCCACAAAAAATTGGCGTGCGGCATCCGCTTCGCCAGCTCGAACAACAACTCTGCACCGCGCCCAGGGTAGATGTGACCCGTGAATCCGACAGTGAGTCCCTCGGGCAGATTTAACTGACGACGCGCCTCCGCTGGACTCGGCAGATTTTCGTATCGTTCCAATTCGACTCCGTTCGGAGCGGCGACCACCGCTTCATTCTCAAATTTAAATTTGGTCGAGCGTTCTAAAGCATTTCTCAACGCTGACGTGGTGACCGTCATCCGCTTGCGCCCACTCGCGCGCCAAAACTGACGAAGCCACCACGCGCCCATCACGCCTGTTACATCCGCGTGCATTTCGAGCAGGACGGGGTATTTCATCCACAACCCCAGCGCGGCAGACTGAGGAAGCCATGTGTAAATTAATTCTGCACCGAATTTACTCGCGGCGCGCTGGGCGTACAGGACGAAGTCGAGGCGTTTGAGTCCGCTGATAGAGGGGAGCAGTTTTATGTCAGGGACGAAGCGGAGTCCGTAATGAGTAAGTAGTAATTCGGGCGCAACAAGTTCGGTTTCGGCAGGGGCGAACATCCGCAAGTCATGCCCGCGTTGCATCAACGCCTGCGCCACCTTCATCGCCTGAATTGAATTAGCAGTTAATGATGGAATCCGCGAATTGGCAATCAACGCAATCTTCATACTAATCTCTAATTCTCTAATTCTCTAATCTCTTTTGCCCCACGCCACGCCATTATTCCCACCGATGCAATGTAATAAAACGACAACAACGCGCCCGCGGCGACGATGCCATAACGCGGCACGAGCAGGAACGCCAGCGCGATTTTGATGAGACCGACAATCAACGTGACCTTGATGGGAAATTCAGGCAGTCCCAGCGAAAGCAACAACGGACGATTCCAAAACAACGTGTAATTGAACGCGAGACCGATGACGAGCGCGATCAACGCGGGATATGCGGGAAGATATTGCGTGTTGCTGTAAATCAGAATCATCCATTGACCAAACAATATAAAACCAATCGCGATTGCGAAGTTGTATGCAAACGAAACCGACGTGACTTTGCGAAGAAAGTCCTTAAGCCGCGCCCATGCACCTTGAACCACAAGCCGATTGATTTCAGGGAATGTACTTGAAATGAGCGGATCTGTTACGATGGCGAGAAAACCGACCAGCGTATATGCCACGCGGTAATATCCCGCGGCAGTGGTGGAGAGGAAAAAGCCCACCCACAAAATTTCGCTCTCACGGAAGATTTTTATGATGGTCGCGCTGACGTTGGAACTGAACGCAAAGCGGATCAACTCACGCCACTCGCCGATCGCGGAAAATGAAACCCGCGACCAGCCCACACCCAGCACGCGTCGCAGTTGAGTCTGTGCGGCGATGAACATCCCCGGCCCAAGAATCATTTTGCTCAGGAGGTATGCGAGAAGAATAGTTTCAAGAGTGCCATTCCACACAAACGCAGCGACAATGATTATCGAAGTGACAATGCTTTGAATCAGATTGATCCTGCCCTGCCATTTGATTTTATCTGTCACCTGCAAAACGCCCAGCGACGTTTCGACGTTGAAATTGGCAAGTAAACCAAGCGCAAAGAGGGTGAACATCCATGCTGTGCCTGCGGTCTTGGCGTTGTAGTTTTCTGCCAAATTTGCTGTGAGCGCAACGGCGATGAACGCAAGCAATGAAACGACAGCTTCAGTGAGGCTTGCCGCCTTCATCAACGCCGAGGCTTTGTTCTTTTCTCCGCGTTCGAGATATGCCCCGCCATATTTCACAACCAGTTCACCCATACGAAATGAAAAAATGCTGTTGACCGTGGAGGCATACGCTATGATGATGCCGAGCAACCCAAAGCCTGAAGGTCCCAGCAGACGCGTTACAAGCGCACCCTGCAGGACGCTTAACCCTAAACTGATCGTGTTATTAGTGAAGAGGTGGGTGCTGTTACGAACGACCTTGCCCAGCAAAGTATCCTGCCGCCAGTGCGACAATGTTTCCCGCCATTTCGTCACGGCGTTAATACCTCGCGCGCCCATTCGCGTTCCGCGTTGTACCATTCGACGAGTTTCTCCACGCCTGCGCGCATGTTGAATTGCGCTTCCCAACCAAGCAGTTCGCCTGCCTTAGTCACATCGGCTTGATTCGTCAACATATCGGCAGGGTTCGGAGGTCCATACTCTACAATCGCTTTTTTGCCAACCACATCCTCAATGATCTTGATCAAGTCGTTGATGGTGATCACCTCATGTCCGCCAATGTTGATGACTTCAAACCCAACCGGTTTCAACGCAAGGATGGTGCCACGCGCGATGTCGTCAACGTACGTGAAGCCGCGCGATTGATTCCCATCCCCGTTCACGCGGACAGGCTTCCCTTCGCTAATCCATTTCACAAATCTCAGGTGCGCCAGGTCAGGTCTGCCTGCGGGACCATACACAGTGAAATAACGGAGGATGCTGACGTCAATCCCATACAAATGATGATACGCATGACACATCGCCTCTGCCCCCTTTTTGCTTGCCGCGTACGGCTGGAGTGGTTCACTGCTCGAAGCGGATTCCGGCGTCGGATATGGAGGGTCTTCCCCGTAGATGCTTGAAGTGGACGCTATGACGAATTTCTTCGTCCCGGTTTGGCGGCATAACTCCAGCATGTTCAGCGTGCCGATCATGTTCGTCTCGACGAAGACCCATGGGTTCTCGACGCTGTAGCGCACACCTGCGCGCGCCGCGAGGTTGATCACCGCATCGAATTTTTCGTTCTTGAATTGATCAATAACGGACTTGTTCGAAATATCCATTTTGTGAAATGTGAATCCGGGCAACGCCTGCAATCTTTTCAGGCGGTATTCCTTCATACGCGGGTCATACGCGTCGTTCATGTTGTCAATGCCGATGAGGGTATTATGCCCATCATGGAGGAGAAGTTCAGCTGTGCGTGCAGCGATGAATCCCGCCACGCCGGTGACTAAATAATGTGCCATTTTATAATCTGACTACCTTTCCGTTATTTTTCGCAACCTTCCGCGTCGCATTGCGGCTATCGAACACAAACTTCGCAGAGTTCACAATCGCATCGTAATCATACGCCTTGTGATTCGTGATGATCACCACTGCATCCGATTCGTTCACTGCCTTCATCATATCCGCAACGCTGTCCATGTGCCAATCATCCTTTTCATGATGGATGTGGGGAATATACGGGTCGTGATATTGCACGTCCGCGCCTTTTTGTTGCAGCAAGCCGATCACATCCAGCGCGGGCGATTCGCGCACATCGTCCACATCGGGTTTGTACGCCACGCCGAGCACGAATACCTTCGAGCCTTTCAGGGCTTTGCTTCTATCGTTGAGCGCGTCCACGATGCGCTCCACCACATAGCGCGGCATGTTCGTGTTGATCTCCGATGCCAATTCGATGAAGCGCGCATTGTAGTTGAACGATTTCATCTTCCACGAAAGGTACAGCGGATCAATCGGGATGCAGTGCCCGCCCAAGCCCGGTCCCGGCGTGAACTTCATGAAGCCGAATGGTTTTGTTGCGGCGGCATCGATCACCTCCCACACGTCCACGCCGAGACGTTCGCACATCATCGCCAGTTCGTTGACGAGACCAATGTTGATCATGCGAAAAGTATTTTCAAGCAGTTTCGCCATCTCAGCGGCTTCAGCAGATGATACGCGATGGACAGTATCAATCGCGCCTTCATACCAGGCGGTAGCCACTTCGCCGCACGCTTCAGTGATTCCGCCCATCACTTTGGGAGTGTTCTTTGTGGTGAAGTCTTCGCGTCCGGGGTCGACGCGTTCGGGAGAGAATGCAAGGAACCAGTCCTCGCCGACTTTGAGTCCGCTGGCTCCAAGTTTTGGCAAAAGTAGTTCGCGCGTCGTGCCCGGGTAAGTTGTGGATTGCAACACCACCACCATGCCCTTGTGCATGTACTTCGCCAATTCTTCTGTCGCTGAAATGATGAACGACATGTCGGGGTCGCCGGTCTGGCGAAGCGGAGTCGGCACGCAGATGCTGACCGCGTCCACTTCTTTCAGCACGGAGAAATCTGTTGTTGCAGTTAAGTACCCTGACTGCACCAACTTCTCAACCGACTCGGTCTTCACGTCGGGGATGTAGGAAACGCTTTTCTTTAGCGAATTAACTTTTCGTGAGTCCGGGTCGATGCCCGTCACACGGAATCCTGCCTCAGCGAAGACAACTGCCAGGGGCAGTCCTACGTAGCCGAGTCCCAGAATCGCAACATGGGCATTTTTTTCTTTTAATTTTTGGATCAATGATTCTTTGGTTGACATTCTTTTCCTGTTTTCTCGCGCTGAGCGGAGCGTCCTTCGTCGACGGGCTTCGCAAGTTACGTTCAGCCCTCCGCTCAGGACGAAATCAAAATAGGAGAGGAGCGGAGACGAAGCGTGGGGGTGAGGTCAAAACAAACTCAATTGCTTCGGGTCATCTTCCTTTGGTTCTTCCTTTTTTACCTCAGCTACCGACTTACCCAACCCAGTGCGCGCCTGCTTGAGCAACTCTGGCAGTTTTGCAAAATCAGCGAGGATGGCGGGCTTGAGCGCGGCTTGATGCAACGCCGCAGCGGGATGGAACATCGCGATCACATACCGCTCCCCAACCTTTCGCATCTGCCCGTGCACCTGGCTGATCTTCGCGCCGGGGAAAAACTTATTCATCGAAAACCTGCCCAACGTGACGATGATGCTCGGGTCAATCGCTTCGATCTGCCGTTCAAGATACGCGTTGCACGCCGATAATTCTTCGGGCAACGGATCGCGATTCTCAGGGGGACGACATTTTACTACATTGCCGATCCACACATCCGCGCGCGTGACGCCAGCCTGTTCGAGCAGTTGATCGAGAAATTTTCCCGCCGCGCCCACAAACGGACGCCCCTGCTCGTTTTCGTGAAAGCCAGGTCCCTCGCCGATGAACATGATTTCGGCGTGGGCAGGTCCCTCGCCCGGCACAGCCTTCTTGCGCGAATGATGGAGCGCGCAATTCGTGCAAATAGTGACTTCCTTTGCGATCTGGGCTAATGTCTCTTCGGGGTTCATTGTCAACCTGTCTTTTCGTAACGCGACATTTATGTCGCCTTGCGTTGTAAAGCGACATAAATGTCGCGTTACCGTTTACATCAAATCACTCAACGTCATCAAGACCGCATCTTCATCGTTATCTTTATAATAACGCGGTCTGCGCCCTGATTCTTCAAAACCCAACTGACGATACATCTCCTGCGCGGCAATGTTACTTGCGCGCACTTCAAGAAAAGAACTCTTCGCGCCTTCGCTCATCACAGTTTGCAGCGTATGAACCAGCAGCCTGTTTGCGATTCCCTGCCGACGATAATCGGGATGCGTCGCAATTGTGGCGATGTGCGCTTCGTCCACAAACAGCCACGCGACGATCATGCCGATAATTTTCCCGTCCGATTCAGCAACCCACGCGCGCGAAGCCGGGTTATCCGTCACTTCAAAGCGGAACGATCTTTCGGGCCACGGTAAACTAAACGATGCCTGGTCAATCGCGACCACCTGTTCCATATCATCGAGAGTCATAAAACGAATGTTGATGTTCATGTTGGGATCGGCTCGGCTGTATGTAAATAAATCGGCGCGAGCGAAGCCTCATCATCCACTTCGCCATTTTGCCAGCGCGCCCACGCCAGCTCCGCCAATACAGCAGGGCGTCTTACCGATTGAGCAGGCGAAGTCAATTTCACATTTTCATTCTCAATTATTTTTTGACGATCCTCTACTGTGAACTCGCCACACATCACAGACGGACTCTTGACCTCAGCAATTAACGCTTCGAGGGTCACGACTCTCGCGTCGCCCTGAGCCTGCCACTGTTTCCTGACGCTTTTATACCAGCCCAAAGCGAATCTCCCGCGCCCGGCTTGAATCGCAACCGCCAGTGGAAGTTTGGACTCAGGTTGCGCGTTCGCCAAAATATCCAATGTCGGGATTCCAATCAATGGAATATGCCGCGATAACGCAAGCCCTTTGACCAACGCCAAGCCGACTC
>Ga0247727_10005797_pt1 | contig 24718 bp, 17 predicted proteins | sample WisWelCaveWW1625_FD_202498 | JGI IMG/M metagenome (GOLD analysis project Ga0247727, IMG submission 202498) | Biofilm microbial communities from Wishing Well Cave, Virginia, United States - WW16-25 | ecosystem: Environmental > Aquatic > Deep subsurface > Groundwater > Cave microbial mat | place... | reverse complement strand
CTTGTGCCCGCGGCGCAGATCGACGTGGAATTTGGCGGGGCCCTCGCGCACGACCAGGCCCCGCAACTCCTCGGGCGGCGGCGGGCCGTCCATCTTCACGCCTTCAAGTTTTTCACTGCGGTGGTCGGCGCGCACAAGGATGGCCGCTTCTGGGAATTGTGCCTTGAGGGCCGCCGTAATCCAATCCAGGTGCGCGAACATGCCGGCGCTGAAGAGTTCCAGGACCAGCGCGTTGGCGAAGCGGTCCACCACGAGGCCCGAAAGCCCGTCGCCTTCGGAGTGGACCACGCGGTAGGCGTCGGTTTCGTCGGGCAGGCGCAGGACCTCATGGCGCAGCCGCACGGCCTCGGCAATGCGGCGCTTGAAGAATGCCTCGCCAATGCGCTCGCCGGGATCGGAGGTCAGCAGACGCAGGGCGATTTCGGAATTCTTATTGTAGAAGCCGCGGCCCACGAATCGCTCGTCGCGGGTGTAGGCCTCGACCAGCGTGCCGGGTTCAAGGTCTTCGTACGGCCCATCCAACATGCGCCGGTACACCCACGGGTGGTCGCCGTGGCGCTGCGCGCGCACCGTCACGCGGGGCAGCGCGCCGCCGGAGCGTTCGTCCATGCGCTTATAGTAGGAGCGCAGTTCCTTGTCCTGGCGGCGGCGCGTGGTCATGGGCGCGGGGAGTATAACTTTATTTGGAAGTCGTGCGAGAAGCTTTGAAGGCCCGCTCCGGCTGCACCGGAGGAGGATCGCCTTTTCCAAAAAACAGGATGGACACGCCCGCGACCGCCAAGACCGCGCCGCATATGGCGCGTGGACTGACCTTCTCTTTTTGCACCAGGATCACGAAAGGAATAATCAGCACCGGCACGGTTGCCGCGATGGTGGAGGTGATGCCCGTACCGACGTGCTTCAGGGAGAGCATGAACAGCGAGACGCCGAGGAACGGACCGAAGAACGCGCCCAGCGCGGAGTACGCCATGGCCGATGGATGCCGCAGGCCCTCAAACACTTTGGGCCACCAGCGCAGCGCCACGAAAAGGGCTGCGAAGCCAGCCATGCCCGCCAGGATGCGGATCTGCGTGGCCGCGAAGGGGTCGTACTCGATGGCGCCCATCTTCCCAAGCACCGCACCCACGCCTTGCCCGACCGCGCCGCCGAAGGCCAGGAGCAGCCCGCGCGTCAAACGGCGGCGGTCGTGTTCTTCCGCGGACGCGGGGCGTTCGAGCGCGACCCACGCGATGCCCGCCACGGTGAGGCCCATGCCCAGCCATGCCCAACCGTTCAGGACTTCGCCAAGAATCAGCCAGCCGGTGAGCGCCGCGATGGGCGGGGCCAAGGACATGGCCAGGGTCGAGATGCGCGGGCCGACTTCCACGAAGGCGCGAAAGAGGCACAAATCGCCGAACGTAAAACCGGCCAGCCCCGAAAGTCCCAGCCACAGCCATTGCTCCCGGCTGGCATCGCTAGGCAGGGCCAAGCCGCGCCAAGCCCAGCCGAAGAGCATTAAAAAAAGGAAGGCTTGCGCGAGCCGGATCTGATTGAGCGCCAGCGACCCGATGCGCTTGGCCGAGGCGGTGAAGCAGAGCGCGCTGCACGTCCAGCAAAACGCGGTGCCCAGTGCGGCGGCTTCGCCGAGGTAGGAATGCGGCATCAAGACGCTATATGAGTTTCTTGACCCAACTGGTAATGGTTTTGCGCATCTCTTTCCAGCTTACTCTGGAAAGCATTTTCGGCATGGGCTGTTGCTCTGCATCATCGAAGTAGGTTAACGCGGCGAAAAGGAGTGAAAGTTCGGACTCCGAATATTTTTCTTGGTACCATTCAAGCATACTTTTCAACGGAATACCCGAACTGCCCAACGCGTAAAGGTCGATGAAGTCTTTTCGGCTCCCGCGCTGCGCAATGGCCATCAACTTCATGCTGGCCAAATCAGGTAAAGCCGCTAACGCGCAGCCCGTTTCATCCCAAACCACTAAGGAAGACAACAGGGGGTAGGGATACTCAAAGAAGGAGTTTTTGACCCCGTTAATGGTTCCATGGAATGTTCCTTGGGCCGTGCGAACCTCCCTCAGTTCAAAGCCGGCATCTTGAAGCTGCTTCGTCCATAGAGGAGGATCTGCCCATTTCTTGGGAACAAACCAATCTAAATCAACGGACATACGGTGACCTAAATGCAATGCCACCGCCGTGCCGCCCGCAAGATAGAAATCCCGTTGTGCCGCAAGCTTGCCAAGCCGCCCGAGCAAGCTCCTCTGTTGCTTGGTAATACTTTTTGGGTGGAAGGTCATCTGGAGAATCGGCTTTCCCAAAGCTTCCTGACGGGATCTTTCAGCCAGCGGTTGACGTTCTGGCGAGGGAGGCCGATGATCGCTTCCCAAAAACGAAGTTGCCTGGATGACAGGCCGCGCCCGTGATGTCTGAGAATGTGGCCACGGATTTCCTTATCGGTAACTTTAGAGCGCAGCCAACGGAGCTGGTCCAGAGTGCCCGATTGAAGGATGCGGGCAACGATGAAGTCCCGGTGTCCAGTCCAAGAAATCCGGCGGACGTTATACTCCCAAAAAAGGGAGTGGAGCAAACTCGGCAGGACCTTACCCATAGCCTAATCTTAACAGGGCTTCCATCCCACGCAAACTTGAGTATCGCATAATCTGCTACCCTGCCGCGGCCGCGTGGACGCTGCACCCAAAACGCCGCGCCAGCGCCGCCTGGGCTTGTTCGCGGTCGTCGAAGTGGTGCTTTGCCGTGCCGACGATCTGGTAGTTTTCGTGGCCTTTGCCGGCAATCAGGATCACGTCGCCGGGTCGCGCCTCGCGCACGGCGATGTCGATGGCCTTGGCGCGGTCGGGTTCCACGATGAACTTTTCGGGGCGCTGGATGCCCGCCCAGATTTCGCCGATGATCGCGGCCGGGTCCTCGGTGCGCGGGTTGTCGCTGGTCACCACGCCCAGATCCGCCAGTTGTTCGACCGCGCGGCCCATCTTGGGCCGCTTGGTGCGGTCGCGGTCGCCGCCGCAGCCGAAGACGGTGATGAGCCGCGAGGGCTTCAACAGCCGCATCGCGGTCATAACATTGCGCAGGGCGTCGTCGGTATGCGCGTAATCGACCAGCACGCGGAACGGCGCCAGCCCGTCACCGACCGGCTGCAAGCGCCCCGGCACGCCTTTGAAGCGTTCGAGCGCCGAGAGCGCGCCGTCGAAGCTGAACGTCCGCGCTTCGAGCGAACTCAGCGCCAGCGCGCAACCCAGCGCGCCGAGCGCGTTCTGGATGTTGTGCGTGCCGGCCATGCCCCAGCGAACCTCGCGCGAACCCCACGGCGATTCGACGCGGAAGGACGTGCCGTGGATGTCCATGCTCAGGACTTTCGCGCGCAGGTCAGCCTGCTTATGGCCAGCCATGGAGAAGCCCAGCACATGCGCCGGCGTGCGCCGCGCGTAGTACTCACCCACGGGGTCGTCGAAATTCAGGATCGCCTCGGCTTGATCGGATAGTCCGGCGAAGAGCAGGCCCTTGGCATCGCGGTACTGTTCCATCGTGCGGTGGAAGTCCAGGTGGTCCTGCGTGAGGTTGGTGAAGACCGCCGCGGCGTATTCGAGGCCCTCCACGCGGCGCTGCACCAGGCTGTGGCTGGAGACTTCCATCACCGCGGCCTGGCAGCCGCCGGTGGCCATGCTTTTGAGGTACGCGAAGAGGTCCAGCGAATCGGGCGTGGTGAGCGGCGCTTCGAGGAGCGCGTCGCCCAGGTCGTATTCAATGGTGCCGAGCAGGCCGCACTTCACCTGCGCGGCGCGCAGCAGGTGCCGAATGAGAAAGGCTGTCGTCGATTTGCCGTTCGTGCCCGTGACGCCGCCCAGGCGCAGGCGTTTGCCGGGCTCGCCATGAAAGACGTTGGCCAGGCGGCCCATGGCCGCGCGCGCGTCGCGGACGATAAGCTGGGGCAGGTGCGTGAGCGGCTCGGGTTTCTCGGTGAGAATCGCGACCGCGCCTTTCTCGGCGGCCTGCCGCGCAAAGCTGGCCCCGTCCGCCTTCGCGCCCGGCATGGCGCCAAACAGGTGCCCGTGCGTCACCTTGCGCGAATCGATGCTGAGTCCGGTCACCTCGATGCCCGGAAACCAGTTGAGGACGTTTTCGGCGCCGGCGATGCGGATGAGCGTTTCGAGTCGCATGGGTGAATTCCTATGTACCGCGGAAAGGGCCGGCACGCGCCGGACGCCTATCCGCGGTATCGGCATATTTTCGGTAAGGATTTAGTGGGATGCTGGCACGCTTTGGAGGCAAGACCCTTCACCGTGGCACGGGTATCCGCTCCAAGGCTTCCTGGACAATCTGCGGCGGCTTGATGCCGCCATACTTGGCCTTGGTATCGAGCACGATTCGGTGTGCCAGCACGGGCACGGCGAGCGCCTTCACGTCTTCGGGGAGGACGTAGTCGCGCCCCGCGATGCGCGCGCGGGCCTGCGCGGTGCGGAAGAGCGCCAGCGAGCCGCGCGGCGAAAGTCCCAGCCGCAGCCGCGTGTCCTTGCGGGTACTCTCGACGACCCGCACGACGTATTCGGCCACGGCTTTGTCGAAGCGCACCGTCCGCACCTGCGCCTGCAAGTCCAGCACGTCCTGGCAGGACACGACGGGCTTCAGGTCATCGAAAGGATGCCGCTCATTCTGGCTGAACAGGATCTCCAATTCGTGCTCGGGTTCCGGATAGCCCAGGCGCACGCAGGCGGTGAAGCGGTCGAGCTGCGCCTCCGGCAGCGGGTAGGTGCCGTGGAAGTCGCTGGGGTTCTGCGTGGCCAGCACGAAGAACGGCTGCGGCAGGCCGCGGCGCTGGCCGTCCACGGTCACCTGCTTCTCGCTCATCACTTCCAGCAGCGCCGACTGCGTGCGCGGCGAGGTGCGGTTGATCTCGTCGGCCAGCACCACGTGGGCAAAGACCGGGCCTTCGCGGAAGGTGAACGTGCCGTCCTTCGGGTTGTAGAACTGGCTGCCGGTGATGTCGGCGGGCAAAAGGTCCGGCGTGAACTGGATGCGCCGGAAGACGCCGTCTATGGAACGCGCCAGCGACTTGGCCAGCGTGGTCTTGCCGGTGCCGGGAACATCTTCCAGCAGCGTGTGGCCGCCGGCGAGGAAGCTAAAGAAACATTTGTCTTGCTGAATTGGAGTGGTGGTAGTAAAAAGGGTTCTTACGTTGTCACTTTTGGAATACGCGCATGCGTCGCTTTATTATTCCATGTTTCATTGCCGTTGCGCTTCGCTCAGTCAGCGGCGCGGATACCGGCCAGGAGTTGGAAGCTATCCGCCTGCGGATTGAATCTGCAAAACCCAATGCTTCCGAAAGCGCCGATCTGGCGCGGCTGGACGGCTGGGCCTATGGAAACACCGCCTTCGCGGGCCGTGCAACGGCGGTGCTGGCGTTCTTCCACAGGCTCAAAGGCACGCCTGAACGAATCCAGGACAAACTCAAGACCTTCGCCCTAAAGAAAGACGGCGCGTGGAATCTGGACGAGCGCGAGTGCTGTCTGGAATACGCCAGAATCAAGGCCCGCGAGGATTTCGCGGCGGCCATGATCCTCATTGACAAGCTCGGGCAATCCGGTTCGGGCGTCCAGCGCATGTTGGCCGCCGAAGCCGCGGGCGATGTGCTTTTGGCCGGGAAACAATTCCAGGCCGCCGAGGACGCCTATCGCCTGGCGAAGAAAGTTTTCCAAGCAGACGAGTATTTGACCGATGACCCGCTTGCCAAATTGGCGCTGGACCGGGTTAAAAAGGGGCTGGCCGCTGCACGCCGGCCCTTGGACGTTGAAAAGTATGGCGAAGATTTTGTGCTCTACCGGGAAGCGGAGACACTGCGGCGAGACAAGAAGAACTACGCCTCAGCCCTCGAACTTTACCGGCAAGTCATCAAGCGCTTCCCGGACACCATTTATGCGGAAGCCTCGCGCCTGTACGAAGCGTTGTGTGCGATCAAAATGGGCAAGGTTGATGAGGCTGAACGCAGTCTTGAGGCATTTTATAGGCAAAGCAAGTACGGTTTGTATCGCGGGGAAGCGTTGCTTGAACTTGGGCGCATCGCGCTCGAAAGGAAGGTTGATCCCGTTCTAGCCAGAGCAACCTTTGACGAAATGGACAAATGGCTGGCCACCATCGAGGACCACGACAAGCAGATACCTGAATTCGCAATCAGAGAGTCCGCCCGCGAAGTCACCAAAGCGCCCGCATCTGAAAAGACCTGGATACATGGGGCAATGTCAACAAACAGCGCATCTTGCCGGGCCAGTTGGTGAACCGCAGGACCTGCTCATGGTATTTGGACGATCTGCGTGAGCAGTGCTGGACCTATCGTGGTTTTCTATTCCTGGTCGAAGGCCGTCAGAAGGAAGCGCTGGCTAGTTTTGACAAGATACGTGAATTTGCTCACGAACCCGCGCAGGCGGATGGGGTCGCGGGTTTTAACAATCACGACCGCATGATGTGGGGCGCGGAGCATGGGTATCTGTGCGCCTATCCATCGGAACTGGCCCTTTACCAGGGCAAACAACGCCTGGCCGTGCTATTAGGCGATTTGTATTATTGCACAGAAAACTTCGAGCTAGGCGAGGAGATGTTCAGGCGCCTCCTTGCCAACGAGTTCGGGATGCTCAGAGGCGCCGCGGCGGACTATCCGCGCTTGGGATTGGCGCACTGCGTTTATTGGCTCAAGGGCCGTGAAGCGGCAATACCCTTGTATGAAAAGGTCCTCGAAAAAAGAGAAGGCACCTTCACCGAAGACCAGGCGGCCTATTGTATCGGCAACATCAGTCGTGATTGCACCGACAAGAATATCCAGGCGCGCGGACAGGAACTCCTGAAAGAATTGGCCTCCTGTGGGAGAGCCAATGAGTACACTTGGAAGGCGCGCATCGTCTATGCGCGTGACTTGATTGCGCAAAAGAAGGAGAAAGAAGGCGTGGCAATCTTAAAAGCAATACCGGAAGCCGCCGACGATTACTATTATGTGGCCAAGTTTTACCTAGATGAGTACGAGACCCAGAAAAAAGGAGGCCAGGAATGATCTCTCTTGCGCCCAGGATGTGTTTAACGAGCACCATTATTCTTGGCTGCCTTGCCGGAATTGCATGTGGCGGCGAGCAGGAGCAGCAAGTGCAGTCCAAAGACAAACTTGTCAAAAAGAATGACAATATCGACTTCAAGGATGAAGAAACGATACGGGCCGAAGCCGTTACCTCCTTCGGTGGCAGGATTAGCGTCCTCAGCAAGACCTTCAGGCCACCCAATGCCATGGTCTTCTTGTTGTTTCCCAAATCAACCACGCATGTTGACATCGCCAACGCGCCTAACGCATTGCCACCTGAACGGCTTCAAGACACCGATCAGCGCATCAAGATCCGCGAGATGTTTACGAAGCCAGCCAATGCGGGCATGTTCCGGCTGCGAGCGGAAGGCAACATATCGCCGACCGGACCGGGCGTTACGCCGCCAGAATTGCATTGGTCCGTGAAAGTGCCCGAGTGCACCATTGATCTGGTCATCCATAACGGACAAGGCGGTCCACCCATATCCGAAGCCGACGAGGAGACCATTGGTGCTTTTACCGTGGCGAATCTGAACGACACTGATGGTGACGGAAAAGTTGATAAGGACGATGATGCGGTAATAGCTTCAGCCAAAGGCCGTAACGAAGTTGACCTCATGGAGCTTAACATTAACCCGCCCGTGCCTGCTTTTGGAGGGACAGTCAAGTTAAAGGTGGTTTCAGGCGACGTAAAGTTCTGGGAAAAACCCACCAAGGAAATTCCGGTTGAGAAGCTGGAATTCGAAGTTGCTAAATTGCCCCATACCATTTGGGTTGAGGCAAGGAAGCCTAGCGAAAAATTACAAGATATAGAGTTGAGGATTGAGCATCCAGGTTGCCAAGATACAGTGAAGGCAACAGCCATTTGGGCTGAGAAAACAGATTTTCTAAACTCGGGGACTGCATTATCAGCCGATGCGGACGGCCCGGAGATTAAAGCCTCATTTGCGCTTATTGGGAGCGTATTCGGAGCAACTCAAGTCACTCCCAATACACTTAATTCCATGGAGATGGAGTTTACGCTTAAACCACAAGGTATTGGATCTGTTAAAGACATAATTTTTGACGTTACCAGACAGAAAGAATCAAAAGCTTGGGAAATCAACGGAACAATCGTAGCTGAAATCATAAACCCAGGATTATTCCCTTCTACTTTCCCGAATATGGATGAAGAGCCTAATGACGATTCTACGGCGAATGACGAGGATAATGTCCCAAAGAATGACCATATTTATTCAATAGACGGTCCTGGCCAATTAGGTGACAACGCTTCCTCAGATCGTGAGGTCCAGAGATATAATTTTAAGGAGTTTGTACGAGTTCTGGTTAATGGCGGAGCGTTTGCAAATCACAATGGCCCGCCACCTGAGGGATCAAGATGTTCCCCAAAGGTAGAATGGCGATCCAGACTGGATGTAATTAAGATAGCGGCAACGGGTAAATGGAAAAGAAATCCATCTGGTGACAATGAAATCAAAGAACACCTTAAACCCATTGGAGGCGCGCCCAAACCATGAACCCTACAAACGTTAGTCTTTTGATTTCTTCAGTCTCACTCATTCTGAATTTGAGCGTCTCAGCTCAAGAAAACCCGAAAGCGCTTAGTCAGGATGAGTCCAGCCTTGAAAAAGTCATCGGTGAAGCCAACGAGTCATCAAAGAACCAGGAAAAATTAGGAACATCTTTGTTAGGTGGTTTTTGCAACGTAAAAAACTCTGAAAAAATAAGAGTCAAATGTGCGCTGGCCTTAGGCAAGATGAGATACGCAGGCGCAATTAAAAAGCTTATTGAGTTTATCGAATTAAGAGATTCCACGGCACGCATATCCGAACCTTCAGCAGAACTTCTATACCCATGTGTTAAAGCACTTATGGAAATCGGCATAGAGGTTGTGCCAAGTATAATAAATGCATACTTGGTAGAAGATAATGAGACAAGGATTTTATTATTAAGAAGTGTACTCCGCGCGAATTCGATACGAGAAACTGCGGCCCGATATATCCAAGGGGTGGCAACCGAAATTAAAGAAGAGAGCGCGAGAATAAAAATGGATGGGTTAGTCAAATTGTTACGAGAAAAATGAAACGGTTCTTTGGACGAAAAAGAGGCCGCGCTGGCCGTGAGGAAGAAGGACCTTGAATTTCCCATTAAAATTTACAAGGCCAAGGGTATAGACTTTTAGTGGTTAGGAGCGTAGCTTAACTGGCAGAGCAGTCATTCCAGCGTAATCTGGTCTATGATCTTCAATTCCTCGGCGCTGAAGTGCACGTTACTGATCGCAACAAAACCCAAAAAATGATTCGGCCTTACGATGCCAGTGCGGTGGCCGGGTCGCTCCAGGGGGCTTGGCCGGCCGTGCCGATGGCGGCGACGCGGAACCAGTATTTCGTGCCGCTCGTAAGGCCGGGCACGGTGAACTTCGATTTGGTCGAGAAGCCCACCTGCTGCCAACTGGACGCCGTAATGGGGTCGGGGCTTTTTTCGATCACGTAGTTTTTGGACTTGGGGACCGGCTGCCAATTCAGGTCGCATTCGCCGTTCATGTCGCCGCCGGTCGCCGCAAGGGCTTGGACGGCTGGCAGTAGGCCGACGGGGGCACGCGGGGAACGCACGTCAATCCCCGCGCTCTCGATCTTGGCCTCCTCGCCGTTCGAGGCGACCTCAACGTAATTGGCCATTTGTCCGAGCTTGAGATCGAGCGCGGCCTCGGCGTCGTTTTGAATGCTGGTCGCGGTCTGCGCCGCCTGGCGTTTCACCTGGGCGGCGTTGGCCTTGGCTTCGACATCATTGGCGGCCGAGGTGAGCGACGCCAGCGTGGGCGCCGGCGTGGTGAAGTTCACGTTGCCGGTCATCGCTGTGACGATGCTGCGGGCGAGCTGCACTTTCTCGGTGAGCGAAAGCGTCGGCAGATTCAGTTTGACTTTGGCCATCGGTGGATCCTTTCGGCCCAGAAACGGGCGGAGCGGGAAGGGAAGTTGCTCAAGACACCCCTATCAGGAATGCACACCTGCATACTTAGGCGTGTTTTCTCGGAAGTCAAGGATAGTTCTTCACTTCCATGTTGCCGGAGCGGGTTTATCAGATGGCGGTCCGACTCATATCAGCGCGATCTTGAGTCATTTTACGGCAATCTTGGTCAAGACTGCCGTGATTTTAGTCAAGAGGCAGGCGAGCTTAGTCAAGACTGCTGCGATCTTGCTCAACCCGATGGCGCGCATGAGCGGGCCGATGGCGCGCTTGACCAACCCAATGGCGCGCTCGCTCAACTCGAACGAGAAGTTAGTGAGCGTGGCGCTGGCCCGACTTGTTTTGCCGCCAGAGTGGTCAAAACCGCGGCAAGCTTGCTCAATCCGGTGGCCAAGTTCGTCAGCTTTGCGCTAGTTAGACTTGTTTCGCCGCGAGATTGGTCAAAGCTGCGTTGGTTTTCAGTAAGCCCGAGGTGGCATTCCGCAGGCACGCGGTGGCACTACGCAAGCCCGTCGTGGTATTCCACAAGCCCTTGGTGGCTTTCCGCAAGCCAGCGGTGGTTTTCCACAAGCAGGCCGATCTTTCAGTGAAGATCGCCACGAGATTGATTAGCGCGTGCTCCGGGTTGATCCATGTTGCGGGAGAATTGTGCAAGCCAGCGCCACGCGCACGAAGTACTCCTCGCGGTACTCGCGCACGATCAGCTTGTCCAGCCGCGCGGAGGCGCGCCAGTCAATGTCGCGGACGTTGTCGCCCTCGCGGAACTCGCGGTCGCCGATGAACTCGGTCGAGTCGCCCAGCACCGAGGCCAGCGCCACGCCGCCGGGCTGGTAGCGCCGCCCGCTGGACAGGTCAAGGCGCGCCAGCCGGTCGAAGCGCGGATACACGAGTACCGCGCGTTCGTCAGGGAAGAAGGTGTACGCGCGGAAGATGCCGAAGGGGTAATCCGTCTCGGCCTTGAACCCTTTGAGCTGGTACGCGCCGCGCTTGGCGCAATACAGGCCGATTTGCACCGTGGCGCTTTCACCGCGCTTTAGCGGCGCAAGGTCCGCGCCCGTGTACGGCGCGGCGTCCATCTCCTGCGGCAGCCGGTGCGGCAGGACGCGCAGGTCGATCCCACCGAGCCAGCCACGCTGTTCGACCGCCACATCGACCGGAATGACCTCGCCCGCGCAGGCACGTTCGGCATGGCGCGCGGTGAGCTTGACCTTGGGGCGAAAGAGCAGCGTCGCGCACAACGCCACGAACCACAGGCCCGCCATGAAGGCCATCGGCCGGTAGGCCTGCAATTCCAGCGAGGAGAGGCTGTAGCCGAGGAATGCAAGGCTGGGCAGCGCCAGCCAGCGTCCGGCGCGCGTCAGCCGTTGCGAATAGAAGCGCCACGTCCAGCGCACCACTACGCTACGGAAGAAAAAATGGCCCGTGGTTTCCTTCGTGCCGGAAAGCTGCCGCTGCTGGAAGAACAGGCTCGCGGATTCTTCCGCCGGCGGCGCGGCGATGCCGCCGCGTGCGGGAGTTTCGGCAGGCTGGGGGAGGGAGACGGCGTCCATGCGGCGAAATATCCCTCATGCACCCTGGTTCGGCCAACCGAAAACACCCCTTATTAAAGGTATTACGCAGGATTTCGCAAAGCGTTTGAAAGGCACGTGTGATTTAACTACAAATCCGAAACGACAAAATTCAGAATCCGAAGAAAAAATGCAAACATTGAACGACAAGCGTTTGCCTTTTGCAGTTTGTCCTTTTCCTCGGATAATGACCGCATGAGACAAAGCAGGGCCAAAAACTCTTCCACGCAACGCTTGCCCGTTCTCAGCCTCGTCAACCTGGGTTGCTCGAAGAACCTGGTCGATTCCGAGCGCATCCTGGGCCAACTGGCCGAACACGGCTTCCTGATTGCCAGCGATCCGGCGGAGTCCGAGTTGTGCCTGGTCAATACGTGCGGCTTCATCGACGCCGCGCGCGAGGAGACCGCCGGAGTTTTGCGCGAACTGAGCGAGCTAAAGGAGCACGGCCAGCTTAAGACCATCGTGGCGGTGGGCTGCCTCGTCGAACGCGTGGCTGATGCGCCGGAGTTGAATCGTTTCCTGGGTCACGCCGACGCGCGGCTGGGCTTTAAGGACTATCCGCGCATGGGGGAGATTTGCAACGAGCTCATCGAGGCGCGGCAAAAAGCAACGGCTAGCTGGCGGGACGCCCGTGCTACGGACAGGCGAGACGCCTGTGCTACGAAATACGCTACGGCCACGCGCAGCTACGCCGAGGGTCCCAAAGAGTCGGCGGCGAAGAAGAAAGTCCCCAAGAGCTACAACGATTTTCTGGTTTCGCCGCGTCTGCGAATCGGATCGCCGCACAGTGCGTATCTCAAAATCGCCGAGGGCTGCAACAATCCGTGCAAGTTCTGCGCGATTCCGCGTATGAGAGGCTTGCAGGTCAGCCGTCCGATTGAGGAAATCGTGCGCGAGGCCAAGGAATTGATCCAGGGCGGCGCGAAGGAAATCAACCTTATCGCGCAGGACACCACGACCTATGGCCAGGACCTGTATGGCAGTCACGATCTGGCGCGGCTTTTGCGAGCATTGAGCGAAGAAATCAAAAACGACGTCTGGTTCCGCCTGATGTACGCCTACCCGCGGCACCTGGACGCCGAAATGCTCGACGCGCTGGCCGCCGACCCGCGCTTCTGCCGCTACATTGACATGCCGCTGCAGCACATCGCCGACGAGATGCTCGACGCCATGTGCCGCAAAGTTACGAAAAAGCAGACGCTCGATTTGCTCGACCTTATCGAGCGCAAGCTGCCGGGCGTGGCCATGCGCACGACATTCATCGTGGGCTATCCTGGAGAAACCGAGCGGCACTTCAACGAGATGCTGCGTTTTGTTGAGGAAGGGCGCTTCACGCACGCGGGCGTCTTTCTTTATTCCACCGAACCGCTCACGCCGGCGGCGAAGCTTGCTGATGACGTGTCGTTGGCCGAAAAGCAGCGCCGCCGCGACAGCCTGATGCTTGCACAACGCAATATTTCGCGCGCAAAGATGCAGGCACGCGTGGGCAAGACGGTTGAAGTGCTGGTGGATGGTCCGCTGGTCCAAGGCGTGGACGCACCCAAAGGCGCGCGCGCCGTCGCGCGCAGCCAGTCCGAAGCGCCCGAAGTGGATGGGCTGGTGTTCCTTAAGGGGAAGCGCGCGGCGGATCTTTCACCCGGCGAGCGAGTTCAGGCGTGTATCAAGAGTGCGTATGATTATGATGTGTTGGCGTTGATTGACAACAGAGTGAGAAGTTAGGAGTGAGAGTACAGTACAAACTGGTTTCACCTTTAACTTCTAACTTTTGACTTCTCACTTTTCACTGATGTTACTCCGCCGTTTCAAACTCCACCACCAGCCGCGGGCGTAACGCGGGGTCTTTCTTTTCGTCCAGTTCCGTGTCGGGATAGAAGCGAATGTGGAATTTCGGTTCGTCCTTAACGACGCGCAGCAGCAGGCCGTGATTAGGGGCCTTGGCGTCCAGCACCTCGCGGACATAGGCGGTTATGTCCCACGAACGCCACAGCTCTTTTTGGCCGTCGAAAAGCACCTGTGCTTCCGCCTTTTCTTCCGCGTCGCCTGCGCCGGACGCGCCTGGCTTTTCCCAGGCGACTTTCTTGCGCTGGTCGGCGTTGACCCACGTACCGGCATTCGGCGTCCAGGCTTTCTTAAGCCGGTACAACGCCGCCACCGCGCCATCGGCCTTCGGCGCGTCGATCTGGTAGAACTCCAGCGTCGCGCGGACCACGCGGCCAGGCCCGAGTTCTTCGCGCAGGCCGTCGAAGCGGATGAGCAGGCGCTGCAGGTCGTTGTGCGAGCCAACGCGCAGGCCGGTATACACGTCCTCGTCGGTCTTTTCGGCGTTGCGGAAATAGCGGTTAATCTGATCCACCTGGATGCCAACGAAGTCGCGCGCCGGCTGCACGCCGTTTTGGAAAACCATGTGCTTGATCTTCGCCGCGCCGATGGCTTTTTCCGCTTCAGCCACCACCGCGCGCTCGGCCTCGCCCGCGTCCGCCCCGGCGTCCTGCAGGGCGGCCTTGGTCTGGGCCAGCGCCAGGCGAATGGAGGCCGGGTCGCGTTTGGCCAGGGCGTCCCGGAGCGCCGCCACTTTTCGGGTGAGTTCCTGCCGCCGCGCCTCGCGCGCCTCCAACTCGAAGCGCTGTTGCCAATGCGTGGGGAGGCCCTTTTGCAGCGTACCGCATTGTTCGGCCAGCCACGCCGCCGGCTTGGCGCCGTCAAGCATCCCGCGCGCCAAGGCCAGCGTCCACAGGGCGGGGCGATACTGGGCCTTGGCCAAGCCGTCTTGCTTGACGAGCAGGATTTCCAAGGAGGCCGGCGCCAGTTTCTCGATGGCCACGCGCACCTCGGCTTGGCCGTCCAGCAGCAGCACCAGCTCGCGGCCTTCGGTGCGTTGCAAAAGCCCGCGGCCTTTGCCCATGGAGGCCGGCATGGGCACGCTGGTGCCCCGCGCGCCCTTCGCGGCCTTCAGCGCGGCCTCGAATACCGCTTCCAGCGCCTGCACTTCCGCCGCGAAGCCGGCCAGTGTTTCAGCGGGCTTGTCCACGCCGCCGGCGTGCAAGCCGGAGTCCTTTTCGGGCTGGCAGTGCTTGGCGGCGCGCGCGAGGTCCCCGGCGGCCAGGGCGGCGTCAAAGTCCTGGAAGAATTTCGGCCACGCCACGCGCGCGGCCTGTTCAGCGTTGCGGCGCGCCTGTTCGCGCGCAGCGGCCGCGCGTTTCAGCAAGTCCTCGGCTTGCTCGGCAGCTTTCTGAAATTCTGGCTCGGGATGTTTCCGCAGCGCCGCCACGCGGCCCTCCGCATCAGTTGTGCGTCCCGCCGCAACCAATGCTTCGAATCCAGACAAGGCCTGCGCGAGCGCCTGGGCCTTGCGGCCTTCCAGTTCGGCGGAAAAAGCCTCCAGTTTCTGCTTCCCCGAAGCTTGGGACCACGGCGACTCTTTGGGTAATCCATCCGCCATCTTACGGACGCGGCTTAAGGCCAAGGTGAAGAGTTCGCGTGCCGCGAGGTCCTGCGCGTTCTCCACGGCCTCGCGCGCGGCTTGCCGTGCATGCGCATCCAGGAAGCCCAGGTAGCGCGCCAGCGCACGCTGCGCTGCGGGCCGCGCCTGTTCGCTGCCGGCCTCGGCGATGACGCGCAACTCTGGGATGCAGCGGGCGATGGTTTCAGGCTCCGGGTGTTCGCCGAGCAAAGCCTCGAGCGTCGTTACGTAAGCCAAGTCGCCAGCGCCGCCCTGCGGAGGTTCGGGCCAGACCGGCGGCGCAGGAGGAACCGGCGCAGCGGGAAGCGGTGTTGGATTTGGCGCTTCTGGACCATTGGCCGCCGGTGGCGCCTCGCCGGGCCCTTTTCTGCTAAGCAGTACAAGGGTCAACCCAAGCAGCGCGGCGGCGGAAAGCCCCAGCATGGCGTACAGGGCCAGTTTCGTCCGTCGCGGCAGGACCGGCCACATGCCCGTGGGCGGCGCGACGTCGATCTCGGATAGGTCTGTTTCCTTCGCGGCCTTCTTTTCGCCCGCCTTCGCCGCCACGCCTGAACCCACCACGGCGAAGGGCTGTGCTGCGGGCTTGGCCGTTACCGCCTGCCCCGCGCGCACGGCCTCGCGCTCTTCTTCCCATTCGCGCGCGAGCTCGTCACGGATGATGCGCACGTTGGTTTGAGTTGGGGACTGCGGCAGCTCGGTTCCTGGCGGTGGAAAGGTCTGCACGGGCGCCTGCGCCGCGCTTAAGTCTTCGAGCGCACGCGCGCGCTGCAGGATGCGGGATGATCGCGACGTATCGAAGAGCTGTTTGCGTTCAGGGTCGGTAGCTTCAAGACAACGCGGGCACACCACGGCACCGCCGATCTCGACGTAATCGTCGGCCTCGGCTTCCTCGGGCGGGATGAGCTTGCCGCAGTGCTCGCAGTAAAGGATCTTGCCGCTCATGCGTTCCTTGACGGCACCCATCTACCGAAGCCCTCGCGCCTGCACACTAGACGCGAGAACGGTTTGGTTCGGAGCCGGATTCCGGATGCAGGCTTCCGGGAAGGACAAATCCTTTATACTCTGTGGCTTATGAAAACACGCTGAGTCTTATTTGCCATATCCCCTGAATCCGGAATCCTGATTCTTGCTTTACTTCGCCGGCTTGCAACAGCGCACGCCGGCACGTTCCTTGTTAATCAGTTCGGGGATCTGGCGCGCGCGGCAGGAGATCGTCAGTTCCGGCGTGCGCACGCTATCGGTCCAGTCTCCACCGTACACGATTTCGTCGGCCTCGTCGCCGTCGGTCCACTCCGCCACGTTGCCCGACATATCGTAGAGGCCGGCTTTGTTGCGGCAGAGCGTGAACGCTCCGCTGGGGAAAGGGCGTTTCTGCGATTCCGGGTCGAAGCCCGTCGCGCACAGGCCGGAGATGTAGGATTCGCCGTACGACCACTTGTTTTCGGCATCGCCCATGCAGGCGCGCAGCCACTGCTTCGTGCTGCATAGCGCCTTACCGGCCTTGCGGCACAGGTCGCGCGCTTCCAAGACCGTCTCCACGCCGCCCTCGGGCATTCGGCCGGCCTGGTTGGGGTATTCGAAGCGGTCGATAAAAAAGGCCGGCACGTCCTCGCGCCCGGCTTGCGGCAAGGAAATCTTCCCCGCCGCGATGCGGACCATGTTTTTCTCGGTTGAGCCTGGGTCCACACTCAGCGACGGGTCGCTGTCGCGGCTGACCAGCAGCGTGGCCTCTTGCGGTTCGCAACTCGCGCGCTGGAAGGTGAGCACGTACTGGCCCGGTGGCATCTCGTGATTCTTGATGGGCGTCGAGCCCAGGCTTTCGGATTCGCGCTCGGGCACGGGATTGCCTTGCGCATCGGCCAGCAGCCGGGCGCTGACGGTCGCCGCGCCGCGCTGGGCATCTATGCTGACCGAACGGATACCGATGGCTTTCTTGCGGATGGTAACGGCTTCTTCGTGGCTTGAATCTTTCTTGAGCGCGACTTCGGCGAAAGCTTTTGCGGCATCGTAGTTCGGCTGGGCGCGTCCAGGCTGCGGGCGCAGGAAGTTGCGGGCCATGCGCACGAATTGCTCCACTTCGAGGCGTGTTTCCAGCCGGTCCACATCGCCCAAGCCGTTTTGCGCGGCTTCGGACGCGGGATCCTCGGCCTGTGCGAGGCGGAACGCGCCTTGGGCGTCTTGAAGCGTCTTGCGCGCCTTGGCGGCCAGGCCCTCGAAGGCGTCATCGGTGCTGGACGGCAAGGCCCCCACGGCGATCTCGGCGTCCCGCAGGACCTTCAAACCTTGCTTGACCTGATCCTGGACCTTAAAGCGCCGTTCGGCCTGGCGATCGCGTTCTTCCTTGGCGTTGGTATAGAAATTCCAGCCCAAGGCCACCAGGCCGGCGACGCAGGCCGCGGCAACGGCGAGGGTGATGTGCTTGTGCTTGCGTGCCCTGCGGATCAGGAGCGGAAAAAAGCCCAGCGGAGCGGCGGAGATCGGCTCGCCGGCGTTGAAGCGGCGGATGTCGTCGGCCAGCTCCTTGCCGCCGCGGTAGCGCCGCTCCTTTTCCTTTTCGAGGCACTTCAAGCAAATGGTTTCGATATCAAGGTGAATGCGCCGATTCAGCTTGCGCGGCGGGATGGGCTCGTCGTCGAGAACCTTGCGCAGCACCGCCATGGTGGTCGGGCCGTCGAACGGCGGCTGGCCGGTCAGCATTTCGTAGAGCACCGCGCCGAGCGAGTACACGTCGCTTTGGCCGTCCACTTCGGCGAGCTTGCCTTCGGCTTGTTCGGGGGACATGTAGGACGGCGTGCCCATCGTCGTGCCGGATTGCGTGATATGAAGGTCTTCGTCCACCCGCCGCGCCAGCCCGAAGTCCATGATTTTCGCGCAGCCGCTTGCGTCCACGATGATGTTGGCGGGCTTCACGTCGCGGTGAATGACGCCGTGGCGCGCCGCGTGGTCCAGCGCTTCCGCCGCCTGTTCGGAAATTTGCAGCGCCAGGCGCGGCGAAATGGCGCCGTCTTCAAGCAGGTGCTTGACCGTATCGCCCTCCACGAAGTCCATCACGAAATACGGCTTGTCCTGGTAGGTGCCGTTGGAATGGATGGTGACGATGTGGGCGTGATTGAGCCGGGCCGAGGCAATCGCCTCGCGCTGAAAGCGTTTCATGTCCTCGTCGGTGGCGCCTTCGCCGGCCAGCAGGACTTTGATGGCGACCAGGCGCTGCAGGTTCGGATCGCGCGCCTTATAGACGATGCCCATGCCGCCGCGGCTAACTTCTTCAAGGATTTCGTACGGCCCGATCTTGGCCGGCAGCCGCGCGCCGGTGGAACTTCGCGGCAGCTCCGAGACCAGGGTGGTATCGCTGCTTAACGCGCCACCGCTGGACGCCGCGCCCGCCAGCGGACGCGAGCCTTTGATCACCGGCTTGCCCCCCGCCACGCCAGCCTGTACAAGCTGGGCCTTCGGCTCGAAGCGATGCCGGCAATCCGGGCAGGCGACGCTGGGATTGCCTTCCTGGAGCGCCTTGCGCTCCACGGCAACCGGCCGGCCGCATTGGGGACAAGAAACCTCCATGACCGCATACTAACCGGGAAGCCGCGGGTCCGGCCACGGAGAAAGCGCGTTCGGGGCGCGTGACACATTAGGCGGCGCGGGGGTTGCCTTCTCCCCACGGCAATGGGGAGAAGGCCGAGACGAGTGCAGCGAGTCCGGGATGAGGGGACGCCCGCGGCGAGTCTGCCACCTTGCCGTAGCAAAGTAACTGTAATCTCGCGTAAAGGCGCTGCGCGGGGCGCATCTTTCCTGTTCACCACAGGGACGCCACAACCGGCGTTGCCTTCAAGATTGCTGCTTGCCAAATGACTGTAAGTCCAGAATCGTAAAGATGTAATAGCCGAATCCTACGAGTTCAGAGCTGTTTCAGATTTCCTGTCAACTCCGCACCCGTGCGGCCAATAAAGGGCGCAAGACCCGGGAGGTCGTGATGGAAGCGTTTGAGATCCTCGCCGAGCAGTACCGGCCCATGGTTCTGGCGTATCTGCGCAGCGTGGTGCGCGATGCGGAACTGGCCGAGGACCTGACGCAGGAATCTTTTGTCACCGCGCAAAAAGTCTTGCCCAGTTTTCAGAAGGGCGGCAACTTCGGCGCATGGCTGCGCGGCATCGCGCGCAAGAAAGTGCTGGAAAGCCGGCGGGCCTCGCGGCGTCACGCCATCGTCACCGACAGCCGCATCGTGGCAGGCATGGAAGACGTGTATTCCAGTTTCGACAAACTGAGCCCCGAACACGAAACCTGGACTGAGCGGCTGGCGGTTTTGAAGGACTGCGTCGGCCAGCTTGGCGGCAACCTGCGTCAGGCCGTCGATGAAGTCTATGAAAAACGCCGCACGCTGCACGGAGCCGCCCAGGTCCTCAACATTTCCTTCGACGCCATCGCCCAGCGCCTGCACCGCGCGCGCGCGCTGTTGCGGAAGTGCGTAGCGGGCAAGACTGGCGCGGGGAGCGCGTCATGAGCACGCCGCGCGAGGAAATCCCGCTCCCCGCCGGCGCCAGCGACGAGGCTCTGCGCGAGTACGGCTGGCAGCTCGCCATGGACGGCATGCTGGAGGCCGCGCTTGCGCCACAAGAAGCGCCGGCAGAAGCCACATCCGTAGGGAAAAGCACGCGTCCTAAGCTTCGCCGCTCAGCTCGAGTTCATGCCGAGAGCACGTCCTGGCGGCTGCCTGCATTGGCCGCGGCTGCCGTGCTGGCCGGCGTGTCGATTTACTTCATGCGCGGCCTGATCGGCGAGCCCGCGGTGCTCGCGTGCGTGATAAGCGTGGAGCAAAACGGCGCGGATGCTCCCAAGATGTGGCGCGCAAGCGGACAAGCGGTTGCGTTGGCCAAAGATACCGAGATCCGCGCAGGCGCGAGCCTCGAAGTCCCCGAGGGCTCGACCGTGTTTCTAGCCTACCCCGACGGCTCGACTATGCAAATTGGCATGGCCAGCCAGGTGGTTTTGTCGAATGCTAACCAGCAAGCCAAACACGTGTATTTGCACCGCGGCCGGCTGCGCGCGCTGGTTAAACCGCAGGCCGCGCCGATGGTGCTGGAAACCGAGCAAGCCACCGCGACGGTGGTCGGTACGCTCTTTTCGCTGACCTGCGATGACGCGCGCACCCGGCTGGACGTGAACGAAGGCCGCGTGCGTTTGGCGATAAACAATTCCAGCGAAGCCGCGGACGTCGCCGCGGGCCAGTTCGCCGTGGCCGTCGCAGGGCAGGCGCTGGCCGTTCGTCCCGGCGTGTTCGTGTGGATCGAGGCTGAGGACGGACTGATGGCATCGCCCATGGCCGCGCAAACGGACGCTGGCGCTTCCGGCGGGCGATTCGTAGCGACCTCCGCCTGGTTTGTCGAAGACGCCATTCCGCCCGCGGGCGCAAAAGTGGGCAAAAGCTCCGCCGAGACGGGCACGGCCACGTACGCGGTGCGGGTGCCCGCGGATGGCCAGTACGTGCTGTGGTGCCGCGTCAAAGCCCGCAATTCGGGCGAAGACTCGTTCAACGTCGCGCTTAACGGCGGCGCGGATGAGATTTTTGATTTGGCCGAAGGCAAATGGTCCCCTGAATGGCAGTGGACGAAGCTGTTGAAGCGCATGGGCCGCGACCCGGCCCACTGGTATTCGCTCGGCGAGCCGCGTGTGTTCGAGCTCAAGCAGGGCAAACACACCTTCGTATTCCGCGGACGCGAAGCCAATTCCAAATTGGACTGCCTCATCTTCACCAACGATATGCAATACCAGCCTTCAAACGAGGCCGTCTTTGTACGCCCAGCGGAAAAGTGAAAGCGGGGAATTCCATGCGAACAGTCCTGCTCGTACCCACGTTGCTCCTGTGTTGCGCCGTGCCGTTTAGCTACGCTGCGGATTTCTACGCCGCACCGAATGGCACAGCGTTGAGCAGCGGGTCAATCAACAGCCCATGGAGCCTGGCGCACGCCTTTTCGCCTCCGAGTGCGGTGCTCCCTGGCGACACGATCTGGCTGCGCGGCGGGACGTACAACGGAACATTTATCAGCAGATTAATTGGCACTTCCGCGATGCCCATCAAGGTGCGGCAATATCCAGGTGAACGCGTAAAAATTGACGGTGGAACTAGCAATGGTACATCCATTCTTCAAATTCCCGGCAAGTACACGTGGTTCATAGACTTTGAAATCATGAGCTCCGATCCATCACGTATCGCTGATGCGCCCGGTCGGTGGCCAGGCTTGACTCGCGGCGATGGCGTCAATTTTGGAAACAATCCAGGCGAAGGAATCGGAGTGAAACTGATCAACCTGATCATCCACAATACCGCGCAAGGCATTAGCGCCTGGCGTTATGCGGAAAACGCGGAAGCGTACGGCTGCATCATATTTCACAACGGCTGGGAAGGCCCGGACCGTGGGCACGGCCACGGTTTTTACTCACAGAACGAACTGCCCACCAAGCATGTCGAAGATAACATTATTTTCGGTGGATTTGCTTTTGGCATTCACGTGTACGGTTCCGAGAACTCCTACGTGGACAATTACATAGTAAGCGGCAACACTTGTTTCAGCTCGGGCCGTATTTCAAATAACGGGGGGAACAATGTATTGATTGGCGGCGGCCGGCCGTCGCGGAACATCACCGCGGAATATAACAGCGTCTATGGGTTCTCATCGGGCCGAGGGCTTAGCATCGGATACTATGGACGTGTTTCTCCGAACGTAAATGCGATCGTGCGCAATAATTACTCCGCAGGCGATGTGATGGTAAACAGTTGGCAAAACCTGACCTATCGCGACAACACCGTTGTAGCTCCAAACACCCTCATTCAGTTTGACATGCGCGACATCCCAGACCTGCCGGCTTACGACTGGAACAACAACCGTTACTTCCGTACCGTCACACAATGGTCAGCATTCGTGATTTTAACAGCCAACCAGAATTACAGCCTAGATTTCACGGGGTGGAAGCAGCAAACCGGATTTGATTCCACCAGTACCTACGCTGACGCGCGGCCCACGGAAACCAAGGTTGTCATACGGCCCAACCGCTACACGCCTGGTCGCGCCAACGTCACGATTTTTAACTGGCCCAACGCCAACAGTGTGGCCGTTGACCTTTCCAGCATCTTAAACGCGGGTGATGCGTACGAAATCCGTGACGCGCAGAATTTTCTGGCCGCACCAGCGGCCACTGGCACCTACGGCGGGGGTACGGTGAATTTCCCCATGGACCTGCCGACCGCAGCCCAGCCCATTGGCAACGCGCCCATTGCTTATCCCCACACGCCGAAAGAATTCGGCTGCTTTGTGGTTATGCGCACCAGCAGCGGTAACAGCCCGCCGCAGGTCGTTTCAGCGCCCACGGCCAATCCCAATCCGACGCGCTTGAAATAGGTATCTCGTAGCTCGGGCGTCTCGCCCGAGTTTTATGAATTAGAAGATAAGGACGGAAGGGCGAGACGACCGTGCTACGCGCTAATCGCCACCACCCGCGCGGCGCTGCTTGAAATCCCGTTCGGCGGCTTGCTGTTCCGGCAGAGAATGCGGCAAAACACCCACGGCGGGCAGGGCGCGGCGCAGGATTTCGCCGACGGCCGGCGCGGCCACGGTACCGCCGTAGTAGCCCAGGCCCTTATGCGGTTCATCAACCGTAACGAGACACACCAGGCGCGGATTATCCGCGGGCGCGAAGCCGCAGAAGGAACCGACGTACTTTTCATGGCTGTAGGCGCCGTTGACGACCTTCTGCGCCGTGCCGGTTTTGCCGCCGATGGCGTACTCGCGGCGCCAAGCTTTGCGGCCGGTGCCGTCCACGACCACGCGCGTCAGTATCTCGCGCATGGCCGCGCTGGTGGCGGGCGAGATCACGCGCCGCACCGGCTCCGGTTTCATCTGATAAAGCACTTCGCCGCGCGGGCCGCTGATACCCGCCACGACCTGCGGGCGCAGAAGCACCCCGCCGTTGAGCATGGCCGCGTAGGCCGCCGCGAGTTGCAAGGGCGTGACCGCGATTTCCTGGCCCATGGGAATGGAAAGCAGGCTGTCCTTGGTCCAGACGCGGCGCGCACGCACCAGGCCGGGAACTTCGCCGGGCAAGTCCGAATGAGTGATTTGGCCGAAGCCAAACGCGGTCACCGCCGCGTGGACTTCGTCCGCGCCCAGGCGTAACCCGACCTTGGCCGCCGCGATGTTGCTGGATTTTACGAGGCAGTCGTCGAACGAAAGTACGCCGTAGGCATGGCTGTCGTGGAGCGTGCGCCAAGGCAGTCGCCAAGCGCCGTTCTGGCAGTCGATGCGCTCGCCGCGCCGCGCGATGCCCTTATCCAGCGCCCATGCGGCAATGAAGGTCTTAAACGTCGAACCCGGTTCGTACACGTCGGTGACGGTGCGGTTACGACGCGCGGAAGCGTCCGCCTCGCCGGGACGGTTGGGGTCGAAGCCCGGCACGCTGGCCATGGCGAGAATCGCACCGGTACGGACGTCCAAGACGATGGCCGTAGCGCCAGCGGGTTCGTAGTCGTCCATGATTTTGGCCAGCTCGCGTTCCGCGGCGAATTGGATGCCCGGATCAAGCGTAAGCGCCAAATCGAAGCCCGAGCGCGGCGCGCGCGCGTCGGGCGTGAAGGACTCGCCCTGGCCGCGCGAGAGCGGCCGGCGGGCGGCGTCGCGCTCATACACGCGATAGCCTGGCACGCCGCGCAAGAGGCCATCCAACTTGAGTTCCAGGCCTTCCATGCCGCCGTCGAGTCCGGCGAAGCCAAGCACGTGGCAGGCCAGTTGGCCTTGCGGGTAGGCGCGCCGAAAGTCTTCCTCGAAGCCGATGCCGCGCAACTTGAGGGCGCGGATGCGTTCTTCGACTTCGGGCTCGACGAATCGCGCAAGGTACACCACGCGGCGGCCATCGCGGTCCATCTGTTCGGCCAGCGCGCTGGCATGGCGGTCGAGCAGTGGCGCGAGCGCTTCGGCCGCCGCCTGGCGGTCTTTGTTCTCTTTGAGGAGTTTCAAATCGGCGATCACGGTGGCGCGTTGGAGCGATTGGACCAGGGTCTCGCGGCCTGCGGTAATCGTGCCGCGGCAAGCCGGGATGCGTTCCAGCGAGCGCCGTTGCCGCTCGGCTGCTTCGCGCCAGTGTTCGCCTTGCAAGACCTGGATTTGCACGAGCCGCGCGGCAAGTAGCGCCAGCACGACCAGCAAGGGAACCACGATCAGTCCGGCGCGCAAGCTTTGGGCGCGGTGACGCCGGTCGTTTTCAGGGTCGGGTCCGGCATGGCCGGGGCAAGCCGCGTATGCAGTCGCGGTCCGCTCGACAACGGTATTTCCGAGAGGCGGGGTGTCGTGCGCGGGCAAGGGACTCTGATTCATCGGGTGCGCTGCCTGAGGGATAAGCTTATCGTAGGGGTTTATCATGCTGAGGCACATGCTCGGGCGTGTAAAGCGCGAGCGCGGAGGCTGGCGCGACCTTCAACTCCAGTTCGCGGGCGCGCTCGATGATGCGCGCCGGCGACTGGGCCGCCTGGACGCGCGCCGCCTCAGCGGCGATGCTTTCCCGCGTTTTGCGCAGTTCGGCTTCCACTCCCGCGATTTCGTACCCCAACTCCACCTGGTCCTGGCTGTCGCGCACGGAGGCCAAGCCGGCGGCGGCGAGTGCGCCGAGAAAGAGCAAGTGCCG
>Ga0247727_10005796_pt1 | contig 24721 bp, 19 predicted proteins | sample WisWelCaveWW1625_FD_202498 | JGI IMG/M metagenome (GOLD analysis project Ga0247727, IMG submission 202498) | Biofilm microbial communities from Wishing Well Cave, Virginia, United States - WW16-25 | ecosystem: Environmental > Aquatic > Deep subsurface > Groundwater > Cave microbial mat | place... | reverse complement strand
TTTGGAACGCGTATCTCCCGAGTCGCTCGGTGATATAGCCTGGGCCATAATAGACCTTTTCCAGATCACCGGACGCCACCATGGACTTTCTCGTCGTAATGTTATTCACAAACGTTGTGACCTGGGGAAACCAGCCATGCAGAACAGAACACAACTTTCGCATAGTGTCCGGCTCGTCCGTGGTTGTGACCAAATTCACCATCAACTCGTCCGTCGCTTTCGATTGTCGAATAACAACGTGCCTGAGGTAACCATCATGGGTTTTTGTAGAATAGACCGATAGCTTTTGCTGCTGGGCGAATTCGCGCACGGTGTTAAGTATTGCACTGCTCAGTGTCGATTGCAGCCAGCATTCATCAATGTTCAGAACCTTGTCGTAACGTCCTGGCACATGCAGCCCCAATCCAAATTGCCCTGCGAACTCATTTTCTCGCTGCATTTCTTCTCTTGTCAGCCATCGCCTGGGGGAAAAAGAAAACTCCATTTTGTTCCGGTAAAAATAAATGTCATCCGACGCAATGATGGAATGCGGCGGCAGGTTGTTGAATCCCCCGATGCGTTCAAAAGCATCGGCGACACGGCGCTGCTTCTCCACGAGCTGAAGCTCGTACGAGATATGCTGCCACGTGCAGCCACCGCATGTGCCGAAGTACTTGCACTTCGGTGGAACTCGGTGCACGGATGGGTGAAGAACTTCGACGGTTTCCGCTTCGCCATAATTTCGTTTCAGTTTGGAAACCTGCGCACGCACAACATCACCCGGCACAGCGTCGTGCACAAAGAAGATAAGTCCATCCCGGCGCGCGACAGCCCGCCCATTGAGAGCAAGGCTATCGATGTGGAGTTCTATTTCAGCACCCTTGTCCATCATCGTAAAATGAAAAAGTCCCCCAGGCGGTCGATTCCTCCCCGCGGGTCTAACGACCCGTCGGGTCGTAGACGACTCATCGAGCGGGACCTCTTGAGAAAGAATGGATTAGAATTTCAACGCAAGTAGTATTTCAGGGGATTAGGATAAATACGGCATTCTTCGGCGACGCGAAAGGTATTGATTTTGCCTTCGTCGCGCAGTTTATACAGTCTCGGAACCATCTTGTCGCGTAAATCAATCGGGGTCATCGGGTTGATGAAGATGCTCGTCCCGCCTTCAAAGCCTGCCGGCACATTCACGCGCCATTTGATGAGCACGTGCCAAGGCATATTATAGACGGCGTCCACCGGTGTGTAGTACCACTCTTCATTGCACGATATCTGGCTTCCCATCGCTGCGTGACATGCATGGACGAGGTTGCTCATGCCGCGAATCTCCTCGTCCGTGTGCTCGTTCGGCCGGCCAGATCGCGAACGAGAATATATCTCAATTGTCGGAAAGCGGTGTCCGATGCCCACAAAGGCTACCGCATAGTCGTTTTCAGCAAAAACGAGATTATGGTATGCCGCAAAGTTCGCACCGAATTCGTTGAACACATTAGGGTCTTCACGCAGCATCCGAATCTGCCGCTCCAGCGAAGAACCCCATTCGTCGAGCGCGACGAGCTGTTTATGGAGATGGTCGAATGATGCCCCCGCGGGCCGCAGCCAGTTCTGAAATACGCTGATGTAGCGCACATAGCGATTGTTCTCCAGAATATCCTTCATCGCCTCAATCGTGAATTTCGTGTACAGGTAGTGATCATCCTGTGTCATTTCACCCGACGAGTATAGCTGCGAGTCGTACTCTGCACCTTCGATGTAATGGCGGCGGGCAACGATGAGTTCGTGACCTCCCGCGAAGAATGCGTCCGCCATGGCAAGCTTGTCGAAGCCGTGGACCTTTTGAATTTGCTCATCGGTTTTTCCCGCCATTTTCAGCTTGTAAGTTAACACGTCCGTTACATGTTTGACGCCGAGCGGCGAGGCAAGATACTCCTCCTTCCACTTCTTTCGCACATCGGTCATACGGTAACCGTAGTTTTTTCGCCAGTATTCGAGCGTAACAATTTCAAAAAGGTTCGGCACGCGACGGAACACTGGATTCGTTTCCAAATACTTCTCCGGCGGCAAATACATCAATGTATCCTGGCGACCATCTCGATGGACAAGGCGTGCCTTCTCAGGTGGTACCTCGAGCATGCGCGACTCACAGAAGCTGCAGTAATTTTCGGGAGAACGTTTTTCGATTTTCTTAGCAGTAGGGGGAATCTCATTGGTAAGGGGCTTGGTCCCACGGCCGGGAACGGACCAGACCTCGGTGCCGGTAAAGGGATTCACCTGCTTGACCGTACCGTCGGCCATGATGTTGTAGAAAACGTTAAACTGTAACGAGTAATCGACTGCGAGCGAGTTTGGCATAGTCATCCGATGATGTTGTACATCCTCGTCAGCATAAATATACAAAAATTGGAACGGAAAGAAAAATGGGTGGTGTCTTAATTTGGCAGGTGAGGCTCATTCCATTGCAGACCGGAGCATTTTCTCCGCCTTCTCCACACTTTCCGCTTCAGCATAAAAGCGGATAAGTGGCTCAGTCCCCGACGGGCGCACGAGCAGCCATCCGTTATCCACATAATATTTAAAGCCGTCGATTGTTTCGACGTTCGTAACGGGATAGCCCGCAAGTGATTTCATCTTCGTAGAAAATTTTTTCATGATAGCAGTTTTTTCCTTCAGGGTGATGTGGTGGTCAATTCTTCGATAATGCCTTTCGCCGAACTCATCCGCCAATTCCACGACAAGCTCGCTCAAACGTTTCTGCCGCTTGATCATCATCTCACACATCAACAATCCAACATAGATGCCGTCGCGTTCGGGGATATGTCCCTTCACGCCCAGTCCACCGCTTTCCTCACCGCCGACGAGGATATCGCGGTCCGTCATCAACCGACCTATATGCTTGAAACCGACAGCGGTCGTGTGGAGCCTGAGTCCGTACTTTTCACACTGTTTATCAAGAACGTCGGTGACGGTGAAGGATTTGGCAACCTCGCCGCGCCAATTTTTTACCTCGACAAGATATTTCAAGAGAACGCAGAAGATGCGATGAGAATCAACGTAGCATCCCTCCTCGTCCAGAGCGCCGACACGGTCGGCATCACCGTCCGTGGCAATGCCAATGTGATAACCTTCAGATTTTACCCTAGTGCTCAGTTCCGCAAGATTTTTTTCAATCGGTTCAGGATTGATGCCACCGAATGAAGGATTGTAGCTTCCATGAATTTGCTTCACCGATGGGACAATGCGGTTCAAGACATTCATCCCCGCACCGTACATGGCATCGTGGAGTATCCGTATTCCCGAATCCTGAATGCGTTTGAGATCCAGCTTCCGACTGAGATCTCGCACGTACATCTCGGTCATATCAATGTATTCGACGGTTCCCTTCTCCACGAGCTGTTGAAGCGAATTCTTGCTGTGGATGAAACCTTTTTTTGCGACTCTGGCGAGCTGGGCCTCGACTTTTTCAACTTCTTCAGGATACGCTGGACCGCCAAAATGCCCTTTGAGCTTGAAGCCGTTGTACTTCGGAGGATTATGGCTGGCCGTAATAACCACGCCGCCCACCGCGTTGAGGTTCTTCGTCATGAGCGACACCATGGGGGTTGCAGCGACCTTATCCGCGATTTTTACCCTCAGACCTGCATTGCCTGCTACGAGAGCGGTGCGCTCGGCAAATTCTTTGGAAAGAAACCTTGCATCGTAGCCGATCACGAGTACCGGTGTCCTTCTGTCTCGTCGTGACGCTTTCTTGAAGTATTCGGCAGAGGCGAGAGCAACCTTATCGACGTTTGCAAACGTGAAATCTTCCGCGATAATGCCGCGCCAACCGTCCGTGCCGAATTTTATTTCAGTTTTCATGGTTGACGGCGTACTGGATATTCAAGAATCCAGAGTTGATCCTGTTTGTTTGGTCCCGCTCGTAGTCGAGCTGAATCTTTACGAGCTTCCCTGGGTACCAATTTATGCCGAAGAGATACTTTCTATCAGGATTTTGGCTGACAACTCCGGCAGCAGGGTAGAAGGTCGTCCGTTCAAACCGACCTGCAAATTCCCAGTGAGAATCAAACCGATGTCCAAGGTCGGCATAAAATCCCTCGGTCGTCTTCGTCCTATTGCTTCCCGCCATGAGGTACTCACCTTCTGACCAAAAGTCGCCGTACGCCACGCGCGCATTTCCGCCGAGCAAGTACTTATCGGTCTTGATGAAGATCACCCCCGGTAAATCATCTTCATCTCTTGAATAAGCGAAGCTTCCACCAACATCGATCTGAAATCGAGAACTGCCCTGTCCCACGTTTATTGGTATTCCACGGAGATTCCCGACGAGGAGAGATATCTTGTCGTCGAAGGCAGCGGCGCCTATCCCCTGGCCGTTGAAAACTCCAAGCGTGCCGGATAATCTTTTTTCCAGCACGGTGGCCTGGATCTGGACTCCAACCTGGCGAAACGTACCTATCGTCCGCGCTGCACGGGATCGATTCACGAAAAGAAGGTTTGCATCGCTCTTGAGGAATTCGTGGCCGAACGGGGCCTTGAACTGGCCTCCGGTAATCCGGACATTATCGCTCAGCAGGTAGGAAAATTTCAGATCCAGAAGCTGATACCCACCATTGACATCCCCTTGAAAAGCATAGAGAAATTTTCCTTCGAACGAACCCGAAAGAAACACGCGAAGATTCGGGATCGAGAAGCGACTTTTCGTCTTTGCGCCGTCGTTCGTCGCATCGGCTCCAAATTGTGCCAGCAGTCCGATCTTCGGCTGGTTTCTCCCGAAGAAAGCTTCAACGGCATCGGCCAACGAAGTTGTGTCTCTGGCGCTTTCTTGTGCAAGCGCAACGCTCGCCGAGATTTGGCAGACGATCAACAAGAGAATAGTTGTTTTCACACCGTGTCTTCTAACGATGCACCCGAAAGGCGGCGAGGCCAGGATAGTATCCGTTCCTATCGAGTTCTTCTTCGATGCGGAGAAGCTGATTGTATTTTGCAACGCGGTCGGTGCGTGTGACGGATCCCGTTTTGATTTGTCCGGCGTTCGTCGCAACAGCGATGTCGGCGATTGTGGTGTCCTCCGTCTCGCCCGAGCGGTGGCTGATGACACTGGTGTAGCCGGCACGCTTCGCCATCTCTATAGCATCGAGTGTCTCTGTGAGGGTGCCAATTTGATTGACTTTGATGAGAATGGAGTTTGCAACCCCCTCCCCGATCCCCCTGGCCAAACGCTCCGTGTTCGTCACAAATAGGTCATCGCCCACAAGCTGAACCCTCTGGCCAAGGACCTCCGTCAACACTTTCCAACCCTCCCAATCGTCCTCAGCAAGCCCGTCTTCTATGGAAAGAATGGGATACTGCTTCACCCATTTTTCGTAAAGTTTTACCATTTGCTCGGATGATTTTTCCGACTTATCCGACTTTCTAAAGACGTACCTTGCGCCCGATTTGTTCTTTTCATAGAACTCGCTCGACGCGGGATCGAGGGCTAGGTAGATATGCTTTCCCGACTTATACTTCGCTTTTTCAAGGGATTCGAGGATAACTTCGATGGCTTCCTCGTTCGATTTCAGATTCGGAGCAAATCCTCCCTCATCCCCCACCGAGGTGTTGTACCCTTTTTTTGAAAGGACAGATCTGAGAGAGCGAAAAACCTCAGCCCCCATTCTGAGTGCCTCCGCAAAGGTCGGGGCTTCCACGGGAACAATCATGAACTCCTGTACGTCCACATTGTTGTCGGCATGTTTGCCGCCGTTAAGGATGTTCATCATCGGCACGGGGAGAGTTCTCGCATTGGAACCTCCGATGTGTCGATACAGAGGAAGCTTCAATGCTTGCGCCGCCGCTTTTGCGACCGCCAGAGAGACACCGAGTACAGCATTCGCGCCAAGCTTGCATTTGTTTGGCGTTCCGTCAAGCGTGCGCATGAGAGCATCGATACCGGCTTGATCAGATGCATCGAAGCCAATCACCTCGTCAGCAATTTTCTTGTTGACGTTATCGACGGCTTTGAGTACACCCAGGCCGCCATAGCGCCTCGCATCGTCATCCCGCAGCTCGACTGCCTCATGCTCTCCGGTAGAGGCACCGCTTGGCACCGCTGCACGGCCAATGACGCCGCCTTCAAGCTCCACGTCAACCTCGATGGTAGGGTTACCGCGCGAGTCCAGGATTTCCCGTGCGAAGACGCTGACGATTGTCGTCATGATCACTCCAATAGGGAACTGGATACAGTAGCATACCGCCATACACGGGCGGGCGGGGCTTAATTAACACAAAAATAAAAAGAAATGCAACGTATTCTCAGCAGGCGGCGGAAGGATCGGTCAACATCTCAATTCAACACAGCGAAAGAATTTATCATTCTTTCTTTTGTGCCTGCTCGAGGAGGAGTTCCCAGTACGGCAGTTTGAAGATGATCCTTTTGTCGATAGGCTTCTTTGGCATCTTGGCAAGTTCTTCGGCAGTCATGGCCGGGGGTGACTTTGAAGAAGGAGTAGCCTCTCCTTCCTTCTTGGAAATATTAAGCACACTATCGGCCGCGTTGAAGAAGGGTTCGTCTTCTTCACGGGAGACAATCCAGGTAGAGCCTTTCGGCTTCTCCTTCGAGGGGGGAACAACATAGATTCCCCAGACGCCGGCCCAGAAAAACATGCCCGTCACGATGATCCATGCACAAAGGAGAAGGAGTGTGAGCTTGAAAAGTCGCCGTATCCAGGTAATCATACCGTTCTCTGTAATGGATGGAAAGAAAACTTACGTCTGTCTGCCACAATATATCACTCTTGAAATGTGAAAGTCAAATGTCCTGACGACACAGTGCGATATACTCTCCGTCAAGTCATGATTATTCTTTGGACATAGTCCAATGAAAGGCTTTGGGGAAAATCGATCGGTTGAAATTCTGAACGAAAAACGATATATTGGTCTGCGTCTCGACGGGTAGATGGCGGAATTGGTATACGCGCCAGACTTAGGATCTGGTCCCGCGAGGGGTGGGGGTTCGAATCCCCCTCTACCCACGGAAGAATTTTCGGGATGTCGCAGAGAACATGATCCCGGGGCACTCACAGGTAGGAACCCACTGCTACGTGCCGCGGGGCGCTCAAGAAAAAACGATCATTCATCGACTGGTATGGAAGTTGCTATTAACGACATTACGGAAGTTGAAAAGGAGCTGGCGATTCAGATCTCGGCGGAGGAATTGACTCCGCACTTTGAAAAAGCGTATCAGCGCTACCAGCCGAAGTTTGAGGTTAAGGGATTCCGCAAGGGAAAAGTCCCGCTCGAACTTGTCAAGAAAATGTATGGGCAACAGATCGAGTATGATTCTCTGGATACCGTCGCAAGCGACCTCTACCGAGAGGTTGCAAAAGAGAGGAATATTCACCCTATTGGCGAGCCCCTCCTCGTCGATATGGATTATAAACGTGGCCAATCCCTGGCCTTCAAAATCAAATACGAAGTTCTTCCGCTGATCACCCTCAACGAGTATACAGGGATTGCTGTCGAGAAACTTGCTCACAAGCTCACCGAACAGGAACTGGAGGAGGAGATTCAGCGTCTGCGCCGTGCCAATGCAACCACCATGGAAGTCAAGAAGGTTGAGGACGAGGAGCACCTGGTTACAGTGGATATCCAGGATTTGGATGATACGGGTTTTCCCATCATCGGAAAACGACGCGAGAGCCAGCGGCTTTATCTGGGCGACGAAACCATGCCGGGTGAATTGAAAACCGCGCTGCGTAATGCCGAAGTTGGTGCGGCGGTGCGCGTCCAGTACGGGTCACAGCACGGAGACCACGCCCACAAGGTGCACATGCAGGCGACCGTAAAGAAGATCGAGAAAATTCAGCTCCCTGAATTCGACGATCCATTCGTGAAGAAGATTACCAAAGAGAAGGTTACGACGGTCGTGGAGTTCCGCGAACAGGTGAAGAACGACCTCGAGAATTATTGGAAAGAGAGAAGCGAACGGAAGCTCGTCGACGACCTGGCGGCTGCGATCATTCGCCGCCATGACTTTCCCGTGCCGGAGTCGTTGATTACCGGCATCATCAACCGCCAGCTGGAGGACCTCAAAAGTCGTTTGCCAAACAAAAAACTTCCGGCTGAATTCGACGAAGCGAAGTTCCGCGAAGAAACCCGTCCTTCGGCGATATGGCAGGCAAAGTGGTTCCTGCTTCGCGAGCGGATCATCGAGCAGGAGGGCGTGACGACCGATGAGGCGGATCTCGAGAAACTTGCCGAGGAAAAGGCGGTCCAAACTGGCATCGAAAAAAACAAACTGCTCGAATTCTTCAAAAAGTCGGAAGAATCTCAGAGACAGGTTCTCTCGGACAAGCTCGTTGCGTTCCTGAAATCACGCGCCAGAATCACAGAAAAAGTTACTGAGGAATTCTTCTGACCCCTCCTCTCCTCCTTGCAATAGACTTGGGAGATGTGTAAAGAATGGTGGGTCGAAAATGTCATCATACAACCGATCATTCATCATTATTCCAAAAACAAATGTACGAATCATACATGAAACCAATCATCTATAATCAACTTGTGCCAATCGTCGTCGAGCAAACCGGGAGAGGCGAGCGCGCATACGACATTTTCTCGCGTCTATTGAAGGAGCGGATCGTTTTCATCGGCACGCCTATTGACGACACGGTCGCAAGTCTCGTCATCGCGCAATTACTCTTTCTGGAATCAGAAGACCCGGAAAAGGACATTCATCTCTACATCAACAGCCCCGGCGGCAGCGTGCCGTCCGGTCTTGCTATTTACGATACGATGCAATATATTCGGGCTGATGTCGCAACCATTTGCATCGGGATGGCGGCAAGCATGGCGGCAGTCCTGCTGGCTGGCGGCGCGAAGAACAAACGAACCGCCCTGCCGAACTCCCGCATCATGATCCACCAGCCGTGGGGCGGGTTCCAGGGGTCGGCAACGGACATCAGCATCCAGGCGGAAGAAATTCTCCGGATGAAGAAACGGATCAATGAAATCCTGGCGGTTCATTCCGGCAAGAAGCTCGATCAGATTGAAAAAGACACCGACAGGGATTATTACATGTCGTCGCAGGATGCGAAGGAATACGGGCTGATCGACAATATTCTCGTGAAGAAACATCTCGAAAAGAAATAACACGCATGCATCAGAAATCTCCACATAAGGAAAACATCCGCTGCTCTTTCTGCGGCCGCAGTGCCGAGGAAGTGCCCAGTCTCATCGCGGGTCCTGATGTGTACATATGCGATACCTGTGTCGCCAACTCGGTCGAGATTCTCCGCCACCACATTGCGGCAATTCCAGCCGGCTCGGACTCCAAACGCGTTACACTTTCGCCCACGGAAATGAAGAAGGCCCTCGACGAGTACGTCATAGGGCAGGAAATCGCCAAGAAGACTCTCGCCGTGGCGGTCTATAATCATTACAAGCGGATTATCTCCGACGAGCATCTCCATAAACTTGACGATGTTGAGATTGAGAAGAGCAACATCCTTCTCATTGGTCCAACGGGAACGGGGAAAACACTCCTTGCGCACACCCTTGCAAGGATCCTCGACGTGCCGTTTGCCATCGCCGATGCGACGACCTTGACTGAAGCCGGCTATGTGGGTGATGATGTGGAGACCGTCCTGCTGCACCTCCTGCAAAACGCGGATTACAATGTGGAGAAGGCGGAGCGCGGCATTGTGTACATCGATGAAATCGACAAGATAGCGCGCAAGAGCGACAGCACCTCGATCACGAGAGACGTCTCCGGGGAGGGCGTCCAGCAGGCGCTCCTGAAAATTCTGGAAGGAACAATCGCAGGTGTACCGCCCAAAGGCGGAAGGAAGCATCCCGAGCAGGCGCTCATCAACGTCAACACGAAGAACATACTTTTCATCTGCGGTGGTGCCTTCGAGGCGCTGGATAAGATCATCGCTAAGCGGGTCCACCAGAATGCGATGGGCTTTGGGGCAAATATTAGAGGAAAGAAGGACTACTCCGTTGACGAATACCTGGGGCTCGTCCAGCCGGAAGATCTGCTGAAGTACGGCTTCATCCCGGAATTTGTCGGCAGACTGCCTGTGATTGCGGCGCTATCTTCCCTCAACGACCGGGCACTGCTGAACATCCTGACCGAGCCGAAGAACGCCATAGTGAAGCAATACAGGAAGCTCTTCCGGATGGAAGGAGTTGAATTAGAATTTCAAGAAGCGGCGTTGAAGGCAGTTGTTCAGCGAGCGATTGAGCGCGGCACCGGTGCGCGGGCACTGCGCTCGATCATCGAAGAAGTCATGCTCGACATCATGTACCACCTCCCCGGCCGAACGAGCCTGGCGGGCGTGCCTTCCAAACCTCCCGTCTTACGGTGCGTCATCACCAAGGAGACCATTCTGAAAGGAAAAGACCCTACCTACCTGTACGAAGAGAAGCGGGCGTCGGCGTAACCTACGTACTGCTGTATTCACCTCAATAAATACTCCTCGAACTCCGCTGCTTGGTGATTTTGATATCGTGCAATTGCGGCGCCTTGATGCGGATCTCAAAGTTGAAGCTGCGATACGTGCCGAGGGGAATCCAGTTGAAATTCATCTCCCAGCAGTGCAGGTCGCGGTAAATGGTTACACTCGGCGCGGCAAGCTCTTTGTTAATCATATCGTAACTCCCGCTCACCGAAATCTTCCAGTTCTCGGTCAGGTTGAAGCTCAGGCTTCCGTGGACGTTCGACCGCCTGCTTCTCGCATTCGGCACTTTGCTCTCCGTAAAATCCCACGCGAGCGTCAGCGACCACGGGATGCTGAGATCGGGCTCTTCCTCGCTGAACACGCCGTAGTATCCGGATGGCCGCCCCTGTCCGCGCACTGTTCCGGTCGTATCTTCTTCTGCCGCGGCCAGCTGCGCACCTGTTGGCGGTGCTTCTCGTTTCTGGCGCTCGCCCGAAAGCGTCGTGGAAAGATTGATTCCGAAACTGGTCATCCGGGCGAGTCTCCCTTCTTCATTGATCAGGAACTTGTTCACCGGACGCCCTATGCTCTCATCGAACTTGTACAAATTGAAGTTACTGTTGCCGCTGATGTTGACCACGTTGGCAATGTCCGTTCTAAAGCTCAGACCTATCTCCGAGAAATTCAAACTGTCCGCGGCAAAGTTGTAGGAAATGCCTGCCCCAAGATTAAGGAGCTGGATCTTCTTTCCTTCCGTTGCTGTGTCGCCAAACTCAGGCGCTGTCTTCATCTCAAAAAGGTTTCCTACGTTGAACGATGCGAGCATACTCCTCGGCGGCAGGTCGTGCTCATATACTTGCTTCGAGTAGGTGAACGAAAGCGAAGGATTCACCGTATGGCGAATTGAACTGATGCCAAAAACATTTGGCTGGAAGATGCCGTAGAACCGGGTGCTGGCCGAAATCCCGCTGGAGAAAGACCCCACGGCGAGTCTATCCGTCACTTTGACAATCTCGGTCCCGCTGCTATCAGATTTGAGCTTCGGGACAAAGTTCTGTGTATAGGTCCGGTTGTCCTGAAACGAGACGGAAGGCGTGATCGTAAAGTATCCTAACTTTGGTGAGGCGTTTACACTGATGTTCTGCGATAGAGTCTGCCTATTATCCCGTTGAAACTCTTCTTGCGTCGTGGTCAGGCCCGGAACACCTGTCTGAACACCCGAGACAATGGTCTTCAGCCTTGCACGATTGTTGCTAAATGCCGCACCGTAGCTGTACCCGATCAGTTCATACCACCGAGTCTCTGTCCCTTCGGCCCCAAAGCCGAGTCCCTTCTTGCTCGGGCGAAACGGATAGCTCTGACTGCGGTTGAAACTCAGCGAAGGAAGAACTTCTGTAATGTTACCGTTCTGAAGGTTTTGCGAGCGCGAGACGTTGATCGACGCGTTGTTCGGGGTTCCTTCCCAATACTTCGAGAGCGTCGCGTTCGAAAAAATCGCCTGCTCGAGAGCTTGCTGAAGGTTGTTCGTCGTCAGGTAAGAATTATTGCTCGCGAAAGTAAAATTCGCATCAATGCGGGTTGTGGGATCGATGTCCTGGTGGTGCACGATGTTCACGCGGTATGCCTCTTCCATGGTTCTGTCAGGGTCGTTTTCTTCCCCCGTGTGGAGCTTCTTGTACTCACCGGAGATCGAGCCGCTGAAGTAATAGCGCAGCGCATAGCGGTGATCCGAATACAGCGCCCAGCCGCCTTTGGTGTAGCCGTCACCGCGGATATTCCAGTCCATGTAATCGTTGATCAGCCAGTAATAGCCAAGATGACTGAGGAAGCGGCCGCGGCGGCTATCTTCACCGTAGGCTGGCGTAATGATTCCGGAGCGGCGGCCGCTTTTGTTCGGGAAGACCCCGAACGGCAGCGCAAACACCGGCACATCGGCGATGTATAAGTACACCGGCTCGGCAACGACTTTGTCTTGCGTGACCACTTTCATCTTTGGGCTGAAAAAATAGTAATGCGGCTCGGGTGCGTCGCAGGTCGTGTACCGACCGTCCTCAACAAAAAGGATGTCCCTGGCGACTTTCTTGATGGCCTCGCCGTGGTAATACCCGCCATCGATCTCAGTATCGCCGACATCGATCTTCCCTTTCTGGGTTTTGAAGTTATAGCCCAGCTTAAAACCCCGGTATTCTTCTCCACCGTCGACCATCACCGGAGTGCCACGATATTGTTGCATGGGTTTGGGTTTTCCAGCGGCTGGCAATGTTGCTGCATGAGCGGTATCGGATGTGTCGGGAACGCCGCGCGCATTCATGATTGCCGTGTCCCAGTTGATGTCGACTTCCTCCGCCTTTAACCGCATCTGCCGATACTGGATATCCCCCTTGCCGAACAGCGTCATGTTGCGCGTTGAAAGGGAATACACAATGGAATCGGAAGAGGAATACACGACAACGGTATCGACGCCGCTGACTTTTCGACTCATGGTATCACGTTTGGCGAAGAGAGTATCGGTTTGAGATGGGAGGGTAGTATCCTTTTGAGCGAGAGTCGTATCTTGTGAAGCCTGAGCAGAACAAACGGAAAGGGAAAGCAGAAGGACCAACAGCTTCATTCTGTCATCGGTGGAGTTTGGCATGTTTCTTCCCTTCGTCCATCCAGACCAAACTCGCCGCTCCCATGATCCCGGCCATGTTGCCAAGCTGGGCAGGAGCTACGCGGATGTGTTCCTTGCCCGATTTCAATACCCGCGAGCGAACCGACCGCGTAATCGCTTCGAAGACAAAGGCATCAGCCGCCGATATGCCTCCCCCCACGATCACGAGGCGAAGGTCCAGCACATTCAGCACGGAGGCGATAGCGACGCCGAGCAGCGTTCCAGCTTCTTCGAGAATTTCGCGTGCAAGTCGGTCTTCTTGCCGGGCTGCCATCGAGATAATGCGCGGCTCGATCAAGTCCAGATTACCGTTGATCAATTGGACAATCTTCGAGGGGGTTTCTTTTGAAATGTTTCGTTCTGCGGCTTCGAGAAGCGGTTTTAGACGCTCACGCGTTCGCTGAGATAAGTACCGCTGCCCGACATACGCTTCCACACAGCCACGATTGCCGCAGCCGCAAGGAGGACCGTTATGATCGATGGTGACGTGCCCAATTTCTCCTGCGCCGCCATGGGGTCCGCGGTAGATTTCACCGTTCAAGATAATGCCGCCCCCGACACCCGTTCCCCAGATTACAAACAGAAAATCATTCTCGGACTTCCCCGCCCCAAACCTTGCTTCCGCAAGTGCAGCCACATTTGCATCGTTTTCCACGTTCACCCCGACGTGAAATTCTTTTTCAATCTCTTCGCCAACGCTGACCTCCGTCCAGGCCGAAAAGTTCGGCGGATACTGCACAACACCTCCGTCGAGCGCTACCACACCGGGCGCGCCGATGCCGATGCCGTCGATTTGAGTCCCTTTGGATTGGTCCAGCAGCTGACGAATGGTGAACGAGATTTGTCGGATTACAGCGGCAGGACCTTTGTCGGCAAGCGTTTCAATGGAATAGTTGGCGAGAACCTTCCCCTTTTTGTTCACAACTCCCGCTTTGACAGTCGTTGCGCCAAGATCGACGCCAATCGCTAACGCACGACCCATAGGTCTCACCTCTTTTTGTTATTCCACCATGAGTTGAGACGCTCGCGAATCTCCTTTTCCTGTCCGTGGTCCGTGGGCAGGTAATAAACCTTATCCTTGAGGTTATCAGGGAGGTATTGCTGCCTGATGAAATTATCGGGGTAGCTATGACTGTACTTGTATCCGTCGCCGAAGCCGAGGTCTTCCATCAATTTGGTGGGAGCGTTCCGGAGATGCAGCGGGACGGGGTCGTTCGGCAAGTTGCGAACATCGCGCATGGCGCTTCCTATCGCTGCAACCGCAGCGTTGCTTTTCGGTGCCGAAGCGAGATAAGCGGCACACTGAGAGAGGACGATCTGCGCCTCAGGCATCCCGACATAATCGACGGCGGTAAAACAGCTTGTCGCCAATGGAAGTGCGTGGGGATCTGCGTTGCCGATATCCTCCGACGCCAGAATAATCATGCGGCGGGCGATGAACTTCGGGTCTTCGCCACCATCGAGCATCCGAGCAAGCCAGTAAACCGCAGCATCGGGATCTCCTCCACGCATACTTTTGATAAACGCAGAGATGATATTGTAGTGCTCTTCCCCACCCTTGTCATATTTCGCGTACTTTCGTTGAAAGGCTTCTTCGATTGACTCAAGAGTGATAACGCGTTCGCCTGCCTTGTTTGGTTTCACCAGGCGGCAAGAGATTTCCAGGCCATTGAGCAACATGCGAGCGTCGCCCGTTGAAAGAAGCATCAGGTGTTGTCGCTCCCTTTCTCCAATTTTGACTTTTTGACTCTTCAAAAAGTTGTCTTGCGAAAGGGCATGGTCGAGAATGGCTTCGAGTTCCGTTTTTCCAAGCGGTTCAAGGACATAGACGCGGCACCGTGAGAGAAGGGGTGAAATCACCTCGAAGGAGGGGTTCTCGGTCGTTGCACCGATCAGGGTCAGAACGCCATCCTCGACGCTGTGGAGCAGCGCATCCTGCTGGGCCTTATTGAACCGATGGATTTCATCAATGAAGAGGAGAGTGCGTTTCTTGAGGTGCTTTAGATTTGCCTCCGCTCGCTCAATCACCTCCCTCACCTCCTTCACACCGGAGGCCACGGCGTTCAACTGGAAAAAATCGCTGTTCGTACGGTTTGCAATAATTCGGGCAAGCGTCGTTTTACCGCTTCCCGGAGGTCCCCAGAGAATCATTGAAGGAACCTGGTCGGCTTCAACGAGAATCCGCAGAGGCTTACCTCTGCCGAGCAGATGTTCCTGCCCGAAAAACTCGTCCAGCCTTTCAGGCCGCACGCGCTCGGCAAGCGGGGCAGAACTTGGCTTTACGATAGGTTCCTTGACGCGTTTCTGTGGCTCGAAAAGTTCCATGAATTCTCGATGCTCGTTACTTCTCCCTCTTCAGCTTATACACGGTTTCCCCTTCGCGTACCATGCCGTACTTCTCGCGTGCAACGTGCTCGATGGCACCGCCTGAGGTGGTATCGGTTTCCAATTGCTTTGAAAGTTGTTCCAGACGCTGCTGTTCCTGTTCCGCCTCGCGAACTTTTTGCTGCCACACTTTTTTTTCCGCCTCAAGTCTCATACGCGGGAGAATACCTTTGTTGCTGAAGGTGGCTGCAAGCAGAAGAGGAATCCCGAGAAGAACAGTCCAGCGCAGCAACGGGCGTTTCCAGAACCCCCGGAGAAGGTTCTGTATCAGGCGCGGAGGCTTGAGTTTTCTGTAGTATTGGATATCCATTCAGCGAAGACCAAATTCTGAAACAAAGGTAAGGCTTCCTGAGGAGGAAATCAAACGGCCATGGACTGATTACAGAGTCCTACCTTTTGTACCAATCTGTCTTTGGCTTGTACGCAGTACGGAGGCTGGATTTCTCGCGGTGGCGCTCGAGGGCCAGCTCGATCAGGCGGTCGAGCAATTCAGGATAGGAAATACCCGAGGCTTCCCAGAGTTTCGGGAACATGCTGATGGAGGTGAAACCAGGGATGGTGTTGATCTCATTGAGAATAATCTTATTCGTTTTCTTTCCCGCCAGACCGCGCACGCCCGCCCGACCAGGTCGTTCGGGCGGAGGTTGACCCACAAGAAGGTCAACACGCGCCATGCCGGCACAATCTAATACCTTGAATCCACGCACTGCATACTCCTGAACTTTCTTAACGACCGATTTCGGAAGCCTTGCCGGAATGATTGCCGTCGATTTTCCATCGACGTACTTTGCGTCATAATCATAAAACTCGTTTGAGGAAATAATCTCGCCGGGAAGGGATGCAATCGGCTCATCATTGCCGAGGACACTCACTTCGATTTCCCGTGCGTGCTCGATGCTCTTCTCGACAAGAATTTTCCTGTCGTACTGTGCGGCAAGCTCGATGGCTTCCGCCAGCTCCTTCCGATTATGTGGCTTGGAGATTCCGACACTCGAACCGAGATTTGCCGGCTTCACAAAACACGGATAGCCCAACTTTCTCTCAATCTGAGCAACAATGGCTTTTCCGCGCGCGGTAAAATCCTTCCGGAGAAACCAGAGATCCGGTGCGACAGGAATTTGAACCTGCCGAAACAACTGCTTCGCCACAACTTTGTCCATCGCTGATGCGGAGCCGAGAACCCCTGCACCGACATACGGAATGTCGGCCAGCTCAAGCAATCCCTGCACCGTTCCGTCCTCTCCGTAAGTCCCATGGAGAACGGGAAAAATAACATCGAGGGAAGCCCCCTGTGAAGCCCCATCTGCCAGTGCGACAAGGCTTTTGTGTGCGGGATCGGGAAGCAGAATCTTCTCGGGCTGGTGGTCAAGCTGCTGTCCGGATTTCAGAAGCTGTAATGCGTCGGAAGAACTCAGCCATTTCCCTTGCGGCGTAATGCCGATGGGAATGACGTCATACTTGTTCTTATCAAGCGCGTCGATGATGGAGGCCGCCGAGACGAGCGATACCTCGTGCTCGGCCGAGCGACCGCCGAAGAGAACACCGACTTGCAGTTTACGGGGCATGGGTAAATTGTCTATGTCATTCATTAATATCGGTCCACAGGATCATTCATCCTCGGCTTTTATCGTCTCCTTACCAATCGTATAGAGTAAGGAGAGGATACAGGGGTAGTCACTTTCTCGCTTGCACAACCCTCACCGTATCACCTCCAGCAATTCATCCACGAGTTGATACTTTTGAAACGGCGGCATCATGTATGCGCCTTGAACAAGGGGCTTCGCTTCCCGCAGGAATTCTTTCGTGAGCCGGATGCCCACGCTTGCCGCCTTCTCACCCGCATGGCGCATTTCCTCACGAATCTTTTCCGGGATAACGATGCCGGGAACTTCGTTGTGCAAGAAATCGGCATGCTTGTAACTGCGCAAAGGAAGCAGGCCCAGCATGATGGGAATGTGCAGATGGGAAGTGCGCTTCATGAAGGTTTCAAGCGTTTTCATCTCAAAAATAGGCTGGGTAAAGAAGATGTGAGCACCTGCTTCTGCTTTCTTTTCAACCTTCTCGATTTCCTTATCCATATCTGCCGCCGCAGGGTTCGCTGCACACGCGACAAGAAACCAGGTCGGTTCGCCAATCGGATTGCCCATCAGGTCGGTGCCGCGGTTCATCGAAGCAACAGCGCGGATGAGGCCAATGGCGTCAATGTCGAAGACGGACGTCGCTTGCGGATAATCGCCTATCGTCGCAGGGTCGCCCGTGATGCAGAGGATATTTCGCAGTCCGAGCGCATGGGCACCCAGAAGCTCGGCCTGGAGACCGATCATGTTCCGGTCGCGCGTGGCAAGATGCGTCATGGCCTCAATCCCGACCTTCTGCTGGATGAGAAAAGAAATCGCGATGGAACTCATGCGCAGGCGTGCGCGAGCGCCATCAGTAATGTTAATCGCATCAATCCCCCGCTCATGGAGATATTGAGACCCTTCGAGCACAACACTCTGATCAAGACCCCGGGGGATGTCGAGCTCGACCGTCGTTAAGAATTTCTTGCCGATGTTGCGCGCAAACCTGGAACGCTTTGGCGGCTCGGCAAAATAGACCGGCCTGGGCTCTGTCTTCACTGAAACGGATGGTCTCTTCGCAGGCTTCGGCTCAACCTTGCCCACCTTCAGGCCTTTGACTGCTTGTGCGATGGCTTTGATATGGGCAGGCGTGGATCCGCAGCAGGCACCGATGAGTGTCACCCCGGATTCGACCAATTCACGGGCGTACTGGGCAAGGTATTCCGGAGTTGTATGATAAATGCTCCTTCCGTCAAGAAGTGTCGGAATCCCCGCCGCCGGCTGAGCGGAGAGAACAACGCCATCCTTGTGGACATTGCGGATAATGCTGAACATGCGCTGCGGACCTACGGTGCAATTGGCTCCAACCACATCGACGCCCTGTGCGATGATGTGCTCGATGACTTCTACGGGAAAGGAACCGCTCAATATCGCGCCGTCCTCGGCAAAGGCCTTTTGTGCGACAAGAGGAAGGTCGGTCAGTTCTTTCGCGGCGGCAATCGCCAAATCCAATTCCTGGAGGCTCACGAACGTTTCAAGCATGATGAGATCAACGTCGCCCTTGAGCAAGTATTCAATCTCCTCTTTGAAGGCATCGCGGGCTTGCTGCGCTTTCAATTTGCCGATCGGTTCCAGAATCTTGCCCGTGGGACCGACGGAACCGGCCACATACACTGAATCCCCTGCAGCCCTGCGGGCAATCGAAACACCCGCCAGAATGATCTGTCCGAGTTTATCATCGAGATGGTACTGCGAGAGGCGGAATCGGTTGGCAGAGAACGTGTTCGCCTCGATGATCTCCGAGCCGGCGGTAATGTACTCGCGATGGATTCGCTCGATGATATCCGGATTCTTCAGGTTCTGGGTCTCGTGCGGCTTTTCATCGAACTCGTACAGATCGAGAAGCGTTCCCATGGCCCCATCACAGAGAATGGGACCTTGTTTGATTCGTTCGCGAAATGGTAGTTTCATATGCTGAAAACAAAAATCCCGTCCAACAGGGACGGGAGTATTATACGCAAATGAGCCTATTTTTCCAAACGTCTACGACGAGCCCTTCCTGAGTAACCTCATGATGGCATCTTCAAACTGCGCAGAGGTTTTCGCCCCAACCATCATCTCGACCAATGTTCCATCGGAGTCGTAAAGGAACGACGTGGGCAGAGCACCCTCCCAATCCGGGTCCAACGCATTGATAAAGGCTTCATCATCGTCATCATTCTTGATGAAGGTGAGGAAATCGACTCCAAATTCCTTCAGCATCGGGCGCACCTTGGTATTCATCAGGTCGATATCGTCGGCAGAAAGAAGAACAAGCTCAAATCCTTTTTCCCTGAGCGCAGTCCTCAACTTCAGCAGGTCTGGCATCTCTTCGCGGCAGGGTGCACACCATGTCGCCCAGACATTGAGCAGGACTACTCTTCCTTTCCTTTGTTCGATAAGATGCGTGACCTGCGCGTGATCCACCGCCTGTACTGGCGGATACGTGTCCTTGCTGGCCTGACAGGCAACACTCGCCGAACTCAGAACGAAGAAAATCAGCCCGGTCAACCGCGCGGACGACGCGTCCATGTCAGTCCTGGATGACCCGTTTAATCGTGCAGCCGAATGCTTTCGTCTCGCTGCGGGGAGGTTCTTTCCCGGCAAGCAACGCCTCAAGTGCCGAAGTTAGATCGCGCGATTCCACCTTGCTCACGCTGCGATTGTCGTCAATCCTCCCGTGGTACAACAACTTCCCCTTCTGATTGATCACGTAAATTTCCGGTGTGACTTGAGCGCCGTAGGCATCGGCAACCTTGTTCGCGTCATCCTTCAGCACCAGGAATTTGAAGCCATGTTCCTTGCAGTGGGACGTAATCTCATCCGGGGATTCTGCTTTGTTGGAATTGATCCCCACGAAACGGACGCCAGCACTGCTGAAGGTCTCGTGAAGCTTAACCATCCGCTCATTATACGCGTTGGAGACTGGACATTGGGTCGAGATAAACATCAGTGCCGCCAGTTTGCTTTCTTTCAGGATCGTATTCAGCGAGTATTCCTTGCCGTCATGATTCTTCAACGCAAACACCGGCACTTCGTCTCCGATCCTTAACGACTTCATCTCGCCCGCCAAGGCCGCGACAGAGAAGAAGAGCGGCAAGATTACGAGTTTTCGCATCGTGTGTTCCTTTCTATGTTGATTTTTTGGGTTTGCTGAGATTTTCATCAATTATTTCCGTCGCAGCCATTCCTCTGCAATCTGGACGGCATTCGTGGCCGCTCCCTTGCGAAGGTTGTCGGAGACAATCCACAAATTCAAGCCGTTCTTTACTGATTCGTCACGACGTATGCGCCCTACAAATACGCCATCTTTATCCTGTGCGTTGATTGCCATCGGGTAGACATTGCGAGATACGTCATCCTCAACGCAGACGCCCGGAGCGTGGTGCAGCGCTTCACGCACGTCACGGAGATCGAACGGTCTCCCGAATTCAACGTTTACCGATTCGCTGTGTCCACCGAACACGGGTACGCGAACGCACGTTACGGTTACCTTTATGGTATCGTCGCCAAAAATCTTTTTTGTTTCATTGATCATTTTATGTTCTTCGCGAGAATAGCCATCTTCATAGAATTCGTCGATCTGCGGCAGGCAGTTGAAAGCTATCGGATGAGGAAACTTTTTTTCGTACTGGTGTCGCCGTTCGAGCTCCGCCTCTAATTGATCGGCGCCCCTCTTGCCTGCGCCGGTTACCGACTGATACGTGGAAACCACAACGCGCTTGATCTTCCAGCGGTCGTGAAGCGGTTTCAGAGCGACGACCATTTGAATCGTGGAGCAATTGGGATTCGCAATGATCCCCTTGCCCAACTTGATCTGCCGCGGATTGACTTCCGGTACTACGAGCGGCACGTGCGTATCCATGCGGAACGCACTGCTGTTATCAATGACAAGCGCGCCTTCCTCGACCGCCACCGGCGCAAACTCTTTGCTCACCGCCGCGCCAGCCGAGAAGAGGGCAACCTCAATACCGCGGAAGCAGCGAGCTTCCAGTTTTTCGACGGGACAGCGCTTGCCCTTGAAATCAAGCGACTTTCCGACAGAGCGCTCCGTGGCAAGCAAACGCAGTCTGCCGACAGGAAAGTTCCGTTCTTCCAGAACCTGAACAATCTTGCGCCCGACAAGTCCCGTCGCACCAACGACCGCTACGTCTTGGAGTTGCATGGGATAAGTATACAAAAAAATTTTGCTTTCCACAAAAAAAAAGCCCGATCCGCTTTGTGCGAACCGGGCTTCATAGTGGCGTTTGTTGGATTCACTTTATCACAACGAGTTTCTTCGCGGCAACGTACTCTCCGGCTACCATCTTGTAGAAGTACACACCGCTTGCGAGCATCGAAGCATCCAATGCAAATTCATGATAACCCATTGGCTTCACCTCATCAATGAGAGTTCCGATTTCCTCGCCAAGCACGTCATACAGTTTCAAGGTTATATGCGCAGCATATGGCATTTGATATCTGATGAGCGTAGTCGGGTTAAATGGATTCGGAATGTTCTGCATTAGGGCGAACCGATCCGGTACTGGACTGCGTCGCTCCACGGGTGTCGGTCTGTCAATGAAGGTCGTGAACATCGTTGAAACAATGTTGGAAAACACAGAGAGAGTCCCGGCAACGTCTCTTGCCTGAATTTTGTACTGAACGCTGTCCGGCCCATTAGGTGCTCCTCCAAGTGATTCATCCACGTACTGTGCGGTTGAGCCAGAAACCGTTGCAAGGAGAGACCAGTTGCCCCAACCGGAAGTTCTAATTCGTCGATGAATCAAATAGTTACCGGTCGGGTTGACGTCTGGCTCCCCATTGAGTGTCCAAGTCAGTCGCGGATGACCGTTCGATGTAGATATCCGTAAATCCTGCGGCTTGGAGGGCGGACCGCTCGCCGGCGTAGTCGTGTAGAACTTGACGTTAATGTTTGAACCGCTTGTGCCTGTGATCTCAACACCCACCGTTGTTGTGGAGGTTCCATTCCAGTTGTACGCAGCATATGCGCTCCAGGGTGAGAACATGTTGTTCTCAGCAAACGTAAATCTGTCTTTGCCGTCACCTTTGTACCGGGGGCCAGTCTTGAGCGCGCCGGTATGTTCATCCAGCCATGCGTGCATCAAACCAGTACCGTTTTGAGAGTGAGGAATATCCACCTTGTCTGTATATCCAAGGTTACGGTTGATTTGTTCACGTTTATACACAGGAATCGTCCCACCTCCAAATGGATTGGGTATCCAATATGGATTCGACCAGTTCCAACGCCCGTCCGCGGCGACAACTCTGAGTAGGTTGCTGCTATGCCTTTGAAGGATGTATAGCCCGGCACCTCCTGTAAGGTCAACAAGGTCGTAGGGTGAGAATAGCTGGTGATTCTCTACAAGAAAGCTCTCGCCTCCAGGGATTGTGACCCTGTAGGCAACTCCGGTTGTCCCGAAATCGGAGATCGTCGCAGTCTGGCCGTTTGTCGTCACGTCGGTGTACGAGATCCATCCCAACTGCTCCCTTTCGTACGCATTCATGAAGCTGCTGATATTGGGATGGCGATGACCCATCAGCGACCACAAACCGCCGCTGTAGTTGTGCGGAAGGCCGAGGTAATGGCCGAACTCGTGCTCAACATGCTCCAATCGAGGGTTGTTTGGGGCGTACTCTATCATCTTGACCACCGTAACACCCGAACCATCGTTTCCCCAAGCGGGATAGCCGGTTTGAACGAATCGCTGCCCATTGTCAACAGGGAAAGTACCGCCTGCCCCCAAGTCGGCCCAACCTTCTGCGATGAAGCCTGAGCCGGAATACCATTTTCTGTAACACGCGAAGATCATGTCCACCACGCCATCGGGAATATTCTGAAGATTATAGACACTGATTCTTTTCCACAGGTCGTATGGGCTGAAGTCGAAGCCTGTGGTATCCATGTGTTCAATCACATGACGAGTCGCCCAATACGGCACGTTGAACCTGTAGGTTGGATGCGCATTATACCACGCAAGCGGGTTCCTTGCCTGGCGATACACAGCGGTGCCGATGATGCGTAGGTTTGTGAAGCTCATGTTCCTGAAATACGTTGTGATATTAGCCACCGTGCCGGAAGGCGAGCCCTCATTGACATCAATGATCGATGAGAGATAACCGGGGCCCGTGCCCACCGGCCACGTTTGATTCAATACATCGGTCGTGTCGTCGGAGAAGTCGATGAACACCATCAGGGCCCTGATAGTCCCGAATGACGGCATGTACGCTCCGCCAAGCTGTGTGAGCGGTGCTTGCTGGCCTTCGTCGAAGCCACAGTACTCGCCGGTCTGGCCTGTCGATTGCGAAGTCGCAACGAACAACGCCATCGCAGCAAGAGCAAGAAAACGCGCAAAGGTTTTCATAGCAACCTCCTTGATTGAGTGTTGATACACAGGTTACGTTTGCGCATATTGAAGACGGCATAACGGACCATCGTCGCGCAAACGCAATGAGATCACACGACGGCCACATGCTGTCAAACCGGCAGGCGGCAGACTCACCTGTCGCTTCCCGCTTTCTTTATCACCTCCCTTCAGGTCATTTGACAAGCACCATCCGTTTCGTTTGGAGGAATCCAGCCGATTCCCCGTTCGACGCTTCGAGCCGGTAGAACAGAACACCACTGGCAACCCCGGTGGCGTCGAAGTGGATGTTATGCCGACCTGCTTCCCGGCGTTCATCCACCAGAACTGATAGAACACGTCCGAGGATGTCTAACACGGTAAGCCTGACGGTCGCTTGCCAAGGCAAGTCAAACGTTATGGTGGTTGCAGGATTAAATGGATTCGGGAAATTCTGCCACAGAGCAAAGGTCTTGGGTAGCACTTCATTTTCCTGAACATCGACAATCACTCCCCACTGAACGCTGTCGATGATCGCTCCTGCAAGATACCAAACATCGGAGGGCTCGATGTCCCATCGCGCGAGTCCGAATCCCGTTGCAAGGTAGCGTGTGCCGTACCAGAGGCTGTCACCAAGTTCGAAACGCTGCCAGTAGTCTATTTTCTTGATTGTTACAGGCTGGCCGAAAACAGTGGAAGGATAGATATCCACAACTCTTGCGCTGTCGAACGGTGGAGGCATTGGATTGACACGCCACGACTCACCAACCATAGCAGCGAGGTTGTATTCGTGGCGCACGCGAGTAAGAGAGTCGCCGGATACTTGCCACACGTTGAATGATGAGTCAATCTCATAGATTCCTCCTCCAATTCCCTGAATGATATACCAGACGAAGACGCTACCATTGGTAGAGGAAGAGTCGGCAACAAAGCGTACAGTGGAAACGACCTGTTGAGTGAATTGAGAGCGGTATTGCCAGACGTTCCCCACGTGGTGGGGAAAAAATGATTCAGGTGACTGTGCTGTACCGGTTGAGCAGAGCGTTTGACTGAGAAGAAACAGCAGCAACAGTCTTGCTTTCGTCATGTATGACCCTCCTTTTTCACTTCGCGAGCATGAGTTTGACAACCTTAAGTTTCCCCTGAGATTCGAGCTTTGCGAAATACGCCCCACTGCTGAGCCCCGCCGCATTCCAGGTAACCGACCACGTGCCTGCTTGTCTCACATCATCCAATAGCGCTGCAACCAAGCGGCCTAGTATGTCATTCACTGTGAGTTGTACTCTTCCTTCGGCGGGGACCGTAAAGCGAAACGTCGTTGCAGGATTGAACGGATTGGGGTAATTC
>Ga0247727_10005795_pt1 | contig 24723 bp, 17 predicted proteins | sample WisWelCaveWW1625_FD_202498 | JGI IMG/M metagenome (GOLD analysis project Ga0247727, IMG submission 202498) | Biofilm microbial communities from Wishing Well Cave, Virginia, United States - WW16-25 | ecosystem: Environmental > Aquatic > Deep subsurface > Groundwater > Cave microbial mat | place... | reverse complement strand
AATGAGAAGCGCTTTTGCAAAATGAACGGGGAGAATATAGGAATCACAACGATAATGTCAAGCCGAATCTTTCCACTTGCGGGATGCCTCAGTTATTGATGGACAACGTAGCGCAGACATCTTGTCTGCAGGCAGGATGCCTGCGCTACTCCACACTTAACTGAGGCATTACCCACTTGGGGGATGCCGCAGCCAGCGGTGGAGGACAATTTCGCGTGCCGCAGTTCTTTTCAACATGCACTTCAATTTGATACCGAGACCGAGCGACACCCCCTCAAGGGGAGACTTTTCAAATGCGCTCTAACGTGTGAAAACCACCTTGCCTCCAACGACTGTCATGACGTTTTGAATGCGAAACAAACTCTCCTCCGGCGCGGTCATCAAGTCCTGCTCCAGCACCGCGAAATCCGCAAGCTTGCCGGCTTCGATAGAGCCTTTGAGATTTTCTTCGAAGGCAGCGAAAGCGCCCCAAAGGGTGAGAGATTTCAGCGCCTCCAAGCGCGTCATCTTCAATTCCGGGTGCCAGCCTTCGCCACTGAATCCCGTGGTGTCTTTGCGCGCGACCGAAGCGTAAAATTCGATCATGGGATTGCCTTCTTCCACGGGCGCATCGGAGCCGCCGGGAATGATATTACCGTCATCGAGCAAGGGACGCCATGCATAGGCGCCGCGCAAACGCTCAAGCCCGAGGCGGCGCGGCGCGAAGTGCAAATCACCGATTGCGTGACTCGCTTGCATTGAAGGCAGCACACCGAGTTTTTTGAAACGCGATACGTCGTCGAGGTGGAGAATTTGCGCATGCTCGATACGGTGGCGCGGTTCCGCGAGCGCTCGCGCTACGGCCGGCACTTCCGCTAAAGCCTGCTCATAAAAATCGAGCACCTTGCGATTCGCGCCGTCGCCGATGGCATGAATGGCCATTTGCACGCCCTTTTGTGTTGCAGCTTTCACCACGGGATAGATTGCTTCATCTTTATGAAGAAAAAGGCCGGAGGTGTGCTCGTTGTCGGAATATTTTTCCAGCAAAGCGGCGCCGCGCGAACCCAACGCACCGTCCGCGCTGATTTTGATGCCGCGAACCGTGAGATGATTGTTGAACAAACCGATCTCTACGCCGCGCTGCAAGAGCGTATCCGCATCAGCGCCCGGGCCGCGCACAAAACCGTAGATACGAACACGCAGCTTGTCTTGCTCATAAAGCGCTTTCCACAAATTGATGGTTTCCCAACTCGAGCCCGCGTCGTGAATCGTCGTCAAGCCATAAGCGAGTGCAGCTTCGTTGGCTTTGATCGCATAATTTTCCTGCACCTCACGCGAGTTGGTCGGAATGTGTTGCGCGGCCAAGCGCATGGCGTTATCAACGAGCAAGCCGTTGGGTTGGCCGTTGTTCTCTTTTAGAATTTCGCCGCCGAGGGGATTTGGCGTGCTCGCGTCGATGCCCGATAGTTGCAATGCTTTGGAATTGACGACGGCCATGTGGCCGTCCGCGCGATTCAAATACACGGGATGATCGGGCGCGACGGCGTCGAGGTCGTGACGCGTGGGAAATTGTTTCGTGGGCCAATCTTCCTCGATCCAGCCGCGGCCTGTGAGCCATTCGCCCGGCGCTTTGTTCGCCGCCCAATTTTTGATGCGCGCTTGAAAATCTTCGAGCGACGTGCTGCCGTCGAGGTTCAAATCATACGCGCGCTTGCCCACGCCTTGAAAGTGATAATGGCTGTCGATGAAGCCGGGCACTACGGTTTTGCCCTCGAGGTCGAGGACCTTCGTGTTCGGCCCGATCCATTTTTCGATTTCAGCATTCGAGCCGGCGGCGGCAATGCGCTCACCTTTAACTGCTACAGCTTCGACCCTCGAGTTGCTCGCATCGACTGTGTGAATAAGGCCATTGCGCAACACGAGGTCCGCGGGTTCTTTTTGCGATTGACATGCGGGTGCGATCATGACGAAGGATATTGCAAGGATGAGCCTCATGGAGTTGCAAACGAAGCGTTTCATGAATTGCCTTCCTCCTCGGAATTTTTCAACGTGCATGGAAGCGAACGGGTTTTGACTCAGAGTGGCTTTAGATAGTCAGGCGCTTTGAAAAAGTCAAGTTTGAAAATATCAGCGGGGGAGATTTCCCTTGCAAATTGAAACGGAAAACGATACACTGATCGCCCATTAAAAGCCCGTGAGCCATTCCCAAAACAATATGCCGCACAAAATTCCGGTTGATCTGCGCAGCGATACGGTGACGAAGCCGACGTCCGCGATGCGCCAGGCGATGCTCGAAGCCGAAGTCGGCGACGACGTTTTTCTCGAAGATCCGACCGTGAATCGCCTGCAAGAAATGGTTGCAGAGTTATTGGGAAAAGAAGCGGCGCTGTTTGTTCCAAGCGGCACGATGGGCAACCAAGTTGCGCTGCGCTGTCACACGCAGCCGGGCGATGAAGTCATATGCGAAGCAGGCTCGCACTTTCTGCACTACGAGCTGGGCGGCATTGCGGCATTGAGCGGCGTGCATGCGCGCACGATCAACGGCATTCGCGGTGTGATTACGGCGGAACAGATTGCGCCGCTGATTCGGCCCGCGGTTTATTACATGCCGACAACGAAGGTGCTTGCGCTGGAAAACACGCACAACAGCGCAGGCGGGACGATTTTCCCGCTGCACGAGATAGAAAAAATTTCGGGGCTGGCGCAGCAACACGGCTTGCGCATGCACATGGACGGCGCAAGATTGTGGAACGCGTGCGCGGCGACGAACATTGCGCCGAGAGAATACGCGCGTGCATTCGATTCGGTGTCGGTGTGCTTTTCGAAGGGATTGGGCGCGCCGGTGGGTTCGGCCCTGGCCGGCACGCGCGAGTTTATCGAACGCGCGAGGCGAGTGCGCAAGATGCTCGGCGGCGGCATGCGCCAGGTTGGAATTTTAGCAGCCGCGGCGATTTATGCTTTGGAACATCATCGCGCGCGGCTCGCTGAAGATCATCGCAACGCCAAGCGTTTGGCGGAAGGGCTTGCGAGTATTCCGGGTGTGCAGATCGATTCCGAGAGCGTGCAAACGAATATCGTGATGATCGATATTGCTCAAACCAAATTCGATGCTGCGAGTGCGGCGCTCGCATTGCGGCAAGAGGGCGTGTGGCTCGTGCCTTTCGGCGCACATTTGCTGCGGGCCGTAACGCACTTGGAGATTGTCGAGAACGATCTTGCTCCTGTGCTCGCGGCGTTCCGCAAAGTTTTGGTTTGAACAACAGACGCAAAGAGGAGCTTGCGGCGACAATACACGGTTTCATGAACGGCAGTTGCCTGGTTTTGATCTCGCTACGAAATTCTTTTAACAAAACCGCGACGCAGCTCACATTGAAAGTCATGCGCAATGGTTTCACTACAAATTTTTTCCTTCCGGCGCTTTTGCCGGTGTTGTGCCTTTTGCCTATTTGGGAGCCGGCTGCAACGCAAGATTTAGTTTTGCCCCGCAATCAGATCGTCGTAGTGGGGAAACTGATCGGACAAGATGATCCTCGCCAGCTCACGCTCCTAATCAACAATCATACATTTCCTTTGGAGGGGGGCGGCAACGCCAAGCCGTTCGAGCTTATCAGAAGAAGCCCGCAACTACTCTCCGTTTTTTTTCAGCTTCCCACGAGTGAAAATCGTCCCGTCGCACCCTCTTCATTAGATTTACATCCCCGCGGAGTTGATTTTCGTTTCTTGCCCACCGAGCGCAGCTTGATCAGCGCGATCATTCTGGAAGAAGTCGATTACGCCACTTTGGAGAGCGAGCTTTCCGCAGAAGACATTCAAAAGGCCACGAATAGTTTTCGCATCCTGCCGGTGAAGCCGGAGAGCAATACGGTCGAAATGATCTGCTATAATTTCGCGCACCCCATTTTGCGCGAGCGTGCGGTGCGGCATGCGCTGTCGTTTGCAGTGAATCGGGAAAAAATTGTGCGCCAATTTCTTTTGAATCGTGCGGACGTTGCGCACGGGCCGTTCGAAAAGGAAAGCCACTTTCATGCTTCCGGCTTGAAGGATTTTGATTACAATCCCAAACGCGCGCTGGCGCTACTCGAAGAGGCGGGCTGGCGGGAAACGAACAGAGAACGCGTGCGCGTGCGGAATGAGCAGCCCTTGCGTTTTCGCCTTTTGTTCCAAGAAGGGCTGCTCTTGCAGGAGCAGTTGGTGCGCCAGATCAAAATCGATTGGAATCAAATCGGCATCGACGTGACGCCGATTCCGGTAAGCGCGGTGGCACTCAACGACTCGCTGCGGCGCGGCCGCTTCGATGCCGTGCTGGTCAAAAACCGTTTTGAAGAGAATGCGACGAGCCTCACTAATTTTTTCGGAGACGGCTCCGGGAAGGGGAGTTTCAGCTACGTGAATTCCGGTTTTCTGCACACCGCAAATCTCAGCCGCAAGCTGCAGAACGAGCCCGGGCTTCGGCAAGTGGTGTTTCGCATGCAAGTGCTCTTGACTGGAGATCAAATCGCCACATTTCTGTTTCACCCCTGGTTGACCATTCACATAATCAATGCCGTGAAATTTGAAGATTACCTGAATCAAGACGGCTTGCCGCGGCCCTTTCACGAGTGGGTGATTCGCCGGCATCCTTGAATTTTGCCGCGTGTTTTCGCTCGATGACGTCGCGGCGTTTCAGAAGTCGGTTGGCGGCGTTCTCAAAAAAATCTTACGCGCGGAAGTTTTGCAGCTCGGGCCTCGACCGATGAGTGTTTAAAATGAACGCCTGCGCTACGATTTCAACTTTGAGTAAAAATGATGTTGGTGCCACGCATCCCTCTCATCAATCGTCTGTTTACCCGCCTGCTGCTTTCGCACATTTTGTTGGTGTCGATTCCGCTGTTGATCATGGGTCAGATTTTGGTGACCGCGGCGCAGAACACCATTGAAAAAACCATCTACGAGCGCAACCTGGAATTTGCGCGCCGGTCGTCCTGGCCTATTCGCGCCACGCTTGGGCGCGCGCGCGATCTGTTGCACTTGAGCGCCCAAAGCCCGTCGTTCCTGGCTGGGGATCGCATGGGGCAAGATTTGATGATCAACAATCTGGTCAATCAATATCCCATCTTCAAAAAGATTTCTCTTTTCGACACTTTGGGGCAAGAACTCAATTCAACCTCGTTTGGTGTGAGTATTAATCCTGATAGACGTGCAGAATTGCTATCGACCGTTCGTAATAAAAAAAGTTTTACTTCGGAAGTTTATATTTCGGAAGAAAAGCTGCCGCTCATGGATATTGCCGAGCCGGTCGTCGTGTTTGAAGAGCAGGTGGCTTTTCTTTGGGCCGAAGTCGACTTGAAAACGATTTGGGCACTGGTGGACAGCAATCTCGTGGGCCAAAATAGCGAAGCTTTTATCTTCCGGCTCGATGGGCAATTCATCGCGCACACCGATCGGCGCAAGGTGCTCGAGCGGCAGTATTTTAGTGCGACCGACATTATCGCGGCAATTTCGAACAGGCGTAGCGGCTATAAAATTTATCCCACCGAGGAAGGCGTCGAGATGCTCGCTGTTTATGCGCCGCTCGCCGAGGAAAAATGGGGTATCGTCATTCAACAGCCGACGAGCGAAGCCTTTGCGCCGATGCGGACGATCCGGTTCCAAGTTTTCGCTTTGATGATTTTAGGAGTCATTATTGCCGCTTTGGTTGCGGCCCTCTATACGCAACAAATTGTCAAGCCGGTCAACCAACTCCTCGCAGGCATAGAAAAAATCTCCGGTGGTGATCTGAAATATCGCGTGGCTCGGGTGGGACGAGATGAGCTTGGAACTTTGGCATTTCATTTCAACGCGATGACGACAAAGCTGCGGCGAATACAAAAGAAATTGCAACGCACGCAGCGCCTTGAAATCTTGAACAAACTTTCCGCCGTGCTCTCGCACGAGATTCGCAACCCGCTCAATTCGATGGTCATCAACATGCAGCTTATGCGGCGAGAGTTTAACAAGTCGGAGATCGACGTCAAAAAATTGAATCACTTTTACCAAATTTTGTCTTCCGAGATTCGCCGCGTGGATGATTTGGTGAGTAATTTTTTGCTGATTGCACGACCTCCACAATTGGAGAAAGCGCCGCACCGTTTGGCAGAATTGCTCGATAGTTTGATCAAAGTCGAAGTGCCGGAAGTGCTCCCGAAAGGCGTTCGCATAGTCCGCAAATATCGTACGCCCAAGCTCGAAGCAAATATTGATGCTAAAAAAATCTATCAGGTTTTTTTGAATATTTTACTCAATGCGGTTCAGGCAATGCCAGGCGGTGGACGCTTGACCATTGGGCTTGATCTTTTTACTCGAAAGACCGTTGAATCCATCAGCCGGCTTTATGCCGCAGTTTCTTTTGAAGACACGGGTAAGGGCATCCGTAGAGAGAACCTATCGAAGATTTTTGATTTTTATTTTTCAACAAAGAAAGGCGGCAGCGGCATCGGCTTGGCAATTGCTCAACAAATTATTGAGAAGCACGGTGGCAAGATTATTGTAAGAAGCAAAATCGGCAAAGGAAGTAAACTTACCGTATATGTGCCTTTAGACAATGATCAAGAGTAAAAAATTTTTGTAACCATTCTTGACAAACGGAATCTGTTACATTATATTGCTTTCTGCCTAAAAATACGCTGCACTTAAGCTTCTTTTAACACGTGTGGTTTATTTTAATGCTTCACGAAGCAAAAAGAAAAAATCGCAACACCATGCTCGCACGCGAGCATGCCGCTAGATTTGCACGAGCATGTGATCGAGGAGGGAACTTTCACTTGCGTTATTCAGTATAGAAGGCAAGTTTGACAATGAAATGAGCCTGAGACTGAAAGACGAAAGAGGTGAAATAAAATGGTAAGCGTAACTGTTGGGGAGAGAGAAACTTTGGATCGTGCGATTTTGCGGTTCAAACGGAAATGTGCTCGAGCCGGTGTTTTACGTGATTTCAAAAGAGCGACGTTTTACATCAAGCCGAGTCAACGGAAGCGAATAAGGAAGGTGACTGCGATTCGAAGAGCGTATCGAAACCGGTTGAGCGACTAACCCGCGTCTCTTCCGCAAAAAGATCCTAATATGAACGTCTCAGTGAAGAGACGGCATTTCAATTCACCTTTGCGCCAAAACCTGAGGTGAGCATCAAACAAGGTAATATACATGGAGAATCGTACGAAACAATCAATTGAAAAATACTTGGAAGAGATTGGTGGATACTCTCCTCTTCCGCCGGCACAGGAAGTGGAGTTGGCGAGAAGAATTCGCAAGAGCGATTCGACCGCTTTGGATCAATTGGTAAAAGCCAATTTGCGCTTCGTCATCAGTGTGGCCAAGGAATATCAAGGCCAAGGCCTGCCCTTGCAAGATTTAATCAGCGAAGGCAACTTGGGTTTGATCAAAGCCGCGCAACGTTTTGACGAAACGCGCGGCTTCAAGTTCATTTCTTACGCCGTGTGGTGGATTCGTCAATCCATCCTCCAAGCATTGGCGGAGCAAAGCCGGGTCGTGCGCTTGCCGCTCAATCGCGTCGGCGCGATCAACAAAGTCGGACGCGCGCTCGAAGAGCTGGAAAAGAAATTCGGACGCGAGCCGAGCATGGATGAGATCGCCGACCGAATGGAATTGACGGCCTTCGAAGTCGCGGACGTGATGAAGACTTCTGCACGCCATCTTTCTTTGGACGAACCCTTCAAAGAAGAAGAAGGCAACAGCCTGCTCGACGTGCTGGAAAGCGATCGTTATGCCCCGCCGGACGATAATTTGATGCAAGAGTCCTTGCAAGTGGAGATCGACAAAGTGCTCTCCACTCTCAAGCCTCGCGAAGCGGAAATTATCCGTCTGTATTTCGGCTTGGACGGCGACCGCCCTTTGACGCTCGAAGAGATCGGCGAACACTTCAAGCTGACGCGTGAACGCGTGCGGCAAATCAAAGAAAAAGCTCTGCGCCGCTTGCGTCATCGTTCGCGTTTGGAGCCGTTGCGCAAGTATCTCGGTTAATTCTCTTCAAAATTCATGAAACGAAAAGGCCGTCATCAAAATATTTTGATGACGGCCTTTTTTTTGAATAAGCCGCGCTCAAGTCATTCGGCCTCTTTAAGCCGCAAATACTTTGCTGGGAGAAAAAACACCAAACCCGGCAATCCGAACTCCACCCACTTCACCCATGTTTGTTCTTGCCAAACTCCCTCCTGCCAATAATCATACAACACCCAATAGGAAAGAAAAACGGATCCGCTCAACATCCAAAGATAAATTGTAAGCCGTCGAGACAAAAAACATTCGAGGCGCGATAATTTTGCTCTAACATCCTTGGCATTTGACGTTCGTTTTGGCAACTGTCCATCGAACGAGCTGTGCGAGTTGTACGCTCCTCCGAGCAAAAGCACGAGCACCGGCAGCATCCAGAGCAAATACCAAGGCTGAAGCGTTGGGGAAAGCAAAAAAAAGGCGGCGAGTATTGCCAAAGTGACGCGAGGCCAAGTGACTTGCCCGGAGGCCGCGTGCTCTTTCGTGACACTCCGAAAAATTCGCCAATAAACGTATGCAAAAAAAATGGTCATGATCGTTTTGGTAAGCAGAAGCGCCAAATCGATACGGCGGGTGAGCAAAGTTTCCGCAATAATCTGCCATCCCTTGGGAATCATAAACAACGCGGTCATGCTATCCGGAATGAGCGCTTGCAACGGCGCAAAAAAGAGCGAGAACATCGCATCATTAAAGCGCCACTTTGCAGAATACACGGAGAGCCCGGAAAAAAGATTTTTTCCGGCTCCGAGGAAAGGTAGATAACAAACAAAAATGATCGCTCCGAATGCGATAGTCGCGGGCCAATTGTACTTTCTATTCGCGCGTGATGTTGCGAAGAACAAAACAAATGGCAAAAGCAGCACGCTCACGAACTTCACTAAAAAGGCAAGGGCTAAAAAGGTCGTGCCCCAAAGATGACGCGCGCGCATCAGAAATAGAAGAGCTGCTACAAGAAAGAATGCGCCAATGACATCGGTATGGCCGCTGCTTGCAATTTCGATGACAGCTAGAGGGTGCCACGCATAGAGTAAAACCCAACGAGGATCAACATGCAATTGCGAAAGTATTCTGATGAGCACGAATATCAGCAGAAGATCAAACACGACGAAAAGAGCTTTCATCGCATGAATAGGATTTATCGCAAAAGTCTGCGCAGATTTTACTCCCACCCAAAACACGCCCTGCAACAACGGCGGATAAACCGTTCTCACGTGCCTGTGACTCATCTTCGGATAATGCTCTTCGTCGCGCAATTCCGATAATTCGTTCGCTTCGGGCGGATAGAGATACGGATTGATGCCGCGATCTAAAACGCGCGCATCCCAGATATAACGATAAATATCATTGGAAAGCCATGGCGCTTGCGTAAGCAGAGGAAGCCGAAATAGAATAGCGAAACCGAGAATCAGCGCCAGGCTGAGTGAGGCGGGCGAAGCGTCGGCTCGAATGATTTTTTTGATCGCGAGTGCGGCGCCAATGAAGACGAGAAAAAGCAAAGTCACGAGCATTGCGAAACTTTGCATGAGACTCGCAGCCGTGCCGGGCGCAGCGGGAACTTGCAGCGTGCAGAAACGCAGATAAAGCAGGATCAAGGCTGCGCCGCATAGGACAAGGGCAAAAATCGGAAAAGACCTTTTTGTTAGCCGAAAAAAAGCCGCCATAAAATCTCGATCCAAACTCTCAACCTTTGTCATTCATAAAAGCGTTTGCCAAATTGGAATTTCTTCTCTAAGTTGGTCGCATTCAAACTATACAACATTGCTGCCAAGAAGCACGAATAACACCTCTCACTCTCCATGAATCTTCTCCAAGTATTAGACGAGCTGCGCGCCGATCCTACCTTTATTCAAAACGTCACACAATGGCGAACCATTTCCGCGCGCACGGCGCAATGGGCGGATTTTCCGAGTTGGCTGCGGCCGGAATTGGTGGAGGCCTTGCAAGCGCACGGCATCACGAAGCTTTACTCTCATCAAGCCGAAGCGATCACGAAGATCGGCGCGGGCCGGAATGTGGTCGTCGTCACGCCCACGGCTTCGGGCAAAACTTTGTGCTATAATCTGCCCGTGCTCAATCGCATTCTCACGGACCCGGATGCGCGCGCGCTTTTTCTTTTTCCCACCAAAGCTTTGTCGCAAGACCAACTCTCCGAGTTGAAAGACGTGATCACACATGTCGGTCCGCAAATCAATTTCGACCTCAAAGCGCACACGTTCGATGGCGACACGCCGCAAGATGCGCGGCAGGCGATTCGCGCTTCGGGCCACATCGTCGTGACCAATCCCGACATGTTGCACCAAGGCATATTACCACATCACACCAAATGGATCAAGCTCTTTGAAAATTTGCGCTATGTGGTGATCGACGAGCTGCACAATTATCGCGGCGTGTTCGGCAGCCATCTCGCGAACGTCGTGCGGCGGCTGCGCCGTATTGCCGCATTCTACGGTGCGACGCCGCAATTTATCTGTTGTTCGGCAACAATTGCCAATCCTAAAGAGCTCGCCGAACAAATCATCGAACAGGAAGTGGCTTTGGTCGATCAAAACGGCGCGCCGCGCGGCGAGAAGTATTTCATTCTCTATAACCCGCCAATCGTCAATCGCGAGCTGGGCATTCGCAAATCTTCCGTGAAAGAAGCACGCAAAATTGCCACAAAGTTTTTGCTCAATAAAATTCAAACCATCGTGTTCGCACGCAGCCGTCTGCGCGTCGAGATTTTGGTGACGTACCTCAAAGAAGCCATGTCGTTCAACAAAAAATCTTCCAAGCTTATTCGCGGATATCGCGGCGGCTATTTGCCGACCGAGCGCCGCGAGATTGAGCGCGGCTTGCGCAGCGGCGAAGTGCTCGGCGTAGTTTCAACGAATGCGCTCGAACTGGGCATCGACATCGGCCAGCTCACGGCCTGCGTAATGGCCGGATATCCCGGCAGCATTGCGAGCGCATGGCAACAAGCCGGCCGCTCGGGCAGACGTTCGGACTCGGCGGTCGCGGTGCTCGTGGCTTCGAGCAATCCGGTGGATCAATATATCATCAATCACCCGGATTATCTTTTCGGAAAGCCCGCGGAATCCGGTGTGGTCGATCCGAACAACTTGGTCATTTTGATGAGCCACATCAAGTGTGCAGCGTTCGAGCTTCCTTTTGCAGACGGCGAAAAGTTCGGCTATGGCAAGACGGTCGTTGATGCCACGCAGGAAATTTTAGAATATCTCGAAGAGAATAAAGTATTGCACCACGCCGAGGGGCGATGGCACTGGATGACCGATGCGTATCCGGCAGAGGCCGTAGGCTTGCGCACGGCAGCGCCGGAGAATGTCGTCATCATCGACACGACCAATGAAGAACGCGTGATCGGCGAAGTGAATCTGCTCGACGCGCCGGTCATGCTGCACGAGGACGCGATTTACATTCACGAGAGCCGTCAGTATCACGTCGACAAGCTGGATTGGGATCGCCGCAAAGCTTTCGTGCATCAAGTTGAAGTGGATTACTACACCGATGCGCATACGGACACGAGCATTCACGTGCTCGATGTCTTCGAGGAATTTTCGTTCGGCCTACAAGATGATGCGGCGCAGGCGCAAACGCATCTGACAAAAAAAGCTTATGGCGAAGTCAACGTCAATTGCCAAACCGTGAAATTCAAGAAGCTGAAATTCGGCTCGCATGAGAACATCGGTTACGGCCCGGTGGAGTTGCCGGAGATCAGCATGCACACGACGGCATATTGGTGGGAATTTCCGATTGACGCCGCGCCGCGTTTGCAAATTGCGCAGTCCGCGCTGGGCGATGGCTTGAAGGCCGTGGCGAGCGCGCTGCAAGGCGTGGCCGCGGTGTTCATGATGTGCGACGTGCGCGATCTGCGTACCGTGCCCATGGCCGCTGCGCCGCTCACGCAGAAGCCGACGATTTTTGTTTATGACAATCATCCCGGCGGCGTGGGTTTCAGCAAACGCATATTCGGCATGCACGATGAGTTGCGCCGCGCTGCGGCAGAATTGATCAAGGGCTGCGCATGTGAAAGCGGATGTCCAAGTTGCGTGGGGCCAGCGTTGGAAGTGGGTGAAAAGGGGAAGGCTACGGCGTTGCAATTGTTGCGGGAATCTTTTTAATGAAACGAGCTTGTTTGAAAAACGTTCTGCAACGGCTTGGCCGTTGCATGGAGCATGAGAGCACCTGTAAGTCGCGCGAGTCAAGAAACTTCGGCCAAACCGAGGTTGGAATTTCAAACAGACTCGAAATACCCTTTCAAACCTCACGTGCGTTTTTCATGTTCGGCTGCGCGTTTGATCGCGCGCAACGCTGCGATGCGAATCAGCCCACTGAAGGGTCGAACGAAGCGCCAATAACGCAAGAAACGTTTGCGGTTCATCTCATCCGTGCAAAGCACGCGCGTTTCGGTTGCAAGCTCGATCAAGCCCTCATCGCTGCGATGCAGTGAAAAGTTCCATGCGGCTTTGGCGTAGCCGTGAGACGTGAAATCTCGATACTGCTTTGCCTCGAGTCTCTGTATACACCCCGTAGCGGTCCAAAATTTTCCCACCAATCCGAGCAATAATTCTTCCTCCGCTTTTTCTTCAAGCAAAACAAAACCGCTACGCAGCAAGCCCGCGAGATTGAGGCCTAATGGCTGAAGAGATTTATTCCGAGGAGAAAATAAAGCCGGAAGGCCGCGCAGAAAGAAGAGGCTGCGAATGAGGAGGGAATCGCTGAAATCCAACTCCCGCGTTGCGGCGTAGACATGCTCCATCGAGCCACTGATTTTGATTTCGTGTCTTTCCGTTACATCGAAGCGCGGGAGGTAGTCATCTATCAGCATTTTGAGAGAGTGAAAGTTCACCGTGTAGAAGCCTTGCTTTCGCCGTTGCGAGGGCTTCATGAAGTTTCTTCTGCAACAACTCGCGCGGCGGAAGCTCGGTTAAATAAGTCGCGACGCGCATGCCGCTCTTGCTCGAGAATGAAGTTTTCCATCTCCCGCAAAATCGCGGCTTCAACATCCTTCTCACTATAGGTGTCTTTCAAACCGAGAAAGTCGAGAAAATAGGGGTCGCGGAAAACGAGGTCAGGGGTGAGCTTGTCTTCATCACGCAACGCGGCAAGTTCTTGCTTGGCCAACTCTGCTGGTTTCTTGGAAAGCGCGGTGCGTTCGAAGAGCATGCCTGAAATTTTTTGGCGCAAAGTGCGCACGCTCCAGTTTTCGATGCGGCGCAGCTCTGCATAGAAATCGCGATGTAGTTCGTCTTTTAGATAAACGATCTCGACGAAATGGCTCCAACTCAATCGGTGTATAATGCTACGATGGTTTTCTTTTCAGGAAAAACTGCTGCAAATTGAACCATTCTAGATAGATTACGCTCGCCGAAGCCCTCTCCATACTCGGGAACCAATTTTGCCGACAGTGTCGGCAAAATCTGCTCGCCGTACTCCGCTCGCTTTTCTTTTAGTATTTCTTTTCGAATACGCCCACCGATTTTCCAATACAAAATGACGAGCGCGGAATTTACGGAACGCGCGACGTCTTGCTTTGCATCGGCAATCAGCTCACGCAGGTCGTGCAAGAGAGGTTCGTTAAATCTGGCAGGCCTCATCTTACTACTTCGAGCGAAATATAGGTTACACTGTCCCTTCTCGCCCGTCATTCAGAAGGAATCTTTTTACTCGCTGGAGATGCTGCCGAGCGCTTAAAAAGATTCCTCCTGAATGACAGCATTAGAGGTGCGAAGTGTAACCTAATTTGTGCTCCGAGTAGTAACCGCCCTCCAACGTTACTTTGACATTCTCACCGCCTCAATATTGCACGCAGTGCGTGCAATATCTTTACTAGAAAAACCTCGGCCAAGCCGAGGTTGGAACATTCCAGTATGACTACTATACTCTCACCGCCGCTCATGCCTCTCAAACGCGCGTTTGATTTGAAAGATACTCGTGCCGCGCTCGGGTTCCATGTTGTGGCAAAGGGCGCGCACGGTGAGCGGGGAATCCGCCGGAGGAATTTGGCGCGCGCTCATGCTTTTGATGCTCGCGAGCGGCAGAAACAGGCGCAATCCCAAATCCGTGAGCATGAGCACGACGTTGCGCGAGGGCGGTGGGCTGTAAGATATTTCCGCGTTGAAAGTTTCGCCGCGATGTTGTTTGAGATAGAGGCACTTGTAGTAAAACTCGGCGCGCGCTTCGGTTTTGTGAATGCGCCGCGCGGTTTCTTCAATCGCTGTGGCGCGCGCCAACAATTCTTGCGGCGAATAAACTGGAGCGCTCTTGCGCAGGAACGCCACGATTTGCCGCTGCAGGAGCAAATCGGAATAACGCCGCAGCGGCGAGGTGACTTGCGCGTAACCGTCGATGCCGAGATCGTTGTGCGGCGCCATTTCCAAACTCGATTGCGGCCGCGCAAAGCCGCCCGCCGTTTCGGTGTTCTCATCCGTTTCGCGCAAACCGCCGGATTCCTGCACGCGATAGATGCACGGGATTTGATGTTCGGAGCAATAGCGCGCGGCGGCATGATTCGCGGCGATCATCCACTCCGAAACCATCTTGTGCTCTGCGCTGTCTTGCGAATAGCGGCGCAGATGCACCTTGCCGTCTTGCGCGACCATGACGTCGATTTGCTCGCGATCGAACTTTCTCCCCCCGGCTTGCAATCTTTTGCGCTCGAGTTGCTGCGCGCCGGCAATCCAAACTTGCACCGCAGTGTGCAACTCGGTCGCGCGCGTTTTCGCGGTGTCTTTCACCTTCCATTTGCCCGCCATTCTTTCCGCCAACTGTGAAGCGGCGAGCCATTGCGCGATTTGCTCGTAATCGGCGTTGCGCTGAATCTTGATCTGCTCACAGCACACGCGCTGGAATTGCGGCGTGCTCTTGCCGTCGGTGAAAAAATAAAACGAGAGCACGGGCCGCACCGTGCCCGCATCCAAGCTCGCATGCTCGGTTGCTACTTCGTGCGGCAACATGGGAATCACGAGATGAGGCATATAAATCGACACGGCCATGTTGGCGGCCCAATTATCCCATTCGCTGCCGCGCGTGACAACGTGTTCCAACAATGGAATGTGTACGCCAATTTCATAACCGCCCTTGATCAGTCGCAGGCTCAACGCATCGTCGCGGTCGGTGGTTTCGGGATTGTCGACGGTCAAGATCGTCATTTCGGCTTGATTGGCAGAGGGCAGGCCGGAGTTTTCGCTCGCGAGCGAGGTTTGAGGCAAATGTGCCAATCTTTGGACGTGCCGTCGAATGTGCGGATCGGAATAGACGAACAAGTCGGCCTCCGGAGGCACGAATTGCCGGCTCTTCAGCCAGTCAAACAACAACGAACGAATTTCGCGATAGCCGGTGAAGGAGTGCAGCGTGCGTGCGTGCCGCACAAATTGCACGCGCCAAGTTTCAGGATAGAGCCTGCGCGACTCGAAAGTCGCGCGCACGAGACGGAGGAGCCGCTTGCCGAGCGCATGTTGTTCGACCGCGGCGCGATCCCAGTTTTCTTTCAACGAAGACTTGAACGCTTCGAAAAGGTCGTTAAACAATTGCTGCCGCGGTGAAATCGGTTCCGCAGCTCTAGTTGCCTGTGCCTCGGGCGGCGCTCCCGTATTGTTGAGCTCGGCCCCGTGATCAAAATTTTCTGTTGTGCGGTTTTCCATACGATGGGATTTTCCTGTTCGCGCTTTGATAATCGTAGCCTGCCTTGTTCTTTATGAGACAACGTTTCTAAATTGCACACCTGCACATATTTTCGCTCGCGCAAATACGCCGGGTGTCGAAATCTTCGCCGAAATAAGGAAACGAGGATTGGGGTGGCGTAGAAGTTCGCTAAAGCTCGGGTAAATCTTTGCCGGCTCCGGCTGCCGAAGCTTGCTGCCGTCGCTTTGGTTACGTCCGCACGGCTTTTTTAACGTTGTTGATTGCGAAGCAATGCCGGCAAGCTTTCAGGTGGAATGGGCAAGGCATGCCTCTTGCCAAAATGCGGAGAAAACATCGATGCCCGGCTCGTTGCAACGAAGCCACGAAGAGGTTTTTAGGGTTTCGCTCTCGCGCAAGACCGGCAATATAACCAAATTTGCCTGTTAGTCAATCAAAAGTTCGGGCGTTTTTTATCCGCAAGCGGCGGCCTTCCGGCGTAGTATATAGCGCCAACATCTTACAATGACCGCATCGACACAAAACCGCTGACTCCTGGCTGCAAGGGCGAGTTGTCTAGGAGATCAAACAAGCTACCGCAAATTTTCTACCCGAATTATTCCTGCACTATAACGAATCGTGGCCGACATCTTCCACGAGAAGCATGTTGAAGTTGGAACCGAATTATACTAGGAACTCCGTATGAAACGCTTCGTGCTGCGCTCTGCGCTCTTAGCCGGTTTGACGGCCGTCAATTTGGCTTTCTCACAAGATTGGACCGACCGGATCACGATCGGCAACGGCTATACGCCGGATTTCGACATCGATCCGGGATCGGGCAAGCTTTACATCGTACACCACAACAACGGGCTCATCTATACCGAGATGGATGCCGCGGGCAATTTTATCCTGCAGGAACCGATTGCCGTCGCCAGCAACGACGCCATCGGCCGTTCCCAATTCGGCGCGACGATCGCGTTCGATCCTAAAACCGGCAGGCCGCACGTTTGTTATCGCATCAACGTCGATAATGCGAACGACCTTTACGATATCTATTACATTCGCCGCAGAGCGGACGGCACCTGGACGAATCCTTTGCGCCTTGTCAATCGCAAGGAGCGCGCTTACAGCGTGCGCATGGATATCGACGGCAATGGCGTCGCGCACGTCGTACACGGCGAAGTGGACGGCTCTGAGCCGTTCGGCGTCGCAACTTACATTCGCATCACGAACGGCGAGGTCACGCAAACCATACCCGAGCTCCGCAAATATCGCGTCGATGATCGCGTGGAATTGTCCGTGGGGGAAGATAACGTCGTCCACGTGATTCTGAGCAGCCCGGATGATCTCTCTACGGGCAGCGCCGTGACGTATTATGCTTCGACCGACGGCGGCGAGACGTTGCCCAAGTATGCCGACATCCACGATGCCGCAACTGCGAAAGGCCGCAATGGCAACGCCGACGTCGTGGTCGACAAACTCGGTAACGCACACTTTGCTTATGGCTCCGCCGGTTTTCCAAATGCCAGCGGCCCACGCACTCTGCACTATGTGCGCTACACCGGTGAAAACAAAATTCGCGACGTGATCGTGAATGAGGACGATGAACTGCAGCCCTGGCACCACGGCGGCGGCATCGGCTCGGTCGCCGCAAGCGATGACGGCAAATACGTGGTCATGGCGTATCAAGTCACGGACGGCGGCCAATTGCGCGCCCGGCTTTCCAGCGATGGCGGGGTAACTTGGTCCGCGTTCACGCCCTTGGCAAGCCAGTGCGGCGGCGAAGAAGGGCGCGACAAGCAAATCGTGCGCGGCCGCAGCAACACTTTTTATCTCATCTATCCCTCTTCGAATGCCGTACACTTGCGCATTTTGAAAGCCGCGAATGACGCGCCGAACGCGAATGCCGGAGGCCCTTATACCGGCAAGGAAGGCACGGCCATCAACTTCGACGCTTCGAAATCGACGAGCGACGTGCCCATTGTTTTGTACCGTTGGGATTGGACCGGCGACGGCGTGTATGACGACAGCAGCGCCTCGGCGAAGATGTCGCACACATACCCCGACAACTTCACCGGCCTCGCGAAGCTGCAAGTGAAAGCGCAAGACGGAATGCGCGGTATTGCGCAAGCACAAGTGACGGTCACGAACGTCGTGCCCGTTGCCGAAGCTGGCGGGCCTTATACGGGCGGCATCAACAACGCGATTCCGCTTTCCGGCAGCGCGACGGACGCCGGCGCCGCGGATGTGTTGACTTATTCATGGGATTTGGACAACAACGGAACGTTTGAAAACCCCGGACAAAACGTGACCGTTACCTTCGCAAGTATCGGCACGAGGAAAGTCAAGCTGCAAGTGAAAGACGATGATGGCGGCGTGAGCGTCGATTCCGCGACGGTCGAAGTCGGTTCCGGCGCGCCGAACGTCACTAAAATTCCCGATCAAACCATTCAAGAAGGGCAGAAGTTCGCCGACATTTTGCTCGACAACTTCGTCACGGATTTCGATCACGCCGATAATCTCATCACGTGGACCGCGAGCGGGCAAGTGAAGCTCATTGTCACGATCACGAATCGCATCGCAAAAATTGCGTTGCCGGATTCGGAATACGCGGGCACGGAGCAAATCACTTTTACGGCCAAAGATCCCGAGAACAATTCCGGCGCGAGCACGGCCGCTTTCAAAGTGAACGGCGTGAATGACGCGCCGCAAGTGACGGTGATTCCGGCGCAGCGCGTGAATGAAGGCAAACCCTTCGACAAAATCACTCTCGACAATTTCGTGTTCGACCCGGATCACGCAGACGCCCAAATTCTTTGGAGCGCGGAAGGCCAGGTGAATCTGGTTGTGAGCATTGTGAATCGCATCGCGACCATCGCGCCGGCAGATTCGGAATGGGCCGGCACGGAGCGCATCAACTTCCTTGCGAAAGACCCGCAAAACGCGCAAGCGAGCATTCCGCAAGTGCGCTTCACCATCGATCCGGTCAACGATCCGCCGCGCATCGCAGCCGTGCCGGAACAAAGCATCAATCGCGGCGCCACGTTTCCGCCATTGGATTTGAGCGCGTTTACCAAAGACCCCGATGATCCGCTCGTAACGCTCGAATTGACGGCCAGCGGCTTCACCAGCCTCGCGCCGGTGATCAACGGTTTGCTCGTCACCGTGCTCACGCCGAACGCGCAATACACCGGCTCGGAGTCCATCACCTTTACCGTGCGGGATGCTTCGGGCGCCATCGGCACGCGCGTGGTGAAATTCACCGTGAAAGACGTCAATACGCCGCCGCGCTGGCTCAATTCGAAGAATTATTCATTCAATGAAGATGATACGCTGCAAATTCCTCTCAGTGAGTTGCGCGTGCGTGTGGCCGATAACGAAGATGCCCCGGAAGATTTTGTTTTCTTCCTCGTCAATAACGAGCGCGTGCGTGCTTTCAGTGATGAACAATTTTTCAATCTCTATGCCGACAGAAATTGGAACGGCATCGAGACTTTGGATTTGGTGGTGAGCGATGGCCGCCGCGGCCGCGATTCGGTTGCGACACAAGTGACGGTGCGGCCAGTTGCGGATCAACTCACACCTTTCAGCATGACGGCCCCGATCGGCGTGGTCTATTCGGTGAGGCCGCGTAACATAACTTATCGTTGGGAAGCCTCATCTGATCCCGATCATCCCGGCAGCACGATTGACTATACTTTGACGCTCAGCAAAAACGCAACTTTTACCGCTATTGTTGCGGATACCACGGTGACGAATAAGTCTCAGGTAACTTATCCGCTCACCGAGGAGATGGGCGGAGGTAAATTTTTCTGCCGTGTGCAAGCTTTCAGCAGCAGCAATCTCACGCTTATTTCCAAAAACATCGGAGGTTTCGATGTTCCTCCGGTTTCGGTTGCGGAACAGAATGCCGAGCCTCCCGAGGGTTTCGCGCTCAAGCCGAACTACCCCAATCCCTTCAATCCGCAAACCACGATTGCGTTCGATCTCGCGCGCGCAGGCGAGGTGCTGGTATCGATTTACTCTGCCGAGGGCAAGCTCATCGCAACGCTCGTGGAAGGCGCAATGCGCGCTGGAGAGCACAAAATTGTGTGGGATGCGAAGGGCGTGGCGAGCGGCGTGTACTTCGCCGAGCTGCGTGTGCGCGACAAAGGCAGCGTGATCTATCAAGCACGGCAAAAGATGTCGCTGGTGAGATGAAGCTCGACCGTGCGAAGGTTTAAAATTTTCGACGCGTTTTGTGGCCATAAAAAGAAAAGCCAAAGGCGTATTGCCTTTGGCTTTTTTTATTTGAAAAAGCAACGAGAAATCATTCTTCATGAAGCGACCTCGCCGCCGCATCGAGAGCCTGCTCCAGCACTGCCACGATCTCATCGACCTGCTCGCGCGTGACGATGAACGGCGGCGCAAGCAGAATGGCGTCGCCGTTCGCGCCGTCAACGTGGCCCGTGTTCGTCCACACGATCAAGCCGCGCGACAAAGCTTCAGCAGAAATTTTCTCCGCAACTTTCAAGCTGTGGCTGAACGGCGCGCGCGTGGTTTTATCCGCCGCCATTTCGAGCCCGGCGAACAAGCCTTTGCCGCGCACTTCGCCGACCAACGGGTGCGCTTGAAATCTTTTGAGCTGCTCGTGCAGATAAAGCCCCAGCTCGCGGCAACGCTCAACCAGTTTGTGCTCCTGCAAATAACGAATCGTCGCCAGGCCTGCCGCGCATGCAACCGGGTGATGTACGAACGTCTGCGCGTGCATGAAATCGTCGCCGCTCGCGTAGATTGCATCGATCAACTCTTCGCGCACGACAAAGCCCGAAAGCGGAACATAGCCGCCGGTAATGCCTTTGCCCACGAGCATAATATCGGGCGTGACACCGTAACTCGAAATCGCGAACCACTCGCCCGTTCGGCCCATACCACACATGATTTCATCGGCGATGAAAAGGACGCCGTGCTTGCGGCAAATCTCCAACACGCGCGGATAGTATTCGGGAGGCGGCACCATCGCTGCGCCGGTTGAGCCGAGCACCGGTTCGGCAATGAACGCTGCAACGGTTTCCGGGCCTTCTTTTTGAATGGCAAGCTCCAACTCGTGGCCGCATTCATAATCGCACTGCGGAAAGGTTTTGCCCCATGGGCAGCGATAGCAAATCGGCGGCGGAATTTTGGGATGATCGACATAGAGCGGCTGAAACAATGTGCGATACGCTTGCCGCCCGCTCACACCCATCGCGCCGAGCGTGTTCCCGTGATAACTCGGCATGCGGCTGATGACTTTGTATTTCGCGCCGGCGCCTTTCGCCATCCAATATTGCCGCGCGAGCTTGATTGCAGCCTCAGTCGCTTCGCTTCCGCCGGAGAGAAAGAAAGCTTTGTTCAATCCTTGCGGCGCAACGGCGCACATCGCTGCTGACAATTCTTCCACCGCGCGATGGGTAAACTGCATGCCGCTGACATAGCCCACGCTTTCCGCAGCTTGCTTGGCAATTGCCTCAGCAACGGCTTTGTTGCCATGTCCAAGATTCGCGACAATCGCGCCGCCAGAAGCATCGAGGTATCGCTTGCCGCTTTCATCAAAAAGATAAATGCCCTCGCCGCGCACCATGCAAGGGAATTGCCGGCGCAGCTTGCGGTAGAAAACGTGGCCGTGAGGGTGGGAATATGATTTCATCGTGAACTCGCAATGATACTCAGGTGCGCGCATGATTACGCGAATTAGAGAATCTATACTGATAGCGGGTTAGTTTGTAACACCCCGGATAATGTCATTCAGTAGGAATCTTTTTAAGCGCCGGGCACAACCTCCGGACGAGCTGTTTCTCCAGCGAGTAAAAGGTTTCCTTCTGAATGACAGCCTCGGGAGGGATTACAAACCAACCCGTTTTCAGTATATCTCAGAATAATCCCGCTCTGAAGAATCCGCTTTCTAAAACCGGCCTTCGCGGCGAAAAAAGATAAATAAATCGCCCCACTCGTCCAAACGAAAACTCTTTGCAAGCACCCGCCGGCGCTTGCAATCGAAATCCGGAGCTTTCACGGATTGAGGCAGCGCACTCAGTTATTTCGCCACCTATCCCATGAGATAGGTTCTCTGTTCCTCCTCTCGCACAGCCAGCCTCTTTTTTCCTCCAAAACCATCCCTTTGGCCAGCGGAAATCGCATTGAAAATTCGGTAAATTGTGCCAACAAAAAACCACGCGCGCTTTGTAGTGATGAACTCACCCAAACAGGAGAAATACGATGACCGCAGAAATGCAAGCTTTGAAAGCTCGTCTCAAAACCGTGTGGATGGCCGGCAATTACGGACATTTCGCCAAATTTATGGAGCCTAGCGCCATGGAATTTTTTGCGCGCCTGCCGCTCAAACCGGAAACGCGCATGCTCGATGTGGCCTGCGGCGCGGGACAAATTGCGATCCCGGCTGCGCGCGCCGGAGCACAGGTCACCGGCATTGACCTCGCGGCAAACTTGATCGAACAGGCTCGCGCTCGGGCGCAAGCTGAAAGCCTCGAGATTCGCTTTGATGAGGGCGACGCAGAAATGCTTCCGTATGCCGATGCTTCTTTCGAATTGGTCACCACGCTCATCGGCGCCATGTTCGCGCCGCAACCGGAACGGGTTGCCGCCGAGCTGGTGCGCGTGTGCCGATCACGGGGCCACATCATTATGGCAAACTGGACGCCGGAGGGTTTCGTCGGACAGATGTTCAAGATGATGGGAAAGCACGTGCCGCCACCGGCCCTCATGCCTGCGCCGGTGCTGTGGGGCGATGAAGCGGTCGTGCGTGAGCGGCTGCGCGAGGGTGTTGCAGAATTGCGCACGACAAAACGGAGTTATCTTTTCGACTATCCTTTTCCGCCGGCGGAGGTGGTGGAATTTTTCCGCGTTTATTATGGCCCGACCAATCGCGCCTTTGCATCGTTGCCGGAAGAGGGACAAGCTGCATTGCGCCGGGATCTTGAAAATCTGTGGACGCAACATAACCGCTCCACCAATGGCAAGACGCACGTTGAATCCGAGTATCTCGAAGTGGTCGCGACCAGGGCGTGAGGCAAAGCGCACAGTGCATCACCGGTAAAACTTTTTTATGTTCAATTCAAAGAAAGGAAAATTCTATGAAACGAGTTCTGGTCTTCACGTATGGCGTAATTTGCTATGCGATCTTTTTCGCCACGTTTCTTTACGCCGCCGGCTTTATAGGCAACTTTTTCGTTCCGAAGTCGATTGATTCCGGCGCGACCGTGCCGTTGGGTATGGCGTTGCTCATCAACGAAGCGCTGCTCGGATTGTTTGCGCTGCAACACAGCGTGATGGCGCGGCAGGGTTTCAAAAAGCTGTTGACGAAAATCATAACACCGGCGGCGGAGCGCAGCACCTACGTTCTGCTCTCCAGCGTATGTCTCATTCTGTTGTTCGCTTACTGGCAACCGATGGGCGGCGTGATCTGGGACGTGCAAGAGGCCACGGGCCGCGCTATTCTTTACGCGCTGTTTGCGTTCGGCTGGTTGTTGGTGTTGGTCACGACTTTCTTGATCAACCATTTCGATCTCTTCGGCTTGCGGCAAGTGTGGCTTTATCTGCGCGGCAAAGATTATAAGCCGCTAGGCTTCGTGACTCCCGGTCCATACAAGCTCGTTCGCCATCCGCTCTATGTCGGTTGGTTTTTCGCGTTTTGGGCCACACCCACAATGACCGCGGCGCACTTGGTTTTCGCAATTGCCACGACGGCTTACATTCTCTTCGCGATTCAATTGGAAGAGCGCGATTTGCAAAAGATTCACGGCGCGAATTATGTGAACTACCGCCGCGACGTGCCGATGCTCATCCCCGCGTTGAGAAAGAAGCCGGCGTTGCAAGAAGTGGCGAGTTGAAGCGGGTCACGCACTTCGCCAAGTTGGAACCTGAGGACTAAAATGAGCGCCTTGACCTTCGTTGCCAGAACCGTTCGGCAAAATTTTTTATTCAGGCTTTACAAGCATTACCTCTTCGACAGCATTATGATCGTCAAACAATCCGGCTTCAGAGCGTTGTTGCAGCAAAGAGGCTGGAAATTTTTCGGCCTCATCATCGGCTACTACACGGTGCGCGATACGCTGCTGTATATCGTCATTCCGTATGGCGTGGCCGCAGGATTGTTTTAATCAGCCGCTTTGAGCGCTGTGAAAGCTCAGAGCTTTTTATGCGACGACCAAGCCTTTGCAGGAGCATGTTTACAACCGATGCCCTTCACTTAGTAGTCATACCCCTTGTGGGGTATTGGAACATGCACAGAATCAGCGGCCCACAAGGGGCAGGGACTACAGAGTTCGGCTTAAATGAACGGTATTGTGTTTACACCCTCTCATTACGAATCCATCGCGGAGAATACCTTGCAATAACGCATGAATCTCGATCATCTTTGCACCGTGCTCGAATTGGAACGCGCGGATTCCATCGTCGTTGATCCTCACAAATGGCTGGATGATTTTTCACATCACCATGAATGAACCCACAACCACTGCAATCAACGTCGCCGTGCTCGACGACGACGCCAACGTGCGCAACGGCTTGTGGTGGTTGTTGAACCACGTCGTCGGCCTGCGCTGCACCGGCACTTATGCGAGCTGCGCGGAGTTTTTAGCGAAGCGCGATCCCCCACCGGACGTGCTCCTGCTCGACGTGAGCATGCCCATCATGTCGGGCCTCGACGGGATTCGGCCGATCAAAGCAAAATATCCAACCCTGAAGATCCTCATGCACTCGCACTTCGACGATGAAGACAAAATCGCGCGCGCCCGACAAGCTGGAGCATTGGGCTACGTGTTGAAAAATGCTTTGGCGCCTCAGCTTTATGACGCGATTTTGGCCGTGCATCGTGGCGGTGCGGTATGGCCCGCAAGTTTTGATTCCGAAGCCGCAAACCCCGCGCGTTCCACCTTCCTCAAAATACTCATCCGCAAAATTCGCGCAGCCGGCCCTAAAATAAAAAAGGGAATCACAAGGATCAGACCTCGTCAGATTCGTTTTTAGAATTGTTGTTTGAGCCGCATTTGACAAGGGTTTGAAGCGAAAAGCGTGAATAATTGGACAAAATCGGTTTAAAAACTATATGTTCACTGCGAATGGTTG
>Ga0247727_10005794_pt1 | contig 24725 bp, 26 predicted proteins | sample WisWelCaveWW1625_FD_202498 | JGI IMG/M metagenome (GOLD analysis project Ga0247727, IMG submission 202498) | Biofilm microbial communities from Wishing Well Cave, Virginia, United States - WW16-25 | ecosystem: Environmental > Aquatic > Deep subsurface > Groundwater > Cave microbial mat | place... | reverse complement strand
AGCAATCGCGCGGGACTTACGTATTGACATTATTCGCATGTTAACCGAAGCCGGATCCGGACACCCGGGCGGCTCACTCTCCGCAATTGATATTTTGACGTGTCTTTATTTTGCGCATCTGCGTCATCGGCCCGAAGAACCCGATTGGTCCGAGCGCGACCGTTTTATTTTATCCAAAGGACATGGCGTGCCGGCGGTTTATGCCATTCTCGCCAAATTCGGTTATTTTCCCAAAGAGCAATTGATGACCTTGCGCAAATTGGAATCACCGCTGCAAGGCCATCCCGATCGCGTGCGTTTGCCGGGCATCGAAGCGTCCACCGGCTCGTTGGGACAAGGCCTGTCGATTGCGCTCGGCATGGCGCTGGCGAGCAAAATCGATAATAATCGCTTTCATGTTTATTGCATGATTGGCGATGGCGAAATGCAAGCCGGGCAAATTTGGGAAGCGCTGATGGCGGCGCCGCATCATCATGTCGATGCGTTGACCGTGATTCTCGATTACAACAAAGGCCAAATCGACGGCCCGACCAACGAGATCATGAATCTCGAGCCTGTCGCCGACAAACTGCGCGCATTTAATTGGCAGGTCGAAGAAATTGACGGTCACAATTATCAGCAAATTCTCGCAGGGCTCGATCGTAGCCGCGGTGTTCGCGGCAAACCCTCATTTATTATTGCTCACACGGTCAAAGGCCGCGGCGTCAGCTTTATGGAACATGTTATTGATTGGCACGGCAAAACACCGACGCCGGCGGAATGTGAAAAGGCGTTGGCGGATATTAATGCGATGAAGTATTAAACAAATATGAATGTCATTCTGGAAGAATCCTTTTTGCTTTTAAAAGATCGCCTTAAATTCCAAAAAGATTCCTGCGGAATGACAGCCGAGTTGATTTTTTATTTGAAATTTTATACAAGGAAACCATGGCCGCTACTGCAACTCGCGCTGCATTCGGTGAAGCTCTCGTTTCGTTGGGTGAAAAATATTCAAACCTCGTCGTGGTGGATGCGGATTTGGCCAAGTCCACCATGACGCTCCCTTTCGCTAAAAAATTTCCCAATCGGCATTTGGATATCGGCATCGCCGAAGGCAACATGGTTGGCATCGGCGCCGGACTCGCGCTCGCCGGAAAAATTCCGTTCATCTGCAGCTTCGCCTGTTTTCTCGCCGGACGTTTCGAACAGATTCGACTGTCGGTCGCGTACACAAATGCGAATGTGCGGATGGTCGGCACGCACGCCGGCATCGGCATCGGCGAAGATGGTTACAGCCAGATGGCGCTGGAAGATATCGCGCTCATGCGTTCCTTGCCGAACGTCGACATTTTGCAGCCCGCCGATAAGTTGGAAACATTGCAAGCCGTCGAGTTTTTGATCAACCACGACCGGCCGGTGTATTTGCGTTTAACGCGTCATAAGCTCGACGATGTGCACGAGGCGTCGTATCGTTTTCAATTTGGCAAAGGCGACGCGCTGCGCAAGGGCGGCGATGTTTTGTTGATCGCCACCGGCGGTTTGGTGAAACCGGCGCTCGATGCGGCTGAGGCGCTTTCAAAAGAAGGCGTCATCGCGACAGTGATCAACATTCACACAATTCGCCCGCTCGACAATGAACTTATTTTAAAATGGGCCAACGAAACACGCCGAGTCGTGACGCTCGAAGATCACGCGATTCGCGGTGGCTTGGGCGGCGCCGTGGCTGAATTGTTGAGCGAAGAAATGCCCGTGCCGTTGAAACGCCTCGGTATGTCCGGCTTTGGCGAATCCGGCACGCAAGAAGCTTTGTATGAAAAATACGGCTTCACTACCGCCGCTATTAAAGATGCTGTAAAAAAATTTTTATTGAAAGATTAAACATGTCAGATTCTAAAACGGCAGATTTATCCAAATTGCGTATCGATCGCAGCGGCGACGCTGAAACCAACGAAAGTTCATCGGGACGAAAATATCTTTTTCTTTTCGGCGGCCTTGCCGTCGTTGCCGCGGCGATTTTCTTTTTATTTTTTCGCGGCCCGCTTGCTTCAAGTGTGGACGTGCAAACCTTTACGGTGACGGCGATTTCGCCGGCGCAAGCCGATGCCGTGCTCACGGCGAGTGGCTACGTGGTGGCGCAACGCCAAGCTGCGGTCGCGTCGAAGGGCACGGGGCGCTTGGAATACCTTGGCGTGGAAGAAGGTGATCAGGTCAAAGTCGGCCAAGTTATCGCGCGATTAGAGCATGGCGATGTTTCGGCGGCGCTGGCGCAGGCCAGAGCGAATCTCGCTGCAACGAAAGCGCGGTTGCCGCAATCTCAAGCTGATTTGCAGGAATCGACGATTCAATATGAACGTTACAAAACGCTGGTGGCGGAGCAGCTTGTACCACGCGCGGATTTTGACGCCGCCGAAGCGCGTTACAAACGTGCAGGAGCAGCGGTGACAGCGGATTCCGCCGCGATTCGTTCTGCCGATGCAGCTTTACGAGCAGCGGAAGTTGCATTAGAATATACCAATATTCGCGCGCCGTTTGACGGCACCGTGCTCACGAAGAATGCCGACGTCGGTGAAATCGTTGCGCCGTTTGGCTCTGCGAGCAGCGCCCGTGCCGCTGTGGTTTCCATCGCTGACATGTCATCGTTGGAAGTTGAGGCCGATGTTTCGGAATCCAACATTCAACGCATCAAACCAGGGCAACCGTGTGAAATTATTTTGGACGCTTATCAGGAAACGCGTTATCCCGGCGTCGTCGGCAAAATCGTGCCGACCGCCGATCGCGCCAAAGCCACGGTGATGACGAAAATAAAATTCGTTCAAATCGACGAGCGCGTGCTTCCAGAGATGAGCGCCAAGGTGACATTTTTGAACAGAGCAACATCTGAAAGCATCGCCAATAGCGCAAAGAAAATTGTCGTCTCCCCTGCTGCTATCGTCGCGCGCGGCGAGCGCAAAGTCGCTTTTGTCGTACGCGACAACAGCGTCACTGAAACGCCGGTTGAGCTCGGCGAGGGGATTGGCAGCATGCTCGAAGTCCGCAGCGGTTTGGCGGAGGGCAATCAAGTCGTGCTCAATCCACCGGAAAATATGAAAACAGGAATGAAAGTGAAGTTGACGACTGAGTAAAATTTTATGCGCGAAATTGAAACTTTGATTCGGAGCGGCGATTGCCTGAATATTTTAAAAGATCATCCGGGCAATTTTTGCAGATATTGCGATTGCTAATTTTCATGGTGATTTCGGCGGAGAAACAAGGCAAGATTCATTGGCATTCAAATTACAAAATACCGTGATTTTTGTGAAAGACAGTGATAATTGAAAATCACACATAAACACTTCGCGCCGTTAAAGTAAAATCCAAGCGTAAATTGAGATCTAACGTGCGATCTTCAGGCGCCCGTTTTGAAGTCCAGGAGAGATGGAACGATTATTTTTTATCTTTGGCGCGACGTTGTCCTTTCTCGCCGTTGCAGCCGGAGCATTCGGAGCGCATGGATTGAAAGCGCGCCTGTCTGCCGACATGCTGAATACTTTCGAAATCGCGGTGCGGTACCATTTTTATCATGCGCTGGCTTTGTTTGTCGTGGCGTGGGCTTGCACGCGCTGGCCAAGTTCTGCAACGACAGCGGCGGGTTGGCTTTTCATCATGGGCATTCTCGTTTTTTCCGGCAGCCTCTACACACTCGCGCTCACCGGCATCCGCTGGTTGGGCGCGATTACACCGTTTGGCGGATTGGCATTTCTCATCGGTTGGTTGTGTCTAGCGTGGGCCGCGTGGCAGAAGTAGGTCATTTGCCTATGTTTAAAATTTTTTATTTTTAATCAACCTAATCTTTCAGCAACCCTGAGGAGGGAGTATGAAAAATTATCTCGTTGAGTTTGTCGGCACGTTTTTTCTCGTGCTCGTGATCGGACTCACGGTGATCGAGCCGGGAGCGGGGGCGCTGGCGCCGCTCGCGATTGGCTCAACGTTGATGGTCATGGTTTACGCCGGCGGACACATTTCCGGCGGGCATTACAATCCGGCGGTGACGTTGGCGGTGTGGATGCGCGGGAAATGCGGCGCCAAAGATGTTGCCCCGTACATGGTCTCGCAAATTCTCGGCGGTGTCGTCGCAGCACTCGTCGTCGGCTTTTGCAAGCCCAACGCCAATGTCACGGCAGCCAGCCCGGATGTCGTCCGAGCCTTTTTAGTCGAGCTGCTGTTTACATTTGCATTGTGCTACGTCGTGCTCAACACTGCGACGTCCAAAAAGAATTCTGGCAACTCGTACTACGGCCTCGCCATCGGTTTTACTGTATTGGCCGGCGCGTATGCCGGCGGCGCGATTTCCGGCGGCGCCTATAATCCAGCCGTCGCTTTTGGAATCACCACGATGGGTTTGAGCGCGTTGAGTAATATTTGGATTTTTCTGGTGGGAAATTTCGCCGGCGCGGCGCTGGCGGCGACGGTTTACAAACTGGCGAATCCGGGTGAATTTTCTTAACAACTGTGTTGATGCAATGATTGACCGGTCGCTGCGAGTGACCGGTCAATTTAATTTGAATGAAAAAAAAGTTGGGTAAATATCTCGAATTTCTGTGTCTTATACAGTAGATTACTTTTATTTGCGGGATAAGTAGGTATCCTGGTGCCTTGAGGGTACAAAGAATGGCGCGACGATTTTTTGGGTTATTTCAACCCGAAGGAGAAAAATCAATGTGCGCGCTGATTAAAACACGATGCCGATTCGTCTCGTCTATTTCTACTTTTGCGAGCGTTGCCCTTACAAGCTTATGCTTGCCGTCACTGCTTCACGCCCAGGTCCAAATTCTCACCGGCTACGAGCGCCTCACCATTGCCGACGGCTTGTCCAATAACGAGATTCATTGTATTTTCCAGGACAGCCGGGGATTTCTGTGGATTGGCACGCTCGATGGGCTGAACCGATATGATGGATACTCCTTCAAAGCCTTCAAACACGATCCTGCCGACTCCACCTCGATTTCTGATAATTGTGTCACCTCGATTTGCGAAGATCGCGCCCAACGTCTTTGGATTGGCACTGGCAATGGGCTTAATCGTTTTGATCCGATTACCGAAACGTTTACCAGCTACAAACCTGATTCCAATTCCACTGCGCCGGAAAACAGTTTAAGCGGCAATAATATTACAACACTATTCCAGGATCAAGGCGGAAATCTTTGAGTTGGGTTCTGGGGCGTGGTTGAAGCGGCTGGGCTGAATAAGCTGGTTTTCTCCGGCCCGACGCAACAGATGGACAAAAGTGACACGGTTGCCATTTCACCAAGCCTGACAAAGGCGAAAAACGACAAGACTCTTCCAACCTTTAAAGTTATCCAATATAAACTCAATCATGATAACCCCAAAAGCTTTGGGGATGGCTGGGTGCAGTTCATTCTGCAAGATCGAACCGGAATCTTATGGATTGGCACTGAGACCGGCGGATTGAAAAGGCTTGATCCGAACACGGGCAGAATAACGCCTGGCAACTATAATCCTCATGTTCCTGCCGGCAATAGTGTGCAGCGTGTATGGGTTGGCTGCTTAGATCGAGCCGGGAAACTTTGGCTTGGCGATTGGGGCGTGGGGTTATTTCAGTTTGACCCGTTGACTGAGAAGGCTATACATTACAAAAATGATCTTAAAAATTTCAGGAGTCTTTATCATCCTCTCTGGATAAGCAAAATTTATGAGGATCAATCCGGCGTTTTGTGGGTCGGCACCGACGTGCTGAACCGGTTGAATCGTCAAAGCGGTGAATTCACCCACTTTGTCTTCTCTCCCCATCTGAAAAATACCCGGCATCTCTATAATAACGACGCTATCTCGCAGCTCTACGAAGATCGCAGCCGTATGCACTGGTTGGGCACCGTCCGCAATGGCTTGATCAAGCTGAATCTCCATTCGAAGAAGTTTGTGCACTACCAACACCAGCCGGAAAATCCCAACAGCCTGAGCTGCAATGATATTCGCCTGCTTTTCGAAGACCGCGCCGGCATGATCTGGATTTCCTTTTATAATGACGGTTTGAGCCGTTATGATCCTCGCACCGGGAAGTTTACCCATTTCCGGCATGATCCGAATGATCCTGCCAGCCTGGGCCATAATTCTGTTCGCGCCATTTATGAGGATCGCTCCGGCAAGTTCTGGTTTGGAACTGTGGCCGGGTTGGATCTTTTTGAGCCTCGCTCAGAGAAGATCATCCGCATCAAGCACGACCCACGCGCGAATGTTTTTAATAAGAGTACATTAACGACGATTGCGGAAGACGACGCCGTCCCGCACCGCGTGGCGTGGCGCCTGCGGCGCCATCTGCGACAAGGCGGGATTTGGTTTGGAACTGCTGGCGGAGGGCTTTATAAGCTTGTTCCAGGCGACGTCGATAGGCTGGCGTCCGTGACAGATTCGCAAGCAACTTCGGCGCGCGCCTCTTCTCGACCTCAATTTTCCAATAATGCGGTGCGCTTGATTCAATACCAACATGACCCCGAAGATTCAACCAGCATTGGCGACAATGTTATTTGGGACATCCACGAAGATCGGTTCGGCAACTTTTGGGTAGCAACCGACAAGGGAATAAATCTTATGGATCGCCAAATTGGAAGATTTATTAATGCCAATCGTTGGCCAGAGGCGCCATCTTCTAATGGCCGGATTATTTATGAAGATAAGTCAGGCATTATTTGGGCGCCATCCCATTTTGGATTGGGTCGAATTGATGTCAAAACAAAAGGACCGAAGCGATATAAGCTCGTCTCGGACACCCTAAACGTTTCAACTTTTTATCCTCGGTCCCCTTTTCATGAAGATCGCTTCGGCATGATCTGGACAGGCGGGCAATATGGGCTGCTCAAACTCGACCCTGCGGCGCAAAAGTTTATTGCCTATTATTCCGAGAAGGACGGGCTGGCGGCCAATTTCTTACAAGAAATCGTTGGTGATAACGCGGGCAATCTCTGGCTCCTGACCGGCAAAGGCTTGTCCATCTTCAATGAGAACGCGCCGCCGGGAAAGCAATTCCGCCACCTCGACGGCAAAGACGGCGTGGTCAATTCGCCGACGGCGGTCAAAGGATTGCTCAAAGCCAAAGACGGCAGCATCTATTGGGGCGGCGCCAACGGACTTTATCGTTTCTTTCCGGAAAATTTGAAAAACAATCCGCGCGTTCCGCCGGTGGTGCTCACCGAATTTCGCGTGCTCAATCAAGCCGTCAAACTCGATAGCGCCATTTCCGCCAAGAAGCAGATCACGCTGGGCCACGAGCAAAACTCGTTCTCTTTCAGCTTTGTGGCGTTGGATTTTGCCCGGCCGTTGAGCAACCAGTATGCTTATCGTCTCGAAGGCGTTGATAAGGATTGGATCGAGGCCGGCAATCGGCGCTATGCCAACTACACGCACATTCCGCCGGGCGAATATATTTTCCGCGTCAAAGGCTCCAACAACGACGGCGTGTGGAATGAAGTAGGGGCTTCAGTTAAAATCATCATTACGCCGCCGTTTTGGCAAACCTGGTGGTTCCGTTTGCTGGCGCTGCTTGCCATCGCCGGAGCTTTGGAAGCTCTGTACAAATATCGCGTGAAGAAAAAACTAGAGATCGAAGCGACGCGCAACCGCATCGCGCGCGATCTGCATGACGACATCGGCAGCAGCCTGAGCAACATCGCGCTGATGAGCGAGCTGATGCAAGGCAAGCGCACGCTTGAAGAAAAGGAGAGCAGGCAATTGCGGCAGATCGGCGCCACCTCGCGCCAGATCGTGGAAGCGATGGAAGACATCGTGTGGGCGATCAATCCGGATTATGACAAGCTTGACAATCTCCTGCTGCGCTTGAAAGACGTGACCGCCGAGTTGTTGCGGCAGCAGGGAATCACCTACACGTTTCATTTTCCGGAACAGGAACTCCTGCAATCCCTGCCGATGAATTTCCGGCGCAATCTTCTGCTCATTTACAAAGAGTTGCTGCACAATGTCATCAAACACGCCCAAGCCACGCACGTGGACATCGCGCTGGCGAAGACCGATGGGTGCCTGGTTTTGAAATTGGCCGATAATGGAATTGGGTTCGAGATGAAGGCCGCGAAAAACGGCAACGGCTTGAAGAGCATGCAAACCCGCGCCGCGGAGTTGAAGGGGAAGTTGGAGATCGAGAGCCAGCCGAATGAAGGCACGAGGGTGACGCTGGCGGTGAAGCTGTGAAAAGGTGAAGTCGGACTTGCGCGCGCCAGCTTCATATGTTTCCAAGCTCTTCAGAGCTCAAGTCCGACTGGCCGGTTTATTCAAACCTTCTTTGTAAATAGGCGGTAAAAATTTTGCTGAACGAGATTGACAATTTTCAGGAGATTCAAGCCGGAGAAACTCTCTGTTATCTTCAAGCGACCAACCCTCGGGCAGTGGAATCTCGCCGCTCAAGATCTGTTGCCATTCTTTAGGTGTGATGTCGGCCAGATAGGTTTCAAACGGCACATCTTCGGAAGGCGCAAAATAAAAAGCTTCGATTCTACCGGTTGGAAAACCGTTACGGTTAACTTCGATCAGTCGTATGACGTCACCGGCGCCGCGTAGCCAAATGATGCGCTCCAAGCCGTCCTCGACTTCAAAATTGTTTTGCGCCAGATATTCAACGGCTTTTTCGAGATTATGGTTCTCAGTCATTTTAGGCACTCCACAAATTTAAAAAGCATTTTCAAAACTTGTTAAAGAAAATATAGCCATTTTGAGCGGAGTAGTCAACAGATTTGTCGTTTTACGCTTAAAAATACCATATTCGCGGTATGGCATTTGTCGGCAAAATTGCTTTTCTTGAAAAGTCAACAATGGCTGGCTGCGCCCGAGGATTAATCAAATGTCAGGCTAATGTGAGCAATTGTTGCGTGTAAAGAAAAGAAAAGGAGACGACAAATGAAGAAACTTAACTTGCTTTTGGCCGCCTTTTTACTGTGGATTGTAATTCCGTTTCGTGCTCAAGCTCAGATAGTGCGTAAATACGACGCCTCCGCTGGCGCTATTAGCAAGGTCGCCATTGCGTCTCTTGAAGGAGACCGCATAGTCACGGCGGTACGGGATGGTGGTGGCAACCTTAAGCTGATCGCCTGGAAGGTCGATGCAGCCAGTAAAATTTTTCGAAAAAGCGATGCTTCTGACAGCGCTATAAGTGAAGTTTCGATTACCGATCTGAAGCCCAATAATAGGGTGGTCACTGCCGTCAGGGATGATGGCGGGAACCTTAAAGTGATCGCCTGGGACATCGATGCCAACGGTAATATCTCTCGAAAAGGCGATGCTTCCGCCGGCGCTATAAGTCAAGTTTCGATTGCCTCACTGACGCCCAATAGAGTGGCAACTGCCGTCAGGGATAGTGATGGGAACCTTAAAGTGATTGCTTGGGACGTCGATGCAAACGGTAACATCTCTCGAAAAGGTGATGCTTCCGCCGGCGCTATAAGTAGCGTTTCGGTTGCCGCCCTGACGTCCAATAGAGTGGTCACTGCCGTCAGGGATGCTGACGGGAACCTTAAAGTGGTCGTCTGGGATATAGATGGGGACGGAAAAGTGGCGCGGAAGGCCGATGCTTTAGCTGGTTTTATAAGTGATGTTGCTCTTACCCGTTATGGCCCAAATCGCTGCCAGACTTTTGTTCGCGATGCGAGCGGTAAGCTTAAAGTTATTGATTGGGCCATTGACCAAAATGACAAGATCTCGAGAGGAGGCGATGCCTCTGCTGGTGCTATCACCGAGGTCGCTGCTTACAAGTTAATTACAGCCGCTCGTGGTGGAAATGGCAACCTTGAGTTGATTAAGTGGGGCCAATTGCTAACTCTAGATCCTTCAAATACAGCTTCTGCGGGTGCTATAAGCCAAGTTGCGATAGCTGGTCTCTCACCCGTTTCTTTTGACGCGAACAACATGGCCAACCGTGTGGTGACAGCTGTTCGCGATGGTGCAGGTAATTTGAAGCTGATTACTTGGTACAGCGGGCTGTTCCCAAAAGTTAAATAATTACTTGTTTTCCCCTACTTTCTGTAGCCTAACGTCGGTACAGCGCACGCAGCTAAAATCGTCGCGCCGCTGACCGTCGACGATCGCTTCATGAACAATCTGCAAAACAGGTTAACGGGCAAACCGGCTAACGGACTACGCCAGGTTTTCAGACAAGCTGAAAACTGAAGTCCCGAAGCGGGACAGCATCAAAGCAAAAAGCTTTTGAACACGGAATACGCGGATGACACGGATTCTCACGGATTTTTATTTTTTGCTTTATCCGCGTCAATCCGTCCAATCCGTGTCATCCTCCGGACGCAGTCCGCGTTCAAAAAACCTGGCAAGGAAATTTTCAGAATTTTATTCTGAGTTTGACGGCGTTAACGCCTACGCCAGTTTTCAGATATGCTGAAACTGGAGTCCCGCTAACGGGACAGCATTGAACCCGACTAATTTTAAAACCACCACGAAGACACAAAGACACTAAGAAAAACTTTATGGCCTTTCGTTTTTTTCGTGCCTTCGTGTCTTCGTGGTTAAAAAACTGTTTGTCGGTCAAAGAACTTTCAGAATTTTGTTCTGAGTTTGAAAAACTAATCGCATAAAGAACATGGCAAGTTCTGGTGAAGAAACCATCGACGTGTGGGTGATTGAAGACAATGCCGGCTACCGCGGCACGCTGGTGGAGTTGATCAACGGCGTGCCGGAAACCACCTGCTCGCAGCAGTTTGCCAATTGCGAAGAGGCGCTCGCCGCTCTCGCGCAGGAGTCCCCGCCGCAGGTGGTTCTTTTGGACATCAACTTGCCCGGCATGAGTGGCGTGGATGGCATTCCGCACATTAAAGCCATCTCGCCGTCCACGACCATCATCATGCTCACGGTTTATGAAGACAACGAGAATATTTTCCGATCGATTTGCGCCGGCGCTTCCGGCTATCTGGTCAAACGCCTGTCCGGCGACAAAATTGTGGAGGCCATTCGCGAAACGTACGCCGGCGGCTCGCCGATGAATGCGCAAATCGCCCGCAAAGTATTGAACATGTTCTCCAAGCTGGTGGCGCCGCACGGCGAATACGCCTTGACGAATCGCGAAAAGGAAATTCTCAATCATCTCGTCGCCGGCCTCTCCGCCAAAATGATCGGCGACAAACTCTCCCTCAGTCAGCACACCATCATTACCCACACGAAAAACATTTACGCCAAGCTGCAAGTGCATTCGCGCAGCGAGGCGGTGGCCAAAGCGTTGAAAGAGGGGCTGCTGTAAGCTTTGGAGTGATGGAGTGATGGAAGACCAACAATCCATTAATCCAACAATCCATTGATCCGGAAATCCATCATTCCATCTGCAACAGAAATGTGACAGGGCCAAAAAATACCGCGAACTTGGTATTGCAGCCGGCGTTATTTCTCTTTAGATTCTCGTGGCACAAGCCCAATTCGGCGCCTTTGCCTATCCAACCGTTAGAACAGCTTAAGATCAAGAATGTACCATCAGGAGAACTGCCATGAAAAACTGCCACCACCTTTTCATCATTGCCCTGTTGGCGTTGAGTCTTGTGATTCCGCAAGCGGGCCTCGCCCAGGGCAAAATGTATTGGACCGAGCAAAGCTCCAACAAAATCCAAAGCGCCAATCTCGATGGCTCCAGCGTCACTGATGTGGTGACCGGCTTGTCGGAAGCCCCCTCCGGTCTGGCGCTGAACTTTAGCCAGAGCAAGCTCGATTGGACCAACCGCGAGATCGGCAAAATTCAGCGCGCCAACTTCGATGGCACAGGTGTCGAAGACGTGGTCACCGGCCTCAGCGATCCCCGCGGCCTCGCGCTGGACTTGTCCGCCGGAAAAATTTATTGGACCGAGACCGGCGCCGGCGACGAGAGAATCGCGCGCAGCGATCTCGACGGCTCAAACGTCGAAACGCTCGTCACCGGCCTCATTACGCCCAACAGCATTACGCTGGATCTTACGAACGGCAAGATGTATTGGGTGGATGAAGACGCGCCCGCGATTCAGCGCGCCAATCTCGACGGCACCAGCGTCGAAACCCTCGTCACGGCCGGACTGAGCGAGCCTTCCGGCATCGCACTGGACTTGGGCGCCGGCAAGATGTATTGGTGCGACCTCGCAAACGACAATATCAAACGCGCCAATCTCGACGGCTCGAGCGTCGAAACCCTCGTGACCGGCCTCGCCGAGCCGCGTGACATTGACCTCGACTTGCTCGAAGGCAAGATGTATTGGACCGACGGCAACGCCGGCAAAATTCAGCGCGCGAATTTGGACGGCACGAGCGTAGAAGATTTGGTGACCGGCATCGGCGATCCCGTTAGCATCGCCCTCGACGTGGCGGCCTCGCCCAATGCCCGCTTCGCCTCGTTCTCCGGGCCGGGCGGTTTCGTGGTCAGCCGCTCGAAGCTGATTTCGCAGGGGCAGATTTTCTCGAATGGCAATCTGCAATTCAAGAAAGGCGATCCCACGGTTTACAACGGCGATCTCTTCGCGGTCGGGAACATCATCATTGACAAGGACAACACCATCAACGGCAATCTGAGAGCCGGCGGCACTATCACCATCGATCCCAAGTCCACGGTGAATGGCACGATGTCGCCCGGCGACCCATTGGCGCCCGGCGACCCATTCCTGCCCGGCGACCCGACGCTGCCTTTCAACATTGGCAAAGGCGGCTCGCTCACGCTGTTGCCTGGCGACCCACTCAACCCTGGCGAACCATGGCAGCCTGGCGACCCTCATTACGAAGTGAATGTGGGCAACAGCGCCACGCTCAATCTCAGTAGCGGCGAATATCATTTTACCAAGCTGGTGACCAATTCAGAGTCGGTGCTGAACTTCGACGTGAGCAACGGCGCGGTGGTGCTGAACGTGAGCCTCGATTTGAGCTTGGGCAAGAAAGTGACGTTCAACATTTCCCCGGGCGGCCAGGCCAACAGCCATTTGGTGACGATCTTCGCGTTTCAGAGCAGCAAAGTGGTGGTGGATAAAGGCGGGTACGTGCTGGGCAACCTCAACGCGCCCAACGCGGAGGTGAGCATTGGCAAGAACGTGAGCCTGCGCGGCGCGGTGTGGGCGAGCCAAACCACGGTGGATCGCGATGTGATTGTCTTGCATCATTCGTCGCCGGCGGTTTTGCCGAAGCAGGTTTTGTTGGATGAAGAAGAAGTGGCCAGTGATCAGTCATCAGTGACCAGTTATCAGTTGGAGCAGAATTATCCGAATCCGTTCAACCCGAGCACAGTGATCAGTTTTCAGTTGCCAGTGATCAGTGAGGTGAAACTGGTCATTTACAATACGAACGGCCAGTTCGTGCGCACGCTGTACTCAGGAGACATGCCGGCGGGGAGATTTGAGGTTGAATGGAATGGCAAGAACGAGTCGGGCGAGAAAGTGGCAAGCGGAGTGTATCTCGCGGTGTTCAAGGCGGGCGATCCTTCGACAGGCTCGGGACAAAGCTTTGTGGCAAAGCGGAAGCTTGTGTTGATGAAGTGAAGCCTGGTCAAACCCCGTAGGGGTGCGATGTTTATAGAAACGCGCCCCTCGAATGTTATAAACTCCGAAGGAGTGGCATGTGAAGAGGCGATGGTTGAATGATGCTCGTCGTTATCTTCGAGCACACTGACATTTCACTCCTTCGGAGTTCCGAGCGCTTCACGGACGACTGGCTATAAACATTGCACTCCTAGCGGAGTTGCCGGCGACGTGAGAAGTAACGCTGGCGATTTACAACGTGAACGGCCAGCTCGTGCGCACGCTGTATTCTGGCGAGATGCCGGCGGGGAGGTTCAGCATTGAGTGGAACGGCACGAACGAGGCGGGCGAGCGCGTGGCGAGCGGAGTGTATCTCGCGGTGTTCAAGGCGGGCGATCCTTCGATAGGACTTCGGCTAGCTCAGTTGAGCCGCTCGGGACAGCGGTTTGTGGCGAAAAAGAAGCTCTTGTTGATGAAATGAGCCAATGCGTGACGGGCGAAGGGCGATGGGCGCCGCGTGCGCCTTTCACCATTCGCCCTTCGCTAAAATGGTTTTTATGCCGAAAAATCAATTCTAAATCCAGCTGGCTGTGGAAAATTGGCAGGAGTTTCCCGAGGCGACCTTTGCGCCCGCGCCAAGCTTGCCTCCTTGTGACTGTCCATCACCAAGATTGATTAACGCAATGTTAACGCAAACCGCGCAGGCTTTGCCGGTTGGGCGTGCATTGCCGGCGTTTGGTTAGATGATTTCGGCGCCGTGACACTTCTTGTATTTCTTTCCGCTGCCGCACGGGCACGGATCATTGCGCCCGACTTTTGGCTCGGCGCGGCGCACGGTTTCGACTTTTTGCGGGATGAGAGGGCGGCCTTCGAGCAATTCGTTGGGCGTTTTGCCTTCCAAAGTTTGGCGCGGTGTTTTCATCCACTCGTCTTGCAGCGCGCGAACCTCATCGGGAATTTTTTCTCCATTAACATTTGATACCTCCACCCCTTTTTCCTGACAAAACAACGCGAAATCGGCCATCAGCGCACCTTGCGGCGAGCTCATAAATTTTTTAAATTGGCCGGGGTCGACACCGGGCGGCATCATCGACATCGCCATCTTTTCGAGCTCGGCTGCGTCGATAGGCTCTTCGGCAACGGCTTCTGCTGCCGCTTCCGGAACGGCCGTTGGCTCAACCACCGTTTCCGCCGATGGCGCGGGCGTGACTTCTTGATAAACTTCCTGGCGAATCGCAGCCAGCAATTCCTGCAAGCGGGCGTGCTGGCTTAGTTGCTCGGCCGGCACGAGCATGGACATCACCCAGTCGACCTTTTCGCCGTCTTGCAATAATTCAAAAATTTCTTCCGGCGCAAATTTGGTGAGATGATTGGCTTTGCAGTATTCGCTTAATTCGTTTTTTAATGATTCCAAATTCATCGCAGTCTCGTTTACAAAAACTCACAGGTGCAAGTTATATCGTTAACCGGTCAACGGGCGAACGGACAAATCGGCCAACCGAAATTACATTTGATACAGCATCAAATAAATAATCACGCCCGTCACCGAAACATAAAACCACAATGGCAGCGTCCAGCGCGCGATGCGTTTGTGTTGATCAAAACGTTCTCTTAGCGCGCGGAACAGGGTGATGAGCGCCATTGGCACAATCACGGCGGCTAAAACGGTGTGCGTGAGCAAAATAGTGAAATAAACTATGCGAATCGCGCCCTGTCCGGCAAAAGGTTTTGAGCCGGCGTAATAGTGATAAGTTAAATATGAAATCAAAAATAGCGCAGAGGTGATCAGCGCTCCGATCATGCAAAAACGATGGGCGGATATTTTTTTCTGCCGAATAAAAAGATAGCCGAAGCTCAACCAGATCGAGCTGAGGGCATTGAGCGTGGCGTTGACCGCAGGCAAATCGGAAATTTGCATTATTGTATTACTCGAAAAAACTATAACGAAGCGCTCTCGCGATAAAGTGTTTTCAGATCTTTCCGCAACGACTTCACACTTTCTTCATCCGTGCCGTCATAATAGCCGCGAATGCGCCCCTGCCGATCGACCAGCACAAAACGATTGCTGTGAATGATCGGCTCTTCCGCGGAGACGCCCGTGCTTGCTGCAGCGCTCAAGAGAAAGCCCTTGTTCGCCAATTGCTGAATCGCCGCGCCGTCGCCGGTGAGAAAATACCAGCGATCTTTTAGCGCGCCGTAACCGTCGGCGAAACGCTGCAAAGCGGCAAGCGAATCGCGTTCCGGATCGACGGTGATGGAAACTAATCTGACGTCATTCAAATTTTCCGCCAGCGCCATTTTCTGAATAGCCGTCATCGCCGTCGTCATAATCGGACAGGTGCCGGCGCAATTGGTGAAAATAAAATCCGCCACCCAGATTTTGCCACGCAAATTTTGCAGGCCGAACGGTTGGCCGTTGCGTTCGGTGAGAGAGAAATCAGGCAGGTTTCCAAGAACGGGAAATGGTTCATCTTTAACGGCAGAACAATTCCACGTTAAAACGGCTACGACGACGATCAGCAGTTTTTGGAATTTTGAGGTTTTATTTTGAAAGCGGGTTTTGTTCATGAGTTTTGCAACCAAATAAACGAAATTACTTACTGTAGAAGCATCGGTAAGGGTTTCAACTCACGGCGGAAAGGATCAAGAATAAAACCGAATCCCTCAAGGGTTGTCGCGCCCAGTAAAGGGCTGTCACCTTCTTCGCCGAAAATGACCAGTGAATCACCGCGTCGCCCTTGATACTCGAAGATGGCGGTGCCCACTTCGCGTTCAACTTTTTCGCCATTGGCAAGAATGAAAGTTCGCTTCGAATGTGGCGCCACGCCGATCTGGTCCAGTTTATGACGAGGAACGAGTGAGTAAACGGCTCCCGAATCGACCATGAAGCTTTCTTCCAACGATCGCGAGGGTTCTGCCGGATTCGCAACTTTAACCGATACGAATGTAAGTCCCATAGTTTTCCCTTAGAATGCCGTTTTATCGAAAGCCATCAGGGCCAGCAGCATCGGCAAATACAACAGTGAAGCGCGCAACAAGCGCCTGACAGTAGCGTTGGTGCGGTAGCGCATTACGGCCACGCCACAGGCAAGAAAGAATAGACTCAATGCCAAAGCGCCGATGAAGTAAACTCGTCCGGCCATGCCCACGATCGTTGGCAGCAAGCTCACGGGCAAAAGCGCCAGGCAGTTGCTGATGATTTGCCGGCCCGCACTGTCGCCGTCGGGATCGACGACGGTCAACATCGGCAGGCCGCCGCGCAAATAATCTTCGCGATAAATCCAGGCGATAGCCAGAAAGTGAGGAAGCTGCCAGATAAAAAGAATCGCAAAGAGAATCCAGCCTTCGATGCTCAATTCATTGCGCGCGGCCGTCCAACCGCCCAGCGGCGGCAAAGCGCCCGGAATCGCGCCGACGATGGTTGAAAGTGAATTTTTTTGTTTCAGCGGTGTGTAGAGAAAGACGTAACTGATCAACGTTGTTGCCGCCAAAAGCGCAGTCAAGGCATTGACCGTAATCAGCAAATGCACGAGTCCGGCAATCGAAATGGTGACGCTAAACGCCAGCGCTGCGATCGGCCGCAATCGGCCCGCCGGCAACGGGCGATTTTTCGTGCGCTGCATTTTGGCATCGATGTCGCGCTCCCAGTATTGGTTCAGCGCGCTGGTGCCGCCGGCGACCAATGCCGTGCCGATGAGCGCATGCACGAGCATCACCCAATCCATCGCGCCGCGTGCGCCGATATAAAAGCCAAAGGCCATCGTGATGACCACCATCAATGTCACGCGCGGCTTGGTGAGCTCGAGATAATCGGAAAATTTTATTCGCATTTTGGACTCAATAACAAATTAGCTCATTGCGAGAACTTTCAAGCATATTTGGCGATTGGGACGAATACTTTTCGTATGCTTAGAACTTTGGTTTTAAACCTGCTTGTTTACACAATTCGTTTGCAGTTATTCGATCAAGGGTTTTATGCCTTTTAATCGGAACAGTCTTCGCCTTGTTTGTGAAAATAGAGTGATTGCCGCCTTCGCGCAATAAGTAATATCCGTTTTCCTCAAAATATTTGATGAGGTCGCGTCGCTTTACCGACATGTGCTTACACCTCGACGGGAATTTGTTCGAGAAGAGCTCTACCGTCAGGAATCTCTTTCTTTTGTTGTCGATAAGCGATGATCATTTCGCGCAGAGCATCTTGAAGCATTTCCCGACACTCTTCCAAAGTCTTCCCTTCCGTTATAACCTCCGACCATTCCACCAGCTGTCCCATATATCCGGAGCGAATCTTTATATACTTAGCTGTGTATGTGTTGAGCATAAAAACCTCTCCGCAAAAATTAAACACTCCTGTTATTTCGCCTTATCCGCCGACGGATTTTGGCTCATGCGCGAATTGAGATTGCGATAGAAATACGTCGGTTCTTGCACGCGCACGAAACGAGTGACGTAATCACTTTTTTGCACGAGAACATGATCACCATCTTGCACCGGCACTTCCATTTGGCCGTCGGCGCTGACGATGGCTTGATGCTCAGTGCGCACGAGAATTTTCAGCGTCGAGCCGTGTGAGAGCACGATGGCGCGATCGATGCAAAGATGCGGCGCGATCGGAATGATCAAAATATCTTTAAGCTCCGGCGGCAAAATCGGACCGCCGGCGGCGAGGGCGTAAGCCGTTGAGCCGGTCGCCGTTGCCACAATGAGTCCGTCACACACATAAGTCGTCAGCTCATCGCCATCGACCCAGGTCTTCACGCGAATCGGACGGGCGAGCGCGCCGCGGCTGACGACGGCTTCATTGAGCACTTCGGCGGTATTCAACACTTGTTCGTCGCGACAGTGCTCGATGTGCAGCATCGTTCGTTCTTCGAGCCAGTAGTCGCCGACGAGAATGCGGGCGATGACGCCTTTCCATTCATGGGGTTGCACTTCCGGCAGAAATCCCAAACGGCCGTAGTTGACGCCGATGACGGGTATGTTGTGCATCGCCGCCATGCAGCCGCCGCGCAGCATCGTGCCGTCGCCGCCGATGACGGCGATCATGTCACATTCCGGCAAGCGCGCTTTGGCGGCTTCGTCCAAAACTGACACCGCCTCGGCGCGAATGTTGAGGCGCTCGAGATGATGCGCCATTTCATTGGCCAACGACTCCGCGCCTTCGACTTTCGGGTGATGATAAATTTGCAATTTTTTCGGCGGCTTCTGGCCGCGGCGCGCGTCGGCGAATTTTAGCTCAGTCGCCATGTCTTGTTTCAACTTCCCGCTTGGTTGAGCAGATGTTTTGCCAAAAATTTCTCCATCGCTTCATAAAAATCAAAGCGGTTTTCTTCATTGGCGAAACCGTGCCCCTCGTTTTCTTTGACGAGATACGGAACGTCGATGCCGCGCTGCTTGAGCGCGGCCACAATCTGATTGGACTCATTGATGTTCACGCGAGGATCCTTAGCCCACTGCGCGACGAGAAGCGGCGCCTTGATTTTGTCCACATGAAAAACCGGAGAAGCAGACGCCAACAACGAACTGTCCTTCTTGGCATCACCCACCATTTCATAGAACATATCCAAATACGGTTTCCAATAGGGTGGAATTGATTTCATGAAGGTGAACAAATTCGACACGCCGACATAATCCACGCCGCAGGCATAAAGGTCGGGCGTGAAAGCCAGTCCGGCGAGTGTGGCATAACCACCGTAACTGCCGCCGTAAATGGCGATGCGTTTGGCATCGGCGATACCCTGGTCGATCAGCCACTTCACGCCATCCGAAATATCATCCTGCATCGTTTTGCCCCATTGTTTAAAAGAAGACTGCCAAAATTTTTTCCCATATCCGGTCGAGCCGCGAAAATTCATTTGCACCACCGCATAACCGCGATTGGCCAGAAACTGAACTTCTGAATTGAAGCCCCAGATATCTCTCGCCCACGGCCCCCCGTGCGGATTGACCACCACCGGCAGATTTTTTGGCGCCTTGCCTTTGGGCAAAGTCAAGTAGCCATGGATCGTCAAACCATCGCGGGAAGTGTACGAGATGGGTTTCATTTCAGCGAGATCATTTTCATTCAGCCACGGGTTGCGATCCGCCAGCTTGGTCAGCTTGTTCGTATTTTTCTCGTAAAGATAATGAGCCAAGCGTGCGGTCACTCAACGTTCGAACCGTAAAGACGTCTTCGTTCTTGTTGTTGAACGTGATGAACACCTCGTAATTCGGCAGCTTTTGCCGAAGTTTTTTGTACAACGCCTCGGTTTCCGGATCGAGAAATTTTTGTTGCGGCTTCCAGGTGGTGTAGGTGATGTCGGTCAAGACCTTGCGTTGGCGCGAGTATGACATGCCGTCGACGTCGACTTCGGGATTTTCATAGAGCACTTCCAGCTCTTTGTTGTTGGCGATGTCGAATTTCACCACGGCGATTTTGTCTCGGCCAAGGTTTGACAACGCATAGAGGTTCTGATTGTCAAAAGTAAAAAACAACGGCGCAAACGTTTCTTTAAAACTGGTCGTCAACACCGTTTTGAAAGCGTCTTTTTCCGTGGCGCGATAGAGGACGCTCGTATTGACGCCATCAGTGGTCGTGGCGATTCTGATCTTGCCGTCGTGATCCGTCAACCATCCGGTAATATTGCCGGGGTTTTCCGCTACCATGACCAACTCGCCAGAAACGGTATTGAGGCGATAGGCATCGAAAATTTCCCGATTTCTTTTGTTCAAGCCGATGATCACCTCCGTGCCATGATCTTGCAAATCATCGATGACTTGAGCGCGAACGCTGTCGAAGGGCGTCAGATCGGCCATTTTCTTGCCGCCAATATCAACGGCAAAAAGATGAAAATTTTCGTCACCGCCGAAATCTTTAAGGAAGAGCAGGCGATCATTGCCTTTCCAAAAATACTGCGCCAAATCCCGATCGGTGATCGAGGTGACGCGGGTGGCCTCTTTGGCGCCCACCGCCTGCACGAAAATATTCATCCGCTTTTCATACGGCTGCGTGAAAGAGATATGCCTGCCGTCGGGAGAAATTTGAAAATAGGCTTTTTCAGGATTTTTGAAAAAATCCCGCATGGGAATTTGTTTGGCTGGCTGCGCCAAGCCGGCGCTGCCTGTCAAGCATATCAGGCTCATCAAAGCCAAACTCAATAAAATTTTTGATTGTCTCATCATCTTTCCTCATTCAAATAAACTGATAAATAAAAAGCCGTCAAATTATCTTGCTTCTTGAATGGCCTGCTGAATTTCGCTCTTCACGAGAACCCGCTCCGGAATAGCCGTTAACCGATGCGTCCTCATTGTCAAGATCAAACTCGTTCCCAAAATCAGCGCGCCGGTGGCGACATGCGCTGTCGTAATCACAATATCTTTCTGCGTCCAAACGGTGAAAGCGCCGAGGGTCAATTGCGTGAGCAATGCGCCGATCAACAGCAATGCGGGGCGAAAGAGTTTTTTCTCGTCGTAATAATATTTTATAATCCGCGTCACTGTCCAAATCACGAGAGCCGAAACCACCAGCGCGCCGAGGCGATGCGAAAAGTGAATCGCAATTTTTGCAGAATCAAACGGCGGAATAATTCTGCCAAACGCCAGCGGAAAATCCGGAATCGCCAAACCGGATTTGGTGTGGCGCATGACGGCGCCGAGAATGAGCTGGACGAACACTGCAGCAGTCGTCATCACCGTCAATGTCTGCAACGGCGGGCGATGCGCGTCGGCGATTTTTTGCGGCGTTTGATGCCACTCTTTTGAGGTAAACAACGCCAAACAAATGGTTAAACAAAAAAATGTTTGGGCCAAAGCGCCGTGGCTGATGGAGATGGCGGTTGGCAATAAAAATAAAACCGTGAGGCCGCCGAGAAGGCCTTGCACGATTACCGCTAACAACGCGAGAAGACCAAGCCGTTTCACCCACGGGCGCGGTTCTTGGCGCCAGAGCCAAACGGTCAATATCACCATCAACATCCCGACGATGCTGGCGACCATGCGGTGGCCGTGCTCGTAAACTATGCCGCCGACCATTTGCGAGAGCGGAAACGAGAACATGAACTGGCCGTAGGTTGTCGGCCAATCCGGCACGGCAAGGCCGGAGTCGGTGCTGGTCACCAAACCGCCGATAAAAATCAAAATAAATGTGGCTCCAGCCACAAGTTTTGCGAAGCGGTGGAGCCAGAGGTTATGATTTGTATTGCTCATCATCGACAACAGGGAAAAGCTAAGAGCTGCGAATGATAAAACGTAAAGGCGTAAAACGTGAGGTCATGAAGCTATGGCAAAACCAGATTTCAATGGCCTTCCACTGCTGGCGCGGCTTCTTCAGCTTGCGCCTGCGCAGCGATAACGGTGGATTTGCGCGTGGTGCCGGTCAAATCCGGCAGCAGGGCGATGATCAACAACGTGCACAAAATCAGCGGCGTCAACGCGATAATGCCGAGCGTGCGCTTCTCAAATTTCAAATGCATGAAATACATGCCGACGAGAAAAGCTTTGACCAGCGCGAGGATGATCAAGGCAAGTCCCATGATCAGCAACGGCAAAAATCTCATATAAGCGACGGCAATCTCCACGGCGGTCAAAACCGCCAAGGAATAAAACACGACCATGTAATTCGGTTCTTGATGTGTTCCCGACATGAGGTTCTCCTCGTATATTATGAATACCAACTAATCGTAACGCAGACTTCCAGTCTGCAGACTTGGCAAACTGTGCAGGCAAGATGCCTGCGCTACGAAATTTTTCCAGTTTGCATTACGACGGATTCGGAATCAAATAGATAAACGTAAACACCAAAATCCAGATCAAATCGACGAAGTGCCAGTACAAGCCGACGATCTCGACGCCGTTAAAATTGTCGGCGGAGTATTTGCCGCGCCGGCCTCGCATCACCACAATGAGCAGATAAATCACGCCGCCGGTGACGTGCGCGCCGTGAAAGCCGGTGATGGCATAAAAAGTCGCGCCGAACAAACTTTTCTGGCCGCCGAACGTCGTGAATAAAACTTTGTGTTCGCCCGTAATCAAATGCGTCCATTCATACGCTTGCAAGCCCAGGAAGATGGCGCCGCCGAGAGCCGTCAACAAAAGAAAGGTCCGCATTCGTTTTGGGTTGCCATGCTTGATGGCGGACAAGCCTTTGACCATCGTGACGCTGCTGCAGATGAGCAGGAAGGTCATGAAAGCCGTGAGGTTGATGCCGAGTACGGTGGTCGGATCAGGCCAATCCAAACTGCCGGCGCGCAGCGCGCCATAGCCGGCGAGCAACGAGCCGAAGGTCATGGCGTCGCCGGCGAGGAAAACCCACATGCCGAGCTTTCCCCAACTCTCGGGGGTCAACGGCGATTCAGCAGGTTCAATCGCATGTGTCGTGGCGTGACTCAATTTTTTCCTCCTTCAGATTAAATGCGTTACGATTCACAGAATTGCATCGAGGTTATTGACAAAATAATTTTTTGGCAAAGTCATTCATTTTTCTGCGATGACGATTCATCCGTCTCGTGGTCTCGCCGGTTGGCTTTTTTTTGCGCGCGCCAATAGGTGTAAACGATGCCGCCGGCAATGGCGCCGACGACGGCGAACGGCATCGCCATCATGAACAGCACGCTCGGATTGAAGGCACGACCCAACGAGTCGTTCAGCGCCGCGTTTCAACCCGGGCAGGCGTGTAACAATGCTGGCGTTGAAAACGTGATGACAAAAGTTAAAAAAATGCCGACGCTTATTTTAATCTTGATTGCCATTTATGCAGTAAGGTTTGAGATGAGCTTGGTGATTACTTCCGTCACTTCAAATAAACCAGCCCATACAACACCGGCCATAATCCAACGACGAGAAACCAGTACATGCCGGCGAGCTTGATGCCGTTGTGTTTCTTGGCGGTGAAACGATTTCGCTGCAGCTTCATCAGCACGATCAACAACCAAATCACCGCGCTGAAAACGTGCAGCGCATGGCAGCCGATGAGCGTGTAAAAAATTGCGCCGTACACGCTCGATTGCATCGTTAAGCCGAAACGAATGAGCTTCGTCCATTCATAGCCTTGTACCAACAAGAAGATCGCGCCGAGCAGCGCCGTCAGGTTTAAAAAATTCGTGAGGCGCCGGCGATGCCAATCTTGCAAATGGCGCCACGTGCGCAGCATGGTGAAGCCGCTGGCTAACAGAATCAGCGTGTTCACGCCAGTTACCGCAATAGGGAGGCGCGGTTGTCCGAGCGGCGGCCAATCCGCGGCGCCGAAGCGGAAAACGACGAACGCGCCGATGAGGCCGGCGAAAAACATTACGTCCGCGCCGATGAACAACAGCATCGCCAGAAAAACATTGCCCACCGGCGAACGCGAACCTTCACCGCGGCCGTTGCCGCCGTGGCCGAACGGCGGCTCTGCAAAGAACGGCGGCGGTCCGTGGCCAAAACTTTTTTTTAGCGCGACGTCGTCATCGCGTTTTTTGATTTCTGCGTCGAAGAGGGTTTCTGCTGCCAAGGCTCACCTGATGCAAATTGCCGCTGAAATGAATCGTTGACAGGCAAAGGCTCGAAAAACCGCGTTGTCAGTCGCAGGAATTTTTTTGTTTGCTGCGATCTTCTCTTAGATTCCAAAAAGATTCTTCCAGAATGACATACCAAATTTGAGTTAGTTTTTAACCAACACCGTTACCACGGACATGATCACCAGCATCACCACGACGCCGAGCAAGATCATTAAGGTGCGGCGGTTTTCAAATCGGAGTTTTGCTTCTTCCATAAAAGATAAACTCGAAATTGCAAACGAACATTGAGCGCCTGAAGGCGCGACTACGAAACGCATTAATGATGCCCATTGCCACTAACCGAAGTTGTTGCTAATTTGCGCGTCTGCGGCAGCCAGTCTTCTTCCACTTCCGGGGCGCTGTATTCGTACGGACCGCGATAAACCGTCGGCAGCGTGGCGAAGTTGCCGTGAGGAATCGGATAGATCGCCGTCCACTCCAGCGTGTTCGACTGCCACGGATTGTCCGCCGCTTTTTTGCCGCGCTTCAAGCTGTAGAGAAAATTAAAAAGGAAGAGCAATTGCGCAAAGCCGAGCACGAAGGCGCTGATGGAAATAAATTCATTCATGCCCTGAAAGTCTTTCAAAAATTCATATTGCATTGGGTTGTAAATGCGCCGCATGTGGCCGCCGACGCCGAGAATGTGCATCGGAAAGAACGTGCCGTTGAACGCGAGGAACGTGATAAAAAAATGAATCTTGTTGAGCTTTTCGTTCAGCATGCGGCCGAACATTTTCGGAAACCAGTAGATGATGGCCGCGAACATGCCGAAGAT
>Ga0247727_10005793_pt1 | contig 24725 bp, 28 predicted proteins | sample WisWelCaveWW1625_FD_202498 | JGI IMG/M metagenome (GOLD analysis project Ga0247727, IMG submission 202498) | Biofilm microbial communities from Wishing Well Cave, Virginia, United States - WW16-25 | ecosystem: Environmental > Aquatic > Deep subsurface > Groundwater > Cave microbial mat | place... | reverse complement strand
GTCGATCTCAACGGCGACGCCATCACCGATTTTGCGGTGGGTAATATCCGCGGCAACTCGGTCAGCGTTTTGATCGGCGACGGTCGCGGCGGATTTCGCCCGCCGGTGAATTATCCGGTGGATTTGGAACCGCGCGGTTTGAGTGTGCTGGATCTGGAGGGCGACGGCGATATGGATATCGTCACGGCAAATCGCGTCGGCAACAGCATGGCGATTTTGTATAATAAAGGAGATGGGACCTTTTTACCGCGTCTTATTTTTGACAGCACCGGCGGCGGCGAGACGGCCTGCGCCGCGGCCGACGCCAACGAAGACGGCATTCTCGATCTTTTCGTCGGCGCCTATACCGGCAAAGAAATTATTTTGCTGGTGGGCGATGGTAAAGGTGGGTTAAAATTCTCCGCGCGTATTGATTGCAAAGGCAGCCCGTGGATGGTTGCCGCCGGCGACGTGGATGGCGATGGCCATGTGGATGCGGTGGCGGCGAATGCGCTCGAATCCCGCGCCGCAATTGTCCGCGGCGACGGCAAGGGTGGCCTGCTGCCCGCGGAAACGTATCCGGTCGGCGCGTTTCCGCTCGGCATCGATCTCGGCGATTTGAACGGCGATGGCGATCTCGATCTCATTACCAGCAATTATAGCGGGAGAAGTTGGACGCTGTATGAAAATTCCGGCAACGGCACGTTCATCAACCCACAATCATTTTTAGCCACCACCGCGGCCTCGTGCGCCGTGTTTCATGACCGCGATCGCGACGGCGATCTCGACATGACCGGCATTGATGAAGAAGCCGATGTGATTTTCCTCTTTGAGAACCCCGCGACTTCGGCTGTCAACGACGGGCCGCTGAGTTCGTTGCCGCAGGATTTTCATTTAGGGCAGGCTTATCCGAATCCGTTTTCATTAATCAAAACACAAAACACAAAACTTGAAAACATCAATATCCCCTTTACACTGCAGCGCGCCGCGCAAGTCAATCTCCGCGTGGCGAACGTGCTCGGCCAAACCGTCGCGGTTTTAGTGGATGGAATTTTGTCGGCAGGCACGCATCAAGCACAATTGCAGGCGCGCACATTTCAACGCGGGGTTTATTTTTATATTTTGGAAGCTGACGGAAAGAAGTTAGTTAAAAAAATCGCGATCATCTGAGTTTGTTACAGCTTGCTGGCCGGTCACTTTAGCAAAAAAATTCAATTTTTTGCGCGTTCGTGCAAGATCGTCGCGCGATAATTGTGAATCTGCGTGCGTGCTTTAATCAGTTCGTCGTCTGCCGAAGAGATGATAAATTTCGCCTCGCTCACTTCCATGCCGGCGCGCTCAGCCGCAGCGACCAAACTATCAGCGGTATGAATGTTTACTTTCATGTCCGTGATAATGGCGAACATCGCGGTACCGTTCTTCCAACCTGCACTGCCCGGCTCGTGGCAATTCGCGCAAACAAATTCACTGCTGGTCGAATCGAGTCGCGCGTCGGTCGGCTCGGTAATATTGTGATTGTTATGACACGCTTGGCATAGCGGCAAACCGTTTTCTTCAAACGCTTTCGCCTGCGGACTTTTTTCAAACAGGTCCGCATTATTCAAATGGCAGCGCCCGCAGACATGCGCCAGCGATTTTACATCCGGCGGAATCGCGCCGTGATTGCCGTGACCATCGTTGCAAGCCGGCGCGGCAATATCGCGTTGGCGCAGCAGCGCGTTGGCATGCACGCTGGAATCATATTCGGCGAGCTGATTCGTCGGAATCCCGTATCCGGCCATAGATTCGGCATTGGCATGACAACGCCCGCACGTCGCGGGAACATTGACCGGATACACCGACGAACGCGAATCGTTGGCGGCGAGAACGCCGTGATTGCCGTGGCAATCGCTGCACACCGCGACTTTTTCATCGCCCTTCTCGAAGAGCCGCTGACCATGCTGGCTGGTGCGATACGACGCCAGTTGATCCGTCGGCAGAGCCGGATTGTATTTCTTGATCGGCGCCGGATCGCTGTGGCATTTCCCACAAAGTTGCGGAACATTTTTGCGCTTGGGCTTGCCGATATAACCAGCCTTTTTGCTCATGGCCGTCTCGGGATCTTCCGCAACCACCGGACCAGGATTGCCACCGTGACAACTCTCGCCACCGATGCCATTGTGGGCATGAATGTCATTGGCGAACGCTGTCACCGGCGCGAGCAGTTCGCCATCTAGTAATTTGTAGCAAGTGATACAACTGCTCGCGGGCGGAGTTTGCGCGTGCAGAATTGCACAAGGCAAAGAGCAAAAAGCAACAAGCAAGTACCCAAGGACACATTCATACAAAAGGTTACGCTTTGCGAATAACGACGATGTCTTCGCCGCGAATTTCAACGCGGCACTCTTCCAGCGGCCGTGGCGGCGGGCCTTCGATGTTGCGCCCGGTCAAATCGAAATGGCCGTTGTGACAGGCGCACCAGCGGAATGGCCGGCGGCATGATGTATTTCAAAACCGGAAAGAAGACGGAGCCCAGCAATGCCACCACGCCGCTGCCGAGGAGATAATCCAAAAACGAACGGCGATTCAAGGCAGATGATTGTTTTTCCATAGCGCTTACTTTAAATGGTATGAAACTGGAAGTGATTTGACGAACACCGCCGCGTCTTGTTGCGTGATGAAAATGGTGATGCACATGCAAAAGCAAATGCTATCGACTTCAAAATATTTACTGCGGCAGGAAATGAGTAATCATGAGCGATTTAGAGAGAATTTATTACAAATAAGAAGAGCTCTCTTTTAATTTCTCAATTTTGCAAAAATCAATAAATGAATTTTATGCTTAAGGCAGCCGCCTCGCCACGATTCTGAAGCCGATATCCTGCGTACAGTGCTCAGGCTGAAAAGCGTCGCGATAAGGAATATACTTGTTCTTCCTTGGCGAAATGCGCGCGAGCAGTTTCAATCGCGTGCAGCAACAGGTTTTTCGCTTCGATCAAATCCTGCGCTTCTTGCAGGCGCCCAAGACTGCCTTCGATTTCATTGTGCTCCATGCGCATTACGGCGAGCGGGCCGAATTGCGGATTGATATGCGCCGCGAGTGCGCTAAAAAGCAATTCATCTTCCATGTGCGCATGCGTCGCCAGCGGCGCAGATGTTGTTGCGCTCTTTGAAAGCTTCGGTCTCCTGCTGACGGCGCCGTTGTGAAGTGACCACCTCGGGTTGTGAAAACGCCAGAACCGCGTCCTTCTTTTGTAAGGTCACCGGACAATTGACCAGCAGCGGACAGCCGTCACATTGCGAACGCTCGAACTGAATCAGAAAACGGCGTTCCGATTGTTCCAGCGAAGCTTGGCGTACATGTTGGGCGCGTTGATCAAGCGGCTTTTGTCCGGCGGGACAAGCGGTGACGGTGGTGCCGTCCGCGGCAAAGGCAAAATCCGCCAGCTTGAGTTTTTCGGGATGACTATCGCTGCCCGTCAAGTTGCCTTGCAAATTCACGCCGCGTTCAGCACAGGCGATGCTGTTGTCGCCATTGACGAAATTGCCATCACCATACAACACTTCCGGCTTGATCCCATTGGCCGCCAAGCGCTCCACCACCGGGACGGTCGAGTGTTGATCGCTGTGATTGGAAGGATCAACCTGCACATCGGTAATAAGCTGCAAGGCATTGTTTGCCGAACAGGTTTCCGTCAGCGTCACTTCATAACCCTGACCTTTGTAACCATAGGCTGCATCCTCGTCGGAAAGATTTTGCAAGGCGCCGGAGGGAATTTCACTCGACGCTTTGAGAACCGCGGGGCTTGGTGGTGAAACTTCTTGGTGATCGCCTGCGGCGGTTGTTGGCGAAACGGGTTCCTCAAGTGTTACGGCGCTCAATGCTGGCGCGGTCGCGCGCGTCGGGTCGCTTGCCGAGACGCTGACCATTTCGGGCGCGTGAAAGGTATCATAAAAAATTTTATTTTTTAGCCCAATTTGTATATATTTCAAGTATACAGATAGAGTACGCACAATCATGGACAAATCAGAGCTCACCACTTTTTGGTTGGATTCTGCAAAGCACGATCTAACTGTTTGTGAATCTCATTTTGAGAAAGGGCATTACGATTGGTGTCTTTTCATTGGCCATCTCGTTCTTGAAAAGGTTCTCAAAGCGTTGTGGATTCGCGAGCACTATCCAGAGCCACATCCGCGCATTCACAATCTTGCCAAGCTAGCGGAAAAATTTTCGCTTGCACTCTCAAATGAACAAAAAGCTTATTTGCTCAAAGTCAATGATTTTTATTTGCAAGGTCGTTACCCTGAAGACAAATACGAATTCTTCAAAATCTGCACACCCGAATTCGCCCACGAAAATTTCATAGCGTCAAGGAATTTTATTTATGGCTTCTGAAGCAATTCTAAACTGCGCAAAACTGTTCATCGAGACAGTTCGCAAAGATGGCATTCCGATTGAGGCTGCCTACTTGTTTGGCTCATGGACACAGGGCCGCGCCACCGAATGGAGCGACCTCGATCTCGCCATTGTTTCTTCAGCTTTCGAAGGGACGAAATTTTATGACCGGCGAAAATTGGATCATGCCGTTATTGCCGTTGACACTGCAATCGAACCACATCCGTATCGACCGCAAGATTTTGATGAAAGCAATCCATTTGTGCGTGAGATTTTGCGTACAGGGATTCGCATCGCTTAATCTTTCACTCCTGCCAGCTTCCTAAGCTAATCGCTCAAGTTAAGTAAGTGAAGCTCGGGCTTTCGCACGACCATTTTTTTAACTTCAACCTGTTTCATTGCGAAAATCGGACTTCGCTCTTCCATAAATCAACCGGCCGCATCAAAGGATGTTCATCCACTTCTTGATTAATCTCAATAATCGGAAACGCCTTCGCCGCCACCGCCAGCGCTTGTGAGGCCGGACTGTACAAATACAGCCGCAAATTCGGATACTGGCCTTCGAGATAATCGAACACGTTTTGAATCTTCATCGGGATATCGCCGATGCCGTTGCCGTCGAGATCGTAACCGTCGTACGCGCTCCAATAATTGCCTCTGCCGTTGCGGCTCCAATGCGTTAACGTTCTCTTGCCGACCAGCGAGAGCGGGTTCAGGTTGGCGATGAAATTATTGGAACAATGCAAGCCGCAATACTTCATAGCTCCAGCAATCCGTTACTCCAATACTCCAAAAATCCATTGATCCATCAATCCAGAGATTTCTACACCGTCAACCGAAAATTCTGCTCGACTTCACTTTTCATATCCACCACCAACTGCCGTCATCCGGAGAAACTTCCAGTTTGTACCATTGCAACGCGCGGGGCCGGCGTAATTTGTGCCATCGGCGTAAAACTTCGAGCCGTGGCACGGGCAGTGAAATTCAAATGGCATGTTTCTCTTTTCTCCGTCAATCTCGACTTGCTTGGGTTGATTGAGTTTCGCATATTTCACCGTGCAGCCGAGATGCGTACACGCTGCTGAAATGGCATAAAAAGATTTCCCTTCTTTAAAAATGTATAGCCGTTTGTCCTCGAGAAACGTCATGCTTTCGGCGAGATTGGTTGGCAAGCCGATTTTGAATTTTTGCGGCGGCTCGTACAGCACGTTCGGAATCAGCGACCGAAACGATTGCCAACTGAAACCGGCAAAGCCCGCCAACATACTGCCGAAGCCGAGTTTTTGCAGAAAGGAGCGTCGCGTTTCATGTGTCAAGTGGTGATTTTCCGATTGCACTTGTGAATTTGTTTTTTTAAAAATTTTCATGTCTCTTTTCCTCCGATTGAATTCAAAAGCCTTTGAACACGGATGACGCGGATTCAACGGATTTTCACGGATTTGCTTTAAGCTTTCATCTGTGTTAATCCGCGTCATCCGTGTTATCCGCGTTCAAAGCTTAAGCGGCTTCTTTCTCCTCATAATAGAAAACTTCCATCGTCATCGCATCTGTCGGGCAGCGCAGCGCGCACAGGCCGCAGCGGATGCAGGTGTCGTCGTCCTTCAACATCGCCGAAGCGGGTTGAAAGGGATCGAGATTGTATTGCGCTTTTAATTTCGTTTGCGTTGCTTCATCGAGATCCAATTGCTCCAGCGGCACGAGCTTCAAGCAATATTCCGGACAAATATCGACGCAGCGGTTGCACATCACGCACTTTTCGGCGTCGTAAATCGTTTGAATGTGGCAGGCCAAACAGCGTTCGGCTTGGCGGCGTGCTTGCGCTTCGTTGTAGCCGGTTTCGACTTCGGAGATGCCGGTGCGGCGCTGCAGATCAATCGTCGGCGGCGCTTGCCTTTCATATTGCTCAAAATCTTCCGGACGGGTGAATTGCCGCGTCGGAATTTTTTCGATGGATAGGTTGTAAAAAGTTTGAAGCTGAACGCCGCGCAAATGTTCATCAATCGATAGCGCGGCTCTTTTGCCGTTGGCAATCGCATCGATGATGTTGCGCGGGCCGAAGGCGACGTCACCGCCGGCGTAAATTTCCGACGCGGTCGTCGCTAAAGTTTCGGAGTTGATTTTGATGAACCGGCTCGGCGTCAGCTCGATGCCATCGGAAGGTTTGAGGAATGAGAGATCGGCTTGTTGGCCAATCGCGAGAATCACCGAATCCGTCTCAAACATTTCCGAGTAACTCGGATCATAAACCGGATTGAAGCGGCCATTCTCATCATACGTGCGCCTGACGCCGATAAACTCGACGGCTTTGACTTTGCCGTTGTCGCCGATGAAGCGTTTCGGACCGCGTTGCGGATGAAAGACGATACCTTCGCGTTGGGCCTCTTCAAATTCCTCGTGGCCTTGTGAAGTGCGCAACACCGGCATTTCGGCGAATGACTCCAAGCTAGCGATGTGAACTTCCGAAGCGCCACCGCGCATCGCCACGCGTGCCGCATCGACGGCTTCGTGAATCGTCGTGGTGTCCGGCTCCGGCCCGCCACGCAGAGCCATGCGCGCCGCATCGAATGCGACAAAGCCGCCGCCGATAACCAAAACTTTTTTACCGCGATTGACGCGATAGCCGTTGTTGACGTTGAGCAAATAATCAATGGCTTTGATCACGCCGTCGATATTGAGATCGCGGCCTTTCTGCGTTCCCACCGAAACGAAGATGGCTTCGTAACCTTGCTGCTGCAATTCCGCGATGCCGAATTTTTCACTGAGCGGCGTGTTATAAAGAATTTTTACGCCGAGATTTTTTATTTTAACAATTTCTTTGTCGATCAAGCTGCGCGCGAGACGATATTCGGGAATGCCGTGGCGTAACATGCCACCCGCCACATTTGTCGCTTCAAAGACCGTCACTTGATAATCCATCAACGCGAGATCGTGCGCGCAAGAAAGTCCGGCAGGGCCGGAGCCAATCACCGCGACCTTTTTATTTTTGACGACGTTCTTGCGCGTCTGAATTTGCACGGGCAAATGCCAGCCCATTTATTGCCGGTTTCATTCGCGCCTTCAAACAAACCATCTTGCGCGTCGGGGTCGAGCGATTCGACGCCGTACTTTTCGGTGACGAATCTTTTGAGCGCGCGAATGCTCACTGGCGCCTCAATCTTGCCGCGGCGGCAGCGATCTTCACACGGGGCGGCGCAGACGCGACCGCAAACACTTGCAAAGGGATTGGGCGAGCGCGAGGTGAGATAAGCCTCTTTATATTTCTGCTCCGCGATGAGTTGCACGTAACGGCCCGCGTCGGTGTGAATTGGGCAGCCGATTTGGCACGGAACGAGATTCTTCCAGAACTCAATATCAGGAATTTGAATTTTATATTTTTCAGCCCTAGCGCTCCGAATTTTCTGTGCTCCAAAACTTATACAACTCTTGTGCTGGTAATTCAGATAAACTTGTCCTATTTTCCCGCACGAACTTTAATGTTGGGAAGGCAAGGGATAATCACTTTTCTCAAGGTTGCAAAAAAACGCAAACATTTTTCTCGAATTTAAGAAGAACGAGGTTTTTGAATTTTTCCGCTTCGTATAACATTTTCACGAAAATTTTTTGAGAAACATTTTGCACTAACGTTTCATGACGCAAGGTATTTGATATGGAAGCGCGAATACTTTTCCAATGCCCATGAAATGGACAAGGCGTGTCATCACTGCAATGCGCCAACCCCAACGCGCAGTTTTTGGACACGTCGGGGCCGTCAATTAGGTCAACGATTTCAATCAGAGAAATTCGTTGCGGCGCGGGCGTGTCGGTACGTTGCGCCAATTCCTGCACCTTCCAAGAGTCTTGTTCGGGATGGCGCGCCATTTCAAATAAGGCACGCAGGGCATATTCACACGCGCGGCTGAAGAGCACGGGCATCTAAAATGATCTCCGCATTTTGGGTAAAATCAACTACACAACGTTCGTGCCGAAAATTCAGAGTATTTTATCTGGCTTTTCTATCACAACTCCAACATTTTTCGTTTTTGCGTTTCGGCTTTTTCTCAAAACTGCGAATTCGTGATGGACCGTTTCTCAGAAGTACGAATGGTAACCCAGAGCTCAGGTAGGCATTACTTCTAAGCCGGCCACTGACCGGTCGCTTAAATTATCAAACTTTTTCGACTCTTACTGGTTTCAGTGACCGGTCAGTTCAACTAAAAATTATATTTGTATGTACAAACAAATTTTTGTATATTGGTCTCATTATGGCCCACCAGCATTCAAAATATTGCCATTGCTTGTATTACTCGGCCAATGCGCTGGCCAGAGTTCTCACCAAAATGGCTGAAGAGGAGTTTGCGACCACGGGATTGGCACCGTCGTATGCCTTCCTGTTGATGGCGGCCAATGACAAACCCGGCATTCAGCCCAAGGAAATTAGCGAGCAAATGCAGTTGACGGCTTCCACCGTCACCCGGCTGATCGAAAAGATGGAGCATAAAGGTTTTTTAGAAAGAAAGTCGGCAGGCAAGTTCACCAAAGTGTTTCCAACCGCAAAGAGCAAAAAGCTGGACAAAAAAATTCATGCCGCGTGGATGAGCCTCTATCAGCGCTATTCGGATTTGCTGGGTGAAAAGCTTGGCAAGCAGCTAACCACCGAGGCGTATAGAGCCAGTCAGAAGCTGGCAGTATAATTTTTTAAATCAACTAACTTGTATGTACAAGCAATGAAACCTTTACCTTGACGGAGAACAACATGAAAATCGGAATTGGGGGATCTGGCGACGTTGGAAAGACATTAGCCAACGGCTTCATTAAACACAGTTACGAAGTCATGATCGGAACCCGCAGCCCGGAAAAACTGTCCGAATGGAAAGCCAAAGCCGGCAAGAGCGATCGAGTTGGCAGTTTCAACGAGACTGCCGCATTTGGCGACATCCTTGTGCTGGCCGCCAAGGGCACCACCGCCAAAGACACGCTGCAATTGGCCGGCGCCGATAACCTCAAAGGCAAAACCATTATTGACGCCACGAATCCCATCGCTGAGGCGCCGCCGGTAAACGGCGTGTTGAAATTTTTTACTTCGCTCGACAACTCTCTCATGGAGCAATTGCAGGCCGCCTATCCCGGCGCGCGCTTCGTGAAGGCTTTCAGCAGTGTCGGCAGTGCGTTAATGGTCAATCCGGATTTCGGCGGCATCAAGCCGACCATGTTCATCTGCGGCAATGACGCGGCGGCTAAAAAAGAGGTGGGCAAAATTCTCGACCAGTTCGGCTTTGAAGTGGAAGACATGGGCAGCGTCGAAGCGGCGCGCGCCATTGAGCCACTGTGCATACTCTGGTGCATCCCCGGCTTTCTGCGGAATGAATGGATGTACGCGTTCAAGCTGTTAAAAAATAATTCAGCCAGCCGCTAAAAGCGGCAATACATTTCGAACGGATGAGACGAGCGAAGGTTTGGAGAGAGTCAAAGTCCATAATGACAGCGCATCTCTTCAAGCCTCTTCTCATCCGGATTTAGTTTGATGCTTTCTTTGAGGCCTCGAAACAAAGATAAAGAATGCCGCCCAAAACGAAATCAACTTAACCGACTGCTTACGATAAAGCTTCACCCGCTTTCACGACCGCATCACTATTCATCGCTGCTTGAGTTATTTCTTCGGGCGGCTCCATCGCCTTTTCCCGCAACCTTGCCAGCTCTCTCCCGTGTTCACGCTCCATCTCAGGCTCGGACATCTTGCCGTCAATCATGCTTTGATTGAGTGGATAGATTTCCGGATTGAAAATCACATAGTAAAAATGCCAGACGAAAATCGCCAGCGTTGCCAGCCACGCTTCGTAGAGATGAATGACGGTGAACACGTCCATCATCCACAGCGGAAAAATTTTTAGCGAGCTATTTTCAAACCAGAGCAGAAAGCCGGTCAACGCCATCACCACCGTGCCCCAGACCAGCGCCCAGTATTCGGCTTTTTCCATGTAAGAAAAATGATCGAACTCCGGCGGGCTGCCGCGTTTGCCGAGCAGGAAGCGAAAATTATCTTTGCGATCGGCCCAGTCTTGCCGGCTCGGCGCGAAGGCCTTGAGTAAAAATCTGCCGCGCGGGGTGAAGGCCATGTACCCAATATGATAAAATGACAAGACCACCATCACCACGGCGGCGAGGCGATGAATCCAGCCGCGCAGCGCCAATTTGCCTTCCAACAGCAGCCGCGGCTGCACCCAAGCCGCCTCGGGCTATTTCAACGCAAAGCCGGTGACAACAAGGATGATGAAAGAGAGGGCGAGAATCCAATGTTGATACCATTCGACGCGCGTCCAACGTTCGTACTATTGTTGATTATTATTGTTCATAGAAAAAACGGATTATTGGATTGATGGATTTGTAGAGCGCTGGATTATTGGGTTACTGGAGTGTTGGATTAATGGAGCTCAATAATCCATCAATCCAACACTCCACCGATCCAACAATCCGGCTTCACTCTCGTCGTAATTCTCGCCGGCGTTCGGATGGCATTGTCCGCAAGTATTCGCCAAGTTCGCCGGATGAGTCATGGAGTGAGAATCATTCGAAGGCAGAATGTTGTGGATGCCGTGACAACTGCTGCACGTGGCCGCGCTGTCAACACCGGCAAAAGCCAAACGGCCATGAATGCTGTGCGTATAAGCTTTCAGCGGATCTTTGATGGGTATTTTATGCTTTTCGACCAGCGCGGGATTGGCATGACAATATCCGCAAGTAAAGGCGAGTTGGCGCGGATGCACGAGCGAAAGCGAATCGGCAGTCGCGCGAATCTCGTGGCTACCGTGGCAATTCCCGCAAGTTGGCGCATCGTCATCGGAAGCTTTGCCATGCACGCCTTCGGTTAATTCGGTTGCGGCAACCTCATGGCAGTTTTGGCAAGACGCCAGCGCAAGCTGGTCGGCATGGGAAATCTCTTTCACATCAGCGTGGCAGGTAACGCAATCAAATCCGGCATGAATTGAATTGGCCATCTTTTCCACATCCACAAACAGGGAACGCTCCACGCCGGCGCTGTCGGCCACTACTAACTTTTTGTCGCCGTGACAGGATTGACAATCGGTTGGCTCTTGCGCGGATGCCGTCGACGCCATTCCGAGCGAGAGAATAAAGGAGAAATGAAATTGTAAAAAAAATATTTTGATAATTTGTTTCATAATAATTTTAAATTTTCATTACTCCATTTGGTTCATGGTTGCGCCTTCTCTACTCTGCCTTCTTGTGAAACAAGTCAAGACGGAGCAGGGCAAGCATTGTGCTCGTGGCCGTGCGTCAATGCCTGAAGGCATCACTACGAACGGCATCACTACGAACGGTTACTGCTTCGGCGTTGGATGCGCGATCTTTTTGCTCATCTCGGCAAAATTAAATCCTTTGAATGTCGGGCTTTCGGCGTTGTGGCACTTCACGCAAGTTTTCTCATCGGGCTTGCTGATCAGGCCCACGGTTTCGCCTTTGATTTTTCCGGTGTCAATGTCTTTCATCACTTGCATGGTTTTGTATTCCGAGCCGGGGCCGTGACAGACTTCGCAGCCGACGCCTTCGCCGGGTTTAAAGCTTGGCGCTAATTGCGCGGCGGCAACACCGAACGCAGTGTCATGGCATTTCACGCATTTTTCATCTTTTTGAGGATCGGCAATGCCTTTCTTCTGCGCGATTTCTTTGGCGGCTGGCGTCACCAAAGTGGCGAACGCTTTGGCATGCGCCGTGCCTTGCCAAATTTTGTAGGCCGGGCCACTCTTCGAGGTCAAGTGGCAAGGCATGCATGCTTTCGCGCCGATATATTTAGATTTACTCTGCCCGCACAACGCGGCAGGCACGATGAGCAATAGCGAGGTCACTGCACAGGCAAGTCTATTCATGATTTTCTCCTTAAATAACTAATTTTGTCTCATGATCCAATTGTCGAATACTTCACGAAGTCCGTGAGACATGCACGAACTCGCGCGCTTTTTTAGGCGATGCCGTCTTCCATAAATTGATCATCAAACAGATCACTGCGCCCATGCCCAAGAGGCCGGAAAAAGCGAAGGTGACTTGAGCGATACTTAAAAAACCGGGATAATGTTCCAGCATAGTTGTGGGAACAACGAGTGGCAGCACACGGCAAATCGCAGCGATATTAACCAACCAAAAGCTCGCCTCCACCAGCTTGGCGCTGGCAATTCGTTGTCGGCCAATGAAACCGGGAATCATGCGCACCGCCATGCCCAAAATCAATTGCGAAATGAAGCCGAGCAAATACATGTGGCGGCTGACATCGCTGCTGTGCGGCGCAGAAAATTTCCACAGCACGGAAGCGCCGGCGTGCATCTCAAAAAGCGACGCGAGCACAAGCCAAATGTATGCGCCATAGACCAAGCGCTCAAAGCGGCCAAATTCGCCATAATCCGGCAAACCGGGACGCGTGGGCCGGCGATCCGGCGCCGGCTGAAAAACACGATTCACCGTCCACGGCAGCCGGCGGCGCGTGAGCAAATCCAATTTCCACACGAACCATAAAATCACGCTGCCTTTCATGATCGCGCCGGCGCTCGAAAGATCGAGCATGAGCTCGGGAGCCTGGTTTTGCAGGAACGGTAACGTGGGCGACAACTGCACGCTCAAGGCCATCAGATAAAACCACGCGATCATCCGCACCGGCCACTCCGGCGCGCGCAAGCGCAAATAAAGCGGAAACAAACGCACGGAAAAAGCAAAGATCACCGGCAGCAGCGTCAATCCCATGAACGCTTGAATCGCGAATTCATTCCAGCCTTGCGGCAGCACGACAGTTTTCGCGATTGCCATTTCCGCCACCATGTAAAGATTCAACGTGGCGTGCACCAGCCATCCCGTCAACATCATCATGAAAAATGGTAGCGATGGCGACGATGCCGATTATCGTTGCATAAAACCATTTGTTTCTACTAACGGGCGTCGAAGGAGAACTCATTTTTATTTTTGCTCCTATTGAATTATGGAAGTGCCGGACCATGTCCCACGCTTTTATGACAGCGCGTGCAATTTACGCTTTCTTTGTCATCGTCGGAATGCACGGCAATTTGACTCACGAACTCACTGTGACAATACAAACAATTATTCTGCAAAACTTTTGCGCTGCTTTCCCTCATGCGAATCGGCTCGTGAAAATCCTGCAAAGTAAAACCTTTGGAATGCCAAAAGCCGTTTTCGAGCTTGACCAGATATTTAGGAATCAAAGCATGCGGCACGTGGCAATCATTGCAAGTTGCGACGGCGTGATGGCTGGCTTTTTGCCAACCGTCGTATTGCTCGCGCATGATGTGGCAATTCACGCAGGCGCGCGGATCATTGGAAAGATAGGAAGCGCCTTGGGCGTAATAAAAAGTATAACCGCCGAGGCCGAATAACAAGCCAAGCAGAACACAAAGAAAAACCGATAGCAGTTTCAAATTTGGCCTTCCTAATCTTAAATTCAATTCATCAGCGTTGTTGACGTTTTTGGAATATAAAATTTATCGCGGCCAAGTCAAGCGATAATCCTAAATCAATGCGCCACCGCCATTGTATCGCGGCGCGCGCTTTTTCTCAAATTTTTTGAACGCCGTTTCTCCGGCGTTCGTTGGCGCGAGGTCAGCGTGAGGGTTTGCGCTTGGCGGGATAATGGAACCATCGCCAGCCACGTTCCAAGCGCCATCACCCAGCCGCCGATCCACAGCCAAGTGATCAACGGATTTACATAAGCCGAAAAAGTGGCTTCTTGCTTTTCCTCGTCATATCCGGCGAGCACGAGATAAAGATCGTCGCGCCAAGTCGAAAGCAGCGCCACTTCGGTGGTGGGCTGCTCGTGCGTTTTGTATAAACGTTTTTCGGGCTGCAGAGACTGGAGCAATTTTCCTTTTTGATAAACGCTCACTTCGGCGGTCATCCATTGTTTGGCCGCATCGTGGCCGAAAGTCATGCGATCAAATTGGACTTGATAATGCCCGATGGAAAAAGATTTGCCGGCGGAAACGGTTGCTTCCAAATGCAAATTAAGCGCGGCGCCGCCAATGCCGATGAAAATAAGCACGATGCCGAAATGCACGACGTAACCGCCGTAGCGACGCTGATTGCGAGTGAAGAGCTGCCACAACGCGGCGAGCCAATTTTCCTGATGGCTCTGCCGGCGCGCGCGCACGCCGCGATAAAATTCCTGCGCGATCGTGGCGGTCACAAAAATCGACAACGCAAACGCGATGAAGGCATACAAATGCCGGATGCCGAAAATCCACAAAATAATTCCGCCGAGCAAAGTTGCAATGAGCGGGCTGAGAAACTGTTTGTGCAAATTCTCTAACGAGCTTCTGCGCCACGCGAGTACTGGGCCGATGCCGGTTAACGCCAGCAGCGCCAACGCAATCGGCAAATTGACTTGATTAAAGAATGGCGCCGAGCATGATACCCATCGTCAGAAAGAACCATGGAATCAACGTCCAGCGCCGAACATTTTTCACCCACGAATCATCGAGATGGCCGGAGAGCAGAGCCGCGAGCGCAAAGGCCAGCGGCACGGCCATGCCGACGTAGCCGAGATAGAGCAGCGGCGGATGCAGCGCCATCGCCGGATGTTGCAACAGGGGATTCAAGCCGTTGCCATTTGCCGGAATGCGCGTGAGCAATTCGAACGGCGGCGCGACCAATAACAACAGCGTGTTGAAGAAAAGAATGATCGCCATAAGGATCGCGATCACATACGGCAGCGTGGGCAAATTTTTTCGCTGATAAATCAGCAGCACCGCGACGGTGAAGAGTGCAAGCAGCCATGCCCACAAGAGCAGCGAGCCTTGTTGCCCGCCCCAAAACGCGCTGAGTTTGTAGAAGAGCGGCAGCTCGCGGCTGGTGTAATGCGCCACATATTCCACGCGAAAATTCGAGGTGGCCAAATTATAAAAGAGCAAGCCCGCCGCTAATGTCAACAATGCGCCCGCGGCCAGCATGGCGTTATATCCGCTTGCAATCAACGCCGCGCCGTCGCGGCCGCGCTGAATGCCGATGATTAAAATGAAGAGACTGTATGCGGTGGTGAGGCCCGCGAACCAGAGCAGCCAATTTCCAAGTTCGGGCATGAGATTTCCTCCTTTGGCGTCGAAGTCATTCAGCATGAAGTTATAAATTTGCAAGATAATTTTAGCCACAGAGCCGAAACGTTAGAAAAAATTCTAAAGTTTTATGTTTCCAACGGATAGAAAAACGACCAACGGATTTTAATTTTTTCCTATATCACCGCAATTGTTTTATCCGTTGGTCGTTTTTTCATCCGTTGGGGTAATTTTTTTTAGCCCTTGTGTATGTTTTTTTCGATTGCTGTGCCGCCGCATGTTCAGGCACGGCTTCATATTTCGAAGCGCATTTGGTAAAAATTTGCCGCGCCACAAAAATCCCATTAACATATTCCCCTTCCAGCACAACGTCATGATTTTCGCGGAACGTGTCCGGCAGGATGCCGTCGTAGCGCACGGGCAGAACTTCATTTTCCGCGGTGACGGAGAAGGCAAACGAGGTGGCGTGATGCTTGATTAAGCTGCCCACGACGACCTTACCTTCGCGGCGTACGCCGCGTCCGGCAAATTTGGCGGGATTGGCCAGCAATTCCTTGGCGGTGACGGAATAAACCAGGCTTTCCTGCATGCCGCTGCTCACCAGAAATCCGATGGCGAAGAGCGCGATGGCGCAGACCCAGAAAAATTTAAAGCCGCGTTTCATATTTTTATCTCCATACATTTTCACCACAAAGGCACAAAAAAAGTCTTGTGCTCTTTGTGGTGTAATTTTTTTGTAGATTTCATTATCTTCAAACACTCTGAAAATTGTGCAACGCTTTAATATAATTTGCGCGCTCGAAGGCGGCGGGTTCGGCCACGGACTTTTGGCTCATGCTGCCTTGCATTTGCTGCACGGATTCATACTCGTGTGCTTCCATCCAGATTTCCATTTCACGCAGGATTTGGCGGAGTGGCCCACGCCGTGATGCAATAGCGCCGAGGCCATCATCGTGACATTAGCGCCGACCATCAACATTTTCAAAACATCTTGCGCGGTGTGAATGCCGCTCGTCGCCGCGAGATCGGCTTTGATTCTGCCGTACAGAATCGCAATCGAGCGCAACGGCAGGCGCATCGATTGCGGCGTGCTCAAAATGACATTGGGCACGACTTCGAGATTTTCGAGATCGATGTCGGGTTGATAAAAACGATTGAAGAGAACCAGCGCCTCTGCTCCTGCCGATTCGATCTTACGCGCATAGCTAATCCAGCCGCCGGGTGACACCCCGTTCAAGCTGCCGATGATGGGAATATCGACGGCGGCTTTGGTTTTGCGGATGTGCTCAAGATATTCTTCGGGGCCAAGATAAAATTCTGAAGTCGCCGGAAAATAATTCAACGCTTCCGCGTAGCTTTCCGCGCCGTAGGTGAGATAATGATCAAGCGCGCGGCGTTCGTGCAAAATTTCTTCTTCAAAAAGAGAGAAGAGCACGACGGCGGAAGCACCCGCATCTTCTAATCGTCGAATGTTATGAGACGACGGGAGAGCGGCGAGGCGGAGGCGACAATCGGGTTTTTCAGTTTTTTGCCGAGATCGGTTGTGGCCAAGTCCAGAAGATTTTCTCGTGTTGGCAAAGTGCAAACTGAAGTTTGCACTCCGGCGTCATTGGGTTAACAGCGCCAAATTCTTTTTTGCTTCTTTATTTTGCGGATCAAGCTTCAAGACGACTTTGTATTCCGCGATAGCCTCTTCGTGTTTCGCAGCGAGGGCATAAGATTGCGCGCGCCACAGGCGAGTTTGCGGATTGTTATCGATGAGCTTGATGGACTCAGTCAATACTGTAATCGCTTCTGAATATTTTTTATCAAGCAAGAAGGCGACACCGATGAGGCCGCGGGCTTCGGCCAATTCAGATTTATACGTTGCCGTTGATTTGCTCGCCAGTTTAACGAGGGTCTCGCTTATTCTCTTGGCTTGTGCCAATGATTCCATTTGCACCAAGCAACGCGCGAGAAACAGGTAGCCTTGCACGTAATCGGGCTTGAGGCTGAGCGCGTGATAAAGCGCTTGCCGCGCCGGCTCCCATTTTTGCAGGGCCATGTTCGACAACGCATAATTCACGTAGGCGCTCACCGAAGTGGAGTCCTGTTGAAATTTTTTCTCAAACATTGTCGCGGCTTTTTCAAATTGGTGTTGGCGCATGTAAATCACGCCGAGGTCGCTGTAAGTCTCTGCGCCGTTGCCGCTCGTTCGTATGGTTTCTTCCCACGCCAGCGCCGCGAGCGAATCGCGTTTGGTTTCGACATACGCTTTGCCGAGACGTTTCAAATCTTCGGGCGGCAAAGTTTCCAGTTGCCGCAATTTTGGATAGAACGTTACGGCTTACTCGTACTCACGTTGCTCAAAATGCGCCCGTGCGATCATGCGCAAAGCTTTCCAAGACGCCGCAGCGTTACTAATGCAGCATTGGTTTTGCCCTGCCGCAAGAGTTGCTCTCCATTTTTAAGTTGGGTTTGCGGCCATCCCAAGACGGCGGTAAAGAGCAATATGGTTATGATGAATAAAATTCTCGATTTCATAAAATGTCATTCCGCAGGAACCTTTTGAATATCAAGCACAGTGCTTGCGCTGAAAAAGATGCTTCCAGCATGACATGTTATTCGGAGGCGCCTTCTTAATTCGGGACCGCAGCATCGCGAAGCTGAAAGTTGAAAGTCAAAGTCGACCACACATCGATCGGACCGAGTTTCATCATCGCCGGCGTAAACTCCCATTGTTTGGCGGCTGCAACCGCTGCCGCATTGAACATTTCTACCGTGCTTTTGATCACCACCACTTCTTTGACTTTGCCGTGTTTATCAATCCAAACTTTCACATAAACTTTTCCTTCGATGCCGGCTTTTCTGGCCAGCTCGGGATAAACCGGCTCGACGCGCTTGATCACGACCGGCGCTTTTTCAAACGGCACAAAATCCGGCGGCGGGCCTTCGTCCTCGATAATCAAATCGCTTTCCGAAGCCACGACTTGCGTCTGGCCGTTGCCCTGTCCTTCGCCCGCAAGGGGGCTGACGATCTGACTCAATTCGGTTTGGGTCGCGATGGTTTGCTCGGGATCAACCAACGCGTCGTGAACCGGCACCGGAATGCCGATGCTCGGTTTCACCGCGGCGGACACGGCGATTGGCGCCGAGACGGCTTGGTGCGTTTCAGTGATCGACGGCGGCGGGCCCAGCTCGCTATATTTCATAATGCGCACCACGTGCTGCGGCGGTTCTTCCTTGTGCAGATAGACCGAAGCCCAGTACGCGCCAAAGGATGCAAGGTGTTCATACATTTGCCAGCGGCTTTGCATATCGTGCTGCGCCAGTTGCAGCAGGCGTTCGGCTTCAACCGGATTGCTTTTCGTGAGCATCTTGAAACGCGTTTCGCGATACATGTAATCTTTCAACGGAATCGACGGAGTGCGCGAATCAAGGTGCAGCGGCGGCTTGCCTTCGGCAACGGCCAGCGGATTGTAACGAAACATCGGCCAGTAACCGGAATTGACCGCGAGCTTTTGCTGTTCCATGCCTTTGGTCATGTTGATGCCGTATGCGATGCAATGGCTGTACGCAATGATCAGCGACGGGCCGTCGTATTGTTCGGCTTCGATGAACGCCTGCAAGGAGCGAGGGCTACGAAAAATTTTACTGACTATCTCCGAAAATATAAAGTTGAATTTATGTAAACACATAAACAACAAACAATTGTATGTGTAAATATTTATTAAAGTGTTATGATTTTTACGTTTATATGCTAATATTAAAATGGTAAAAAATGTCAGGAGTTCAATAGGAGAAACACCTCGCTTCCTTTCTCGAGTTCACCAAGCCGGTTCAAATCAAATTACATCAGTATGGTCTTCGGCGTTTTAAAAAGCGGCGGGACCACGAAAATAAAAAAATCCTCCATGTGGTCGATCCGGTTGCACCGTTTGGCGCGCCGGGGATCGCATCGAATGGATGGCGGCCTCCTTTCTTTACACCTGTTTAGAAAGCGTAGTGCTTAAAATCAGCGCTCTGCCCGAATTGGCATTCGTCAATCGAAGAAATCCCAACGACCTGTTGCGATTTAAATTCGATAAGCTGGCCGCGGCGGTGAAACGATCGCTTTTCCGCACGTCGCGCGACAAATGCTTTGACCGCTAACCGATGCTGCCCTCATAACCGCGGCGCGAGCCTAAAAACGGGGAATCGGCAGTTATTTCCTGAAGGAAGCAGATAAAAATCTAAATTGGCGCGCGAGGCATTTTATTTGACAAAATGCAACGAAGACTTGACTTTCGCGCCAGAAATCTATATTTTTAAAAACACCTGCACTCGGAGAAAAGGATACGCCTGCACCGTCACCTATCATCGTCGTGTTGTTCATGGAATGGATCGCCGTCTCCGTTCGCGCGGTGGGGCGCGCCGTCATAACGTTGATCGAGCAAACCGGGGCGATCTTCATACTGCTGGAAAAAATTTTTCGCGGCAGCCTTCAGCTCTGGAGAAACCGCCGGCTCATTCTCGATCAGATGTTGCGCATCGGGGTGCATTCTTTGCCGCTCGTCGGCGTCATCGCGGTTTTTACCGGGGCCGTTTCCGCGTGGCAGGCGGCCTATCAATTCGAGGGACTCGTTCCGCTCGATTATATCGGCGCGGGAACCAGCACGGCCATTTTCATCGAACTCGGGCCGGTACTCACCGGCATTATTTTAGCGGGCCGCATCGGCTCCTCGATTGCCGCGGAATTGGGCACGATGAACGTAACCGAGCAGATCGATGCGCTCGAGTCGCTGGCCATCGATCCGGTGCATTATCTTGCCCTGCCGCGTTTTTATGCGGCGATGATCATGACGCCGATTCTGACGATCTTTGCGAACTTGATCGCGGTTTTGGGCGCGTTGTTGGTCACGAATGTTTTAATCGGCCAACCGATGCACGTCTTTCTCGACAGCGTGCAATCATCGTTTGCGATTCGCAACGTGATCGGCGGCTTGACGAAAGCGCTGGTGTTCGGCGCAACCATTGCGGTGGTCGGTTGTTATGTCGGCTTCCAAACGCGCGGCGGCGCGGAAGGCGTGGGGCGGGCGACGATTCGAGCGTTTGTCATCTCCTCGGCGTTAATTCTGATTCATGATTATGTGTTAGCGACGATTATATTTTAAAGTATTTTGGGCCTGTGATCGAAATCAGAAATCTTAAAAAGAATTTTGGCAGCAAACCGGTTTTACGGGGCGTCAATCTCGACATTCAAAAAGGCGAGTCGCAAATCATTATTGGCCGCAGCGGCTGCGGCAAAAGCGTTCTGCTCAAACACATTATCGGTTTGGTGAAACCCGATGCCGGTCAGATTTATGTCGATGGCGAAGAGGTGACGGACGCTTCGACGCGCGATTTGTATCGGATGCGCCGCAAATTTGGGATGCTCTTTCAAGGCGCGGCGCTGTTCGATTCGATGACGGTCGGCGAAAACGTTGCGCTCGGCGTGCGCGAGCATCGCATGTTTGACGAGGCCGAGATCAATCGCCGCGTCGCGGAAAAATTGGAATTGGTTCGGTTGCCGAACACCCAGCACCTGAAACCGGCCGAGCTTTCCGGCGGCATGAAAAAACGCGTCGGCCTCGCCCGCGCGCTGATGATGGATCCCGAATTTGTGCTCTACGACGAACCGACTACCGGCCTCGATCCGATTACCTCCGATGCGATCAACGACCTCATTATCGAATGCAACCAACAACTCGGCGTCACCTCGATCGTCGTCACCCACGACATGACCAGCGCGTACAAAGTCGGCAACCGTTTCGCCATGCTGCACGACGGCCAGGTGATATTCAGCGGCACGACGGACGAGGTGCGCAACACGAATCATGCGGTGGTGAAACAGTTTATCGAAGGCAGAGCGGATGGGCCGTTGGAAATGTACTAAAAATTGGAGTGATGATCGTTGGATTGCTGGATTTTTGGATCATTGTGTTGTTGAATTTATCGTCGCCAAATGAGCTGAAAATGTCGATCACCTCACCGTTGCTGATTTATTTGGACACGAATGTTTACTCGCGACCTTTTGACGATCAAATGCAAAAGCGAATTAAAGAGGAAGTCGATGCTTTTTTCAAAATTATAGCTGAGGCGAAAGCAGAAAGATTGAGCTTGTTGCGTTCGGATACTCTGGATTTTGAAGCCGAAGTGATTCTTGATGAAGAAAAACGAGCTAAAATTATCGGCTATATCGAATCCTGTAAAGAGTACATTCCCAATTCGGAAGAACTTCGGCAACTTAGCAAAACTATTCAAAAGCAATGTCACATCCGTGCGCGTGACGCTTTACACGTTGCTTCGGCTATTCTAGGCAACGCGCGTTACTTTCTTTCATGTGATGATAAAGTGACACAAAAGAAGCAAGCGAACTGTTACCGCCGTTATGCTCAAAACTACAAAAGAGATTATTTTTCAGTGATGAACCCCGCATTATTTGTGGAAAATTTTAGTAAAGGAAAACTCACATGAATACCGCCGTTCAAAACTATGCCGATACCACCACTGTCGTTCGCGAAGGCTGGGAGATTTTAGTTAAACACTTGGGTTTGCTGAAAGCTACACAGTTTGTCGTTTCGCTTGAACGCGGCAAAGGCGATTCCGTCAAAGAGATTGCCGAATATTGGGGTGATGCCACTGTTGATGAAATATATGATCGCGTCATGAAATGGAAGGCTAAAAAACAACAAAATCCTAAGTCGTCAGCTCGCTTGAGCAGGCTTTAATCCAACGCGCCACTAATCCATAATTCCAATGCCCCGATTCACCAAAAAATCCTCCGTCGAATACGTCTGCCAGACCTGCGGCCATAAAAGCCCGCGCTGGATCGGCAAGTGTCCGGAATGCGGCGCCTGGAGCAGCTTCGTCGAAGAGAAAGCTGCGCCGGAGCCGAAACGCGGCGGTATTAAAGTTTTGGAGCGCGAGAAGCCGCTGCCGCTGGCGGAAATCACGCATGATGAAAATGCGCGCATCAGTTGCAGCAGCCAGGAATTTAACCGCGTGCTCGGCGGCGGCATCGTGCCGGGGTCGTTGATTTTGGTCGGCGGCGATCCGGGCATCGGCAAATCGACGCTCATGTTGCAGGAAGCGGCGGCGCTCGCGAAGCCAGATTTTTGTGTGCTCTACGTCACCGGCGAAGAATCGGCGCGGCAAACGAAAATGCGCGCACAGCGGCTGGGCATCGATTCGTTGTACTTGTTTATTTTTTCCGAAACCAATCTCGATCTCATTCTCGACGAAGTCGAAAAGCTCAAACCCAAATTGATCATCGTCGATTCGATCCAGACGATGTATCGCACCGAGTTCGAAAGTCCGCCGGGAAGCATCAGCCAGGTGCGCGAGTGTGCGCTGGCGTTTCTGAATCTGGCGAAGCAGCGCGGCATTCCGATTTTTCTCATCGGCCACGTGACGAAAGACGGTTTCATCGCCGGGCCGAAAACGTTGGAGCACATGGTTGACACGCTGCTGCAATTCGAAGGCGACCGCGATCATTTCTTCCGCATTTTGCGCTCGGTGAAAAACCGTTTCGGCAGCACGCGCGAGATCGGCGTGTTCGAAATGCACGAATTGGGCCTGCGCGAAGTGACGAATCCCTCAGAAATTTTTCTCGCGCAGCGCAAAGAAAACATTTCCGGCTCTGTCGTCGTCTGTACGATGGAAGGCTCGCGCCCGATTTTAGTGGAAGTGCAAGCGCTGCTGACACCGAGCAATTATGGTTTGCCGCAACGCACCGCGAACGGCTTTGACGTCAAACGTCTCGCGCTGTTACTCGCAGTGATCGAGAAACGCGTCGGCCTGCGCGTCGGCACGCACGATGTTTTTCTGAACGTCGCCGGCGGCGTCGATCTCGAAGAACCCGCGGCGGATTTGGGCGTTGTCGTCGCCGTTGCTTCGTCGCTGAAAAATAGCGTCGTGCACCCGCACACGATGGTCATCGGTGAAGTCGGCCTCGGCGGCGAGATTCGCGCCGTGCCGCAAATCGACAAGCGCCTCACCGAAGCCGCGAAGCTCGGTTTCAAACAAGCGGTGATTCCGAAATTGGCCGCAAAGGGATTGTCGCCGATTGCGGGGATTGAGGTGGTTGCGGTGGAGAAAGTGGATGAGGCACTGGAAAAGTTGCTGTAAAAAGATCAAGGGATTTCCTGATGAAGCAAGATAGTCCATGGAAGGAAGTGATCGCAGCACTGTTTAAAGATTTTTTAGAATTTTTCTTTCCGGAAATTTACCAAGACATTGATTTTTCCAAAGGCTACGTGTTTTTGGACAAAGAGCTGCACCAAATCATCAAAGGCAGCAAAACCGGCAAACGCTACAGCGACAAATTAGTCAAGGTGTATTTGCTCGACGGCACGGAAACATGGCTGTTGATTCATATTGAGATTCAGGGATACGAGCAGAAAGAATTTCCCGAGCGGATGTACATCTACAATTACCGCATCTATGACAAATTTCGGAAAAATGTGATCAGCCTCGCGCTGTTGACGGATGACAACCCGAAATTTCGCCCGAACGAATATTGCCGCTCGCGCTGGGGATTTGCGGCCATCTGCCGGTTCCCCATCGTGAAGATTATCGACTATCGCAAACGCTTGAGAGAATTGAAATCCAACCCGAATCCTTTTGCAATTATCGTGCGGGCTTATTTGAAGACGCTTCAAGTTGCCGGAAATGTTCAAGAGCGATATTCATGGAAAAAACGTTTTCTGTTGGAGCTTTACGAGCGGGGCATGAAACGGGAAACGCTTTTGGCCATCTATGATTTTATCGATTGGATTATGGAATTGCCGGAAGGCTTGGACACGGAACTTCACGAAAAAATCAAAACCATCACGGAGAATAAAAAAATGCCACATCTCTCAACCGCCGAACGCTACGGCATGAAAAAAGGAGTGAAAAAAACCCTTGAGAAAACCATGCCCATGCTGCACAACGCCCTCGCGACAATCATCGAGATCAAGTTTGGCGAGGCCGGTCAACCGTTGGGGACGCGTGCCGCTCGCATCAAAAATTTGACTAAGTTGCAAAAATTAATGGATGAATTGAAACGCGCCCAGAGCTTGTCGGAAGCGGAAATGCTATTTACCAAAGCGAAAAAATAGCGTCGTCCATCCGCACACGATGGTGATCGGCGAAGCCGGCCTCGGCGGCGAGATTCGTCCCGCGCACGGGACAAATCGACAAGCGCCTCACCGAAGCCGCGAAGCTCGGCTTCAAACAAGTGGTGATTCCGAAACTCGCCGCGAAGGGCTTAGCGAAAATTCCGGGAATCGAAGTGGTGGCGGTGGAGAAAGTGGATGAAGCATTGGAGAGGTTGCTTTAAGTCGACTATG
>Ga0247727_10005792_pt1 | contig 24726 bp, 36 predicted proteins | sample WisWelCaveWW1625_FD_202498 | JGI IMG/M metagenome (GOLD analysis project Ga0247727, IMG submission 202498) | Biofilm microbial communities from Wishing Well Cave, Virginia, United States - WW16-25 | ecosystem: Environmental > Aquatic > Deep subsurface > Groundwater > Cave microbial mat | place... | reverse complement strand
TGCACCAGTACGGGCTGGCGCTGCTCGACGACGGGCAGCTTCCCGAGGCGGGGCGCATCTTCGATCGCATCGTCCAGATCGACCCCGCATCGCCCACCGGGTGGTACGGCCGTGCCCGCCTGGCCGCGCGCTCCGGAGACGCCGGGGCCGCGGCCACGGCGCTGGCCGAGGCGAAGCGGCGCGTCCCCGACGACGCCCGCCGCGCGCTGGTCGAGCAGGGCCTCAAGGGCGAGGCGCTGGACACGCGCGCGGCCGAGGCGGCACGGCGTTCGCTGGCCGAATTGGACCGGGATCCGGCCTTCCCCCGGTAGACGCCGATGGACCGCCTGCGCAGCGTCGCCGCCGCCCTGCTGCTCGTGAGCTGCGGCCGCGCGCCGCCACCCCGGAACGCCGGCGACCTCTTGAAATCCGGCGAGGCCCACTTCGCCGGCGCCCGCTACGAGCAGGCGCAGCAGGCGTTCGAGGGCGCGCTGCGGCTGGAGCCGAGGCTGCTCCCGGCCATCCGCGGGCGCGTCGAGGCGGCGCGCAAGCGAGGCGCGATGCCCGCCCTGATCGCGGAGCTGTCGGTGCGCGCCGGGGCCGCGCCGCGCGATGCGCTGGCCTGGTATGCCCTGGGCCTCGCCCGCTTCGCCCAGGGTGAAGAGAAGGCCGCGGTGGCCGCGCTCTCCCAGGCCGCCGAGCTGTCGCCCGACGAGGCCGACTTCCACTTCCGCCTCGGGATCGCCCTCTTCGACTCCGAGCGCTTCGGCGAGGCGCGCGCGCCGCTGGAGAAGGCGATGAAGCTCGCCCCCCGCGCCGCGCGCTACCGGGCGCCGCTCGCCGCCTGCCTGGCGCGCCTGGGGGACCGCAAGGCGGCCATCGCCGTGCTCCGGGACGTGCCCTCGCTCGAGCCCACCGCCGACGAGGCGGCGCTGGCGGTGAAGACGGCGCGGGCCATCACCGATCCCTTCCGCGGCGTCCCGCAGCCCGCCCGGCCCGAGCTGGAGGCGGGGCTGGCCCACCTGCTCCGCGACGCGCCGGGCCTGGCCATCCCGGTGCTGGAAGGGCTGGTGAAACGGTTCCCCGATCTGGCGCCCGCCTGGTCGCTGTTGGGCCTGGCCGCGCAGCGGGTCGACGAGGCGGGCCGCGCGGTGACCGCCTTGCAGCGCGCGGCCGAGCTGGCGCCGGAGATGCCGCAGCCGCACGTCTACCTGGCGGAGCTGTACGCCGCGCGCGAGCGGCTCGACCTGGCCGAAGGCGAATACGCGGCGGCGCTGGAGCGCGACCCGCTGGACGTGGCCACGCTGCGCAAGCTGGGACAGCTCCGCCTCAATCGATCCAGGCCGCGCGCCCTCGAACCGCTCCGCCGCGCCGCCGCGCTGGCGCCGGCCGACGACGCTCTGCAGCTCCTGGTCGCGCGGGCCGAGGCGGCTGGCGGAGAAGCCGCGACCGCGGGCGCCCGGCTGGAGAAGCTGGCGCAGAAGAGGCCGGAGGACCCCGAGGTGCTGCTGCGCCTCGCGCTCCTGCTCTTCGAGGAGCGCGGCAAGGCCGCCGAGCCGGCGCGCGCCGAATTGACGCAGCGGCTCGAGAAGTTGCTGGAAAAAGTGCTCTCCCTGCAGCCCCAGAACGCCGCCGCCACCCGCATGCTGACTGCCATCCGCGCGGGATGAGCTTCCGATCCCGGGGGGTGGTCCGCTAGATTGGAGCCCGTGATCGAAGCCTCGCCAGCCCCAGAGGCGGCGCCAGCGCCGTCTCCGCCCGCGGAGGCCGCTCCCCCGCCCGTCCCGCCCAAGGCGGCGCCGGCGCAACGTCCGTTCCAAGGCTGGGGCGCCGCGGCCGGTCGCGCCCTGGGCGCCGCGGCCCGCGCCCTGCTGGGAGGCTCGACGGCCGTGGGCGGCGCGCTGCGCTCGCGCGGCGCCAAGGCCTACGAGGAGTTCCAGCGCCGGGCCCGCCACGCGCGCTACCGGGTCTATGCGCTCGGCACCTACGGGCTCATCGTCGCCGCCACGCTCGCCGCGCAGCTCTACACGCAGAACCCGCTCGGCGCTTACGTCCGCGTCGAGGAGCTGGAGGTTCCGCGCATCACCAACATCTTCCTGCGCAACGACTCGTCCAAGCCCTGGAACAACCTGAAGCTGACGCTCAACGGCATCTACGGCTACGAGAAGCCGCGGCTGGGCCCCGGCGACTTCGTGCTCCTGCGCGTCGATCGCTTCGCGCTCCTGGAGGCGAACACCGGCAAGCTCAAGTTCGCCCCCGCCAACATCACCGCCCGGCACCTGGCCCTCGACTGCGACCGCGGCCATTGGGAGAAGGAGCTCCCATGACCAAGAGCGGGGCCGCCCAGGTCCAGCCACCCACCGCGCAGCTCAGCGGCAACGTGCTGGTGGTGGACGACGACCCCGAGATCGTCACCTTCCTCTGCACGCTCCTGGAGATGGAGGGACTCACCGCCTGGGTGGCCACCAGCGCCCCGGCCGCGCTCGATCGCCTCCGCGGCGGCCCGCCGGACCTGGTGCTGCTCGACATCGCCATGCCCGGCCAGGACGGCATCGAGCTGTGCCGCGCGCTCAAGCGCGACCCGAAGACGAGCGCCGTGCCCATCTTCGTCATCTCGGCCAGGCCGGGCCGCGAGGTGGTCGAGCGCGCCCTGGCCGCGGGCGCCGAGGCGTTCATCCGCAAGCCCTTCGAAAACCACGAGCTGATCGCGAAAATCCGCGGGCGGCTCGGCTAAGAGCAAGAGCCTTCACCACGAAGAACACGAAGTTTGGTTCTTCAAGAAAGGGAAAGCCTTTCTTCGTGTCCTTCGTGTTCTTCGTGGTTCATCTTTCAATCACACCACGACGAGGGTCGCGACCCTACTCGTCCTTCTTCTCCGCCTTGGGCTTGGCCGGCTTCTTCGCCTTGTCGGAGGGCTTCTTCTCGTCCTTCTCCGGCTCCGCTTCGGCCTTGGCGCTCTTCTCGACCAGTTCGAGGATGCTCATCGGCGCGTTGTCGCCCGCGCGGTTCTGCACGTGGATGATGCGGGTGTAGCCGCCCGGCCGGTCCTTGAAGCGGGGCGCGATGGTGTCGAAGAGCTTCTTGAGCACCGTCTGGTCGCGCACCGTCTTGTGCACCTCGCGCCGCGCCGCCACCGTCCCGGCCCGCGCCTTGGTGATGACGCGCTCGACCAGCCGCCGCGTCTCCTTGGCCTTGGGCGTGGTGGTGCGGATACTCTCGAACTCGATGACGCTGCGAACCAGGTTGTCGAGCAGCGCCTTGCGGTGGCTGCTGTTCCGGCTGAGCTTGCGGCCGGTGTTCATGTGGCGCGACATGGCGGCTCCTACGTCTTGAGCTGGGGCAGCCCGGCCGACGGCAGCGGGGGCTGCGAGGTGGGGGCCTTGGGCGGCCAGTTCTCCAGCTTCATGCCCAGGCCGAGGCCCATCTCGGCGAGGATTTCCTTGATCTCCTTCAGCGACTTGCGGCCGAAGTTCTTCGTCTTCAGCATCTCGGCCTCGCTCTTCTGCACCAGGTCGCCGATGGTCTTGATGTTGGCGTTCTGCAGGCAGTTGGCCGAGCGCACCGAGAGCTCCAGCTCGTCGACCGAGCGGAAGAGGTTCTCGTTCAGCTTCTCCTCCGACTTGGGCAGCTCGATGGGGGCCGGCTCCTCCGTCTCGTCGAAGTTGATGAAGATGGAGAGCTGCTCCTTGATGATCTTGGCGGCGTAGGCCACCGCGTCGGTGGGGGTGACCGCGCCGTTGGTCCAGACCTCGAGCGTCAGGCGGTCGTAGTCGGTGACCTGGCCGACGCGGGCGTTGGTGACCTGGTAGTTGACCTTCTTGATCGGGCTGAAGAGCGAGTCCACCGGGATGACGCCGATGGGCTGGCCGGGCATCTTGTTCCGCTCCGACGGCACGTAGCCGCGGCCGCGGCGCGCCGTCATCTCCATCCGCACCCGCCCGCCTTCGCTGAGGGTGAAGAGGTGGTGGCCCGGGTTCAGCACCTCGACGTCCTGGTCGACGATGATGTCGCCCGCCTTCACTTCCTTGGGCCCCTCGACCTCGATGCGGATGGTCTTCTCCTCGTGCGTGTGCAGGCGCAGGAGGACTTCCTTGAGGTTGAGGATGATGTCGGTGACGTCCTCGGCCACGTTGGAGATGGTGGTGAACTCGTGCTCCACCCCCTCGATGCGGACGCTGGTGATGGCCGCGCCCTGCAGCGAAGAGAGCAGCACGCGGCGGAGCGCGTTGCCCAGGGTGATGCCGAAACCGCGCTCCAGCGGCTCGGCCACGAACTTGCCGTATGTGTCGGTGAGGTTGTCCTGATCGACGTGCAGCCCCCGGGGCTTGATCAGGTCGCGCCAGTTCTTGGTCATGATTGCGTCAGCCACGTTGTCTTCCTCCGCGCCGGCCTGCTCCCTCCGCCTCAGAGGGCTCCATCGGCCAGCGGTTGAAAGTCGAAGGTCGAAAGTCCAAAGCGAGGCGTTATCGAATCTTTGGCTTTCAACTCTTCAACTTTGAACTCTTCAACTCACTTCGAATACAGCTCCACGATCAGCTGCTCCTGGATCGGCATGGTGATGTCCTCGCGCGCCGGCGTGGCCTTCACCGTGCCCTTGAAAGCGCCCTTGTCCAGGTCGAGCCAGGCGGGGATGCCGCGGCGTTCGACGGCCTCCAGCGCCTCGTTGATGCGGATGACCTTCTGGCTCTTCTCCTTGACCGCGACCACGTCGCCGCTGCGGACCTGGAAGCTGGGGATGTTCACCTTGCGCCCGTTGACGCGGAAGTGGCCGTGGCGCACGAGCTGCCGCGCCTCGGCGCGGGTGTCGGCGAAGCCGAGGCGGAAGACGACGTTGTCGAGCCGCTGCTCGAGGAACTGGAGCAGGTTCTCGCCCGTCTTGCCCTTGGCCGCCGAGGCGCGGTGGTAGTAGCCGCGGAACTGCGACTCGAGCAGGCCGTAGAGGCGCTTGACCTTCTGCTTCTCGCGGAGTTGCACGCCGTATTCGGAGAACTTGGCGCGCCCCTGGCCGTGCTGGCCCGGCGGGTACGGGCGGCGCTCGATGGCGCACTTGTCCGTGTAGCAGCGGTCGCCCTTCAGGTACATCTTCAAGTTCTCGCGCCGGCAGATGCGGCAGGCGCTTTCGGTATAGCGAGCCATTGTCGAAGCTCCTGAAAAAAGCGTTAGTCGACAGTCGACAGTCGACAGTCGACAGCTTGCAGCCGGCGTTGGACCAGAACTGTTGACTGTCGACTGTCGACTGTCGACTTCATACGCGGCGCCTCTTGGGCGGCCGGCAGCCGTTGTGCGGGATCGGGGTGATGTCGCGGATGAGGCTCACCTTGAGCCCCGCGGCGGAGAGCGCACGCAGCGCCGACTCGCGGCCGGCCCCGGGGCCCTTCACCAACACCGAGACGTTCTTGAGGCCGTGCTCCATCGCCTTGGCGGCGGCGTCGCCGGCGGCCACCTGGGCGGCGAAGGGCGTGCTCTTGCGCGAGCCCTTGAAGCCGCGCGCGCCGGCCGACGACCAGGAGATGACGTTCCCCGAGACGTCGGTGATGGTGATGATGGTGTTGTTGAAGGTGCTCTGGATGAAGACGATGCCGGTCTGGATGTTCTTCTTGACCTTCTTCTTCGCCTTCTTACCCGGCTTTTCGGTAGCGGGTGCTGCGGTCTGCGGCGCGTCGGCCATTTGGAAAACCTTGTTGAAAGTTGAAAAGTTGAAAAGTTGAAAACAGCTACGACTTGGGTGCGGGCGCCGGGGAGGCGGCGACGGAGCGGCGGACGATGCCGCGCTTGGGGCCCTTGCGCGTGCGGGCGTTGGTGTGCGTGCGCTGGCCGCGGACCGGCAGGCCCTTGCGGTGGCGGAGCCCGCGGTAGCAGCCCAGGTCCATCAGCCGCTTGATGTTGAGCGAGGTCTCGCGGCGCAGGTCGCCCTCGACCTTGTAGCTCGCTTCCAGCGTCTCGCGGATCTGGTGGATCTCGTCGTCGGTCAGGTCCTTGGTGCGCTTGGTCGGATCGATGCCGGCCTGCGCGCAGACCTTGCGGCCCGAGGTGGGGCCGATGCCGTAGAGGTACGTGAGGGCGACCTGGATCTGCTTCTCACGCGGAAGATCGACGCCGCTGATGCGCGCCATTCGTGTCTCTCCTTTATCCCTGCCGCTGCTTGTGGCGCGGGTTCGCGGCGCAGATGACGCGCACGACGCCCTTGCGGCGGATCACCTTGCACTTCACGCAGATCTTCTTCACCGACGCGCGCACCTTCATGGGCGGGTCTCCTGCAAGTCTTTCTCTTCGGCGCCGCACCTCTGACTGCCGCTTTCGCGGTCGAGGCCCACCCGGCGCAAAGGAGCGGGGCTAATTAGCAGCCCGCTCCTGGCAAGTCAAGCGTCCTGGCGGGGGCAGCGCCCGGACGGGAAAAAGCGAACCGGGAGGAGGGGAGGATGGGAGGGTTTCTTGGGGGAAGCCCCGAGCGAGGACACAACCGAAGCCTCCCCTCCTCCCCTCCTCCCGGTTCGCCTTGCTTTTCCAGTTTCAAGGACGCGTAAGAACCCTCGGCCCCTCGTCGGTCACCGCGATGGTGTGCTCCCAGTGGGCGCTCCAGCGCCGGTCGAGGGTGACCACCGTCCAGCCGTCGGCCAGGGTTTCCACCTCGTGCGTCCCGAGGTTGATCATCGGCTCCACCGCCAGGACCATCCCCGGGCGCAGGCGCGGGTTGGCCTGGCCGCGCGACCAGAGGGCGGGGCCGTAGTTGGGCACCTGCGGCTCCTCGTGGAGCTTCTTGCCGATGCCGTGGCCGACGTAGTCGCGGACGATGCCGTAGCCGTGCGGATCGACCACCGCCTGCACCGCGCCGCCGATGTCGCTGATGCGGTTGCCGGGGCGGACGGCGCCGATGCCGGCCTCGAGCGCCTCCCGCGTCACCTCGATGAGCTTCTGCGCTTCCGGGGACGGCTTGCCCACCGGCACGGTCCGCGCCGCGTCGCCGTAGAAGCCGCGCTTGACCACGCCGAAGTCGAGCTTGACCAGGTCGCCGCCCGCCAGCCTGCGCCGGCTGGGGATGCCGTGGACCACTTCCTCGTTGACCGAGATGCAGATGTTCCGGGGAAAGCCGTAGAGCCCCTTGAAGGCGCAGGTGCCGCCGCGCTTGTGCGTTTCGGCCTCGGCCAGCGCGTCGAGTTCGTCGAGCGAGACGCCGGGCTGGACCGCCGCCTCCAGCGCCTCCAGCACCTCGTGGACGGCGAGGGAGGCCTCGCGCATCCAGGCGATCTCGTCCCTCGTCTTCAGCTCGATGGCCAACGAGCGCCTATACCCCGAGCGCCTTCACGATCTGTTTCTGGATGGCCTCGGGTTCCTTGGTGCCGTCGATGGGCCGGATCACGGCCTTCGTCTTGTAGTAGTCGTTGAGCGGGGCCGTCTTGCTCTCGTATTCGATCAGGCGCTGCCGGACGCGGTCGGGCTGGTCGTCGGGCCGCTGCACGAGCGGAGTGTTGTCCTTGTCGCAGATGCCCGGCTGCCTGGGGGGCGCGCTCTTCACGTGGTAGGGCGTGCCGCACTTGGGACACGAGCGGCGCCCGGCCAGCCTGTCGACCAGCGCCTCGGCCGGCACCTCCAGCGAGATGACGTGGTCGATCTTCATCGAGCGCCGGGCCATCATCTCGTCGAGCGCCTTGGCCTGCGGGACGGTGCGGGGAAAGCCGTCGAGCAAGAAGCCGCCCTTGGCCTCGGGCCGCATCAGCTCCAACTCGACGATGGCGTTGACGATGTCGTCGGACACCAGCTTGCCCGCGTCCATCAGCTCCTTGGCCTTCTTGCCCAGGTCGGTGCCCTCGGCCACGGCGCGCCGGAGGATGTCGCCGGTGGAGAGCTGCGGGATCTTCATCCGCTCGGTGAGCCGGGTGGCCTGCGTTCCCTTCCCTGCTCCGGGCGGTCCGAGAAAGACGAGGTTCATGATCCCCTCCTGTGGAACTTCAAGCCGCCGCCGGCGTGATGTCGCGGCGGCCGCGGATGCGCGGACCGCGCGGGCCGGTAAAGCCCTCGTAGTGCCGGGTGATCAGGTGGCTCTCGATCTGCTGGACGGTATCGAGGGCGACACCGACCACGATCAAGAGCGCCGTGCCGCCGAACTGGAACTGCACGTTCATCTGCTGCGTGAGAACGCTGGGCAACACGCAGACGGCACTCATGTACATGGCGCCGCCAAACGTGATCCGCGTCAGCACCGAGTCGATGTATTCGGCCGTCTTCTTCCCCGGCCGGATGCCCGGAATGTAGCCGCCGTACTTCTTCAGATTGTCGGCGACGTCGACCGGGTTGAAGGTGACCGCCGTGTAGAAGTAGGCGAAGAAGATGATGCCGGCGACGTACATGCCGTTGTAGATCCAGTCGCCCCGCTGCATGGCGTCGGCGATGGGCTTGAGCTTGGGGATCCACGTCGCGATCGTCGCCGGGAAGAGCAGGATCGACGAAGCGAAGATGGGGGGGATGACGCCCGCGGTGTTGACCTTGAGCGGCAGGTGGGTGCTCTGGCCGCTGAACGTCTGCCGGCCCACCACGCGTTTGGCATAGTGCACCGGGATCTTCCGCTGCGCCCGCTCGACGTAGACCACGAAGGCGATGGCGGCCAGCATCACCGCCGCCAGGAGCAGCAGGCGGACGTCGGAGCCCTCGGCCGTTTGGCCCTGCGCCACCACCGTCTGGAAGATGGCCTCCGGGATGCGCGCGACGATGCCGGCGAAGATGATGAGCGAGATGCCGTTGCCGATGCCCCGCTCGGTGATCTGCTCGCCCAGCCACATGATGAAGGCGGTGCCGGCGGTGAGCGTCAGCATGGTCAGGATCCTGAAGCCCCAGCCCTTCACGTCGTCGGGAACGACGCTCTCGTTGCCGGCGCGGACGCTCTCGAGGTAGCGGGCGATGCCGAAGCCCTGGACCAGGGAGAGCAGGATGGTGCCGTAGCGCGTGTACTGCGTGATCTTGCGCCGGCCCATCTCTCCTTCCTTGGAGAGCTTCTCCAGGGTGGGGACGACGACGGTGAGGAGCTGGAGGATGATGCTCGAGCTGACGTACGGCATGATGCCGAGCGCGAAGATGGAGAGCTGCTCGAGGGCGCCGCCGGTGAAGAGGTTGAAGAGGTTGAGGAAACCCTGCCCCGACGTCTCGACCGCCTTCTTCATCACCGTGCGGTTGACGCCCGGGGCAGTGACGAAGACGCCGACCCGGTAGACGGCCAGCATGAACAGCGTGAACGCCAGGCGCTTGCGCAGCTCCTGGATGCGGAACAGGTTGCCGAAAGCGCTGGCGAACGACACGTGAGGCAGCCTTTCCCCCGCTCGGGCGGGGCAGAGAGCGCGCTACTTTACGCCTTTGCCGCGGCCTTGGAAGCGCCGGCCGCCTTCTTGTCCGCCCTCTCCGCCGCCTTGCGTTCCTGGGGCGTCTTGGCGTGCGGCCGCTCGATCAGCTCGACCTTGCCCCCGGCCTTCTCGATCTTCTCCCGCGCCGAAGATGAGACTTTGTGGACCCGCACGCTCACCGCGCGCGTCAGCTCGCCGTCGCCCAGGACCTTGACGCCGTCCTTCTCGTCCTTGAAGAGGCGCGCCTTGCGCAGCTCCTCGGGGCCGAAGGGGCCGCCGCCTTCGAGCCGCTCGAGCTGGCCGACGTTGACCAGCGCGTATTCGACGCGGAAGGGGTTGCTGAACCCGCGCTTCGGGATGCGCCGCTGGATGGGCATCTGCCCGCCCTCGAAGCCCTCGAAGTGCATGTTGCCGGTGCGCGCCTTCTGGCCCTTGCCGCCCCGGCCCGCCGTCTTGCCGGTGCCCGACGACTGCCCGCGCCCGACCCGCTTCTTCTCTTTGACGCCGCCACCCGCGGGGGGCGTGAGTCTGGATAGCTCGTTCATTTTCACTCCGCAGTCGACAGTCGACAGTCAACAGTCGACAGTGATCGAAAGCAGTCGACTGTCGACTGTCGACTGTCGACTTCTTCAAACGATCTTCTGCCCCTTCGGGCTCGTCTTCGCCCACTCCGCCTTCTGCGCCTTGGCCCGCGACCGCCGCCCGAACACGGCGAAGGGCTGGTCCGTCTCTTCGACCTGGAGCAGGTACTTCACCTTCTCCACCATGCCGCGGATGGCGGGCGTGTCCTGCAGGATGCGCGTCGAGCCGCGCTTCTTGAGGCCCAGGCCCAGCACCGTCTGCCGGTGCTTCTCCACGTGTCCGCTCAAGCTGCGGACCAGCGTCACCTTGAGCGACATCAGGCCCGTGCCTCCTCGCCCTTGATCTCGGCGATGTCCTTGCCGCGCAGGCGAGCCGTTTCCTCGGGGCTGCGCAACCTCTTGAGCCCGTCGAGCGCGGCCTTGACCACGTTGTGCGGGTTCCGCGATCCCTGGCTCTTGGTGAGGATGTTGTGGATGCCCACCGCCTCGAGCACGGCACGCACCGAGCCGCCGGCGATGACGCCGGTGCCCTCGCCCGCCGGCTTGAGCAGCACGCGGCCCGCGCCGAAGTGGCCGATGACCTCGTGCGGGATGGTGTTGCCGGCGAGCGGGACCTTGATGAGGTTCTTCTTCGCCTGCTCGCCGCCCTTGCGGATGGCCTCGGGCACCTCGTTGGCCTTGCCCAGGCCGGCGCCGACGTGGCCCTGGCCATCGCCGACCACGACGAGTGCCGAGAAGGAGAAGCGGCGGCCGCCCTTGACGACCTTGGCGACGCGGTTGATGTGGACCACCCGGTCGTTCAGTTCGGGGAGGTCGTTGGGATTGATCGGTGCAGCCATTGTTTCCTCTGGTGAGTCGACAGTCAACAGTCCACAGTCGAGTCGAAAAGTTTTTTGCTGTCGACTGTCGACTGTCGACTGTCGACTTCTCTGGCTAGAACTTCAGTCCCCCCTCGCGCGCCCCGTCCGCCACCGCCGCCACCCGGCCGTGGTAGTTGAACCCGTTGCGGTCGAAGACGACCTTGTCGATCTTCGCCTCCGCGCACTTTTGGGCCAACAGCTTCCCCACCTGTTTGGCCAGCTCCTTCTTCTTGCCCTTGGCGTCCTTCATCTCCGCCGAGAGCGTCGAAGCGGCCACCAGCGTCTTCCCGGCGGCGTCGTCGATGACCTGCGCGTAGATGTTGTTCAAGCTGCGGTAGACGGTGAGCCGCGGCCGCGCGGTGGTGCCGGCGACCTTCTTGCGGATGGTGAACTTCCTCCGCGTCCTCTGCTCGAGCTTCTGATGGCTGGAATTGGCGCTCATGGCTACGCGGCTCCCGTCTTGCCCTGCTTGCGGCGGATCGTCTCCTCCAGGTACTTGATGCCCTTGCCCTTGTAGGGCTCGGGCGGCCGGAGCTTGCGGATCTTCGCCGCCACCAGGCCGATCAGGTGCTTGTCGGCGCCCTTCACCGTCACCCGGTTGGCCTTGGCGTCGATCTCGGCGGTGACGCCCTCTGGGAGGGGAAAGTTGATGGGGTGCGAATAACCGAGGGCGAAGACGATCTCCTTGCCCTTCAGCTCTGCCTTGTAACCGACGCCGCTGATCTCCAGCGAGCGCTGGTAGCCGTTGGTGACCCCCTCGATCATGTTGGCCACCAGCGTGCGCGTCAGGCCGTGCAGCGAGCGCGCCTCGCGCGACTCGTCGGGCCGCTCCACGCGCACCTGGCCCTTGTCGATGATCACCTTCATGAGCGGATTGATCTTCTGCGTGACCTTGCCCTTGGGGCCCTCGACGCGGACCTCGAGACCCTGCGCCACGACCTTGACCTTCTCGGGCACCTTGATGGCGAGCCTGCCGATGCGGGACATGGATGCGCTCCTTACCAGATGGTGGCGAGGAGCTCGCCGCCCACCTTCTGCTTGCGCGCCTCGCGGTCGACCAGCACGCCCTTGGAGGTGGAGAGGATGGCGACGCCCAGGCCGTTCATGACCTTGGGGATGTCCTCGTAACTGACGTAGCGCCGGAGGCCCGGCTTGGATTGCCGGCGGATGTCGGAGATGGCCGGGCGCTTCTCGTGGTCGTACTTGAGGGCGATGACCAGCGTCCCCTGGCGGGTGTCGTCCTTGGCCGAGACCTCGCGGACGAAGCCCTCGTCGCGCAGCACCTCGGCTACTTTCTGCTTCAGCTTCGACGCCGGAATCTCGACCTTCTCCAGCCCCGCGCGCTGCGCGTTGCGGATGCGGGTCAAGAGGTCGGCGATCGGATCGGTCATGCCCATGTTGCCTTGCCTCCGCCGGCCGTACCCTGGGGCGCGCCGGCTCGCGGGAGCCGAAGGCCCCCGCGATGTTTTTTTGTGATTACCACGACGACTTGATGACTCCCGTGATCTCGCCCTTCAAAGCGCGGTTGCGAAAGCAGATCCGGCACATCTCGAACTTGTTGAGAAACGCCCGCGGCCGCCCGCAGAGCGGGCAGCGGTGATAGGCGCGCACGCGGAACTTCGGCTTGCGCTTCGCCTGGGCGATCTTGCTCAGCTTGGCCATTATCGATTCTCCTACTGCTGCCTGAAGGGCATGCCCATGTGGCGGAGCAGCGCGCGGCCTTCCTCGTCGCTGCGGGCGGTGGTGACGATGGTGACGTTGAGGCCTTTGATCTTCTCCACCCTGTCGTAGTTGATCTCGGGGAAGATGATCTGCTCGCGGATGCCGAGCGTGAAGTTGCCCTGGCCGTCGAACGACTTGGAGGACACGCCCTTGAAGTCGCGCACGCGGGGCAGCGCGATGTTCACCAGGCGGTCGAAGAACTCGTACATGCGGTGATTGCGCAGCGTGACCATGCAGCCGATCGACTGGCCCTGGCGCAGCTTGAAGTTGGCGATGCTCTTGCGCGCCTTGGTGATCACCGGCTTCTGGCCGCTGATGGCCATCATCTGCTCGTTGGCCTGCTCGATGAGCTTGTTGTTGGAGATGGCCTCGCCCAGCCCCATGTTGACGACGATCTTCTCCAGCTTGGGAACCTGCATCGGGTTCTTGTAGCCGAAGTCCTTCATCAGGGACGGGATCACCTGCTTCTTGTAGATCTCCGTGAGCCGCGCCGCCTTGTCGCCCTTGGCGTGCGCCTCCCCCTCGGCGGCGGCGATGGTGGCCTGCCGCTTCTCCTGCTTGTGGCCCTTCTTCGGCTTCTTCTCTTCCTTGGGGACCACCGGCCCTTCGCCGTGGGCGTGCTTCTTCTCGCCCTTCTCTTCCTTGGCAGCCTTCTTCTTGTCGTCTGGCATGTCGCTGTCCCTTTACGCCTGGTCGATCTGCGCGCCGCTGCGCTTGGCGATGCGCACGCGCTTGCCGTTCTCCAAGAGCTTCGTCCCCAGCCGCGTCGGCTTCTTCGACTCCGGGTCGAGGAGCGCCAGGTTGGAGAGGTGGATGCTCCCGCTCTTCTCGTGGATGCCGCCCTCGGGGTGCGCCGGGTTCCGGCCGCGCTTGAAGTGGCGCTTCATCACCATCAACTTCTCGACCACCGCGCGCTCTTTCTCGCGGTCGATGTCGAGGACGCGCCCGGTCTTTCCCTTCTCGCGCCCGGAGAGGACCATGACCACGTCGTTCTTCTTGATCCTGGCCGGCATGATTACAGGACCTCCGGCGCGAGCGAGATGATCTTCATGAACTTCCGCGCGCGCAGTTCGCGGGCCACGGGCCCGAAGATGCGGGTGCCGATCGGCTCGTTGGTCTTGTCGACCAGCACCGCGCTGTTGGTGTCGAACTTGATGTAGCTGCCGTCGGGCCGCTTCACCTCGCGCTTGGTCCGCACGATCACGGCCCGCGCGATGTCGCCCTTCTTCACCTTGGCGCTGACCACCGCTTCCTTCACCGAGACGACGATGACGTCGCCGATGGTCGCGTAGCGGCGCTTGGAGCCGCCCAGCACCTTGATGCAGAACACCTTCTTCGCGCCGCTGTTGTCAGCGACGTCGAGGACCGTCGTCGTCTGGATCACGGCTTAGCCCTCCGCCTTCTGCGCCGCCACCTGGGCGACGTTGCCCGACGCGGCGACGGCCACCAGGATCTCCGCCACCCGCCACCGCTTCTCCTTGGAGATCGGACGGGTTTCGAGGATCCGCACCTTGTCGCCCACGTTGCACGCCTGCAGCTCGTCGTGCGCCTTGTACTTCTTCCTCTCCGTCAAATACTTGCCGTATTTGCCGTGGCGCATGCGGCGCTGGACCTCGACCACCACCGTCTTGGTCATCTTGTTGGAGACGACCACGCCGATGCGGCTCTTGGGGTACGGGCGCTCCTGCGTCGTGTTCTCGGCCATGGCGTTCTCCTACTTCTTGGCTTCCGGAGCGGCGGCGGCCTTCTTTTCGGCGGCGGCCTTCTCCGTCAGGATGGTCATGATCCGCGCCAGGTCGCGCTTGGTGTTCCCCAGGTTGGCGCTGGAGTCGAGCGTGCCCGCGGCGTGGCGGATCTTGAGGTTGAAGAGGTTCTCGCGCATCTCGGCAGCCTTGCGGTTCAGCTCCTCGACGCTCAACTCGCGCAACTCGGCGGCTTTCATCGTCGGCCCCTCAAATCACTTCCGCCGAGCGGCGGACCATCTGGGTGTGCAGCGGCAGCTTGTGCGACGCCAGCGCCATCGCCTTGGAGGCGATCTCCGGCGTCACGCCTTCCATCTCGTAGAGGATGCGGCCCATCTTCACCACCGCGTGCCACTCCTCGACGTTGCCCTTGCCGTGGCCCATGCGGGTCTCGGCCGGCTTCTTGGACACCGGCTTGTCGGGGAAGACGCGGATCCAGATCTTCCCGCCGCGCTTGATGAAGCGGGTCATGGCGACGCGGGCGGCCTCGATCTGCCGCGCGGTGAGCCGGCCCGACTCCATCACCTTGAGCCCGTATTCGCCGAAGCTGATCTCGCCTCCGCGGTAGGCCTTGCCCTTGTGGCGGCCCTTCTGCTGCTTCCGGTATTTCGTTCGCGCAGGCTGCAACATGATGTCTCTCCGTTACTGGACCGGCGTGGGCGTCGGGCTAGCCGGCGCCGCGGCCCTGGGCGCGCGGGGAGCCGGGCGTCCCGAGGGGAGCTTCTCGGCGCTCTCCGGCAGCACCTCGCCGCGGAAGATCCACACCTTGCAGCCGATCTTCCCGTAGGTGGTCTTGGCCTCGGCGAACCCGTAGTCGATGTCGGCGCGCAGCGTGTGCAGCGGCACCCGCCCTTCGCGGTACCACTCGTAGCGCGCCATCTCCGCGCCGCCCAGCCGCCCCGAGCAGGCCACGCGGATGCCCTTGGCGCCGAACTTCTGCGCGGTCTGGATGGCCTTCTTCATCGCGCGCCGGAAGGCGATGCGCCGCTCGAGCTGGGTGGTGATGTTCTCCGCCACCAGCTGCGCGTCGGTCTCGGCCTTGCGCACCTCGACGATGTTGAGGAACACCTCATTGCTGGTGAAGGCCTGCAGCTCCTTCTTGATCTGCTCGATGCCGGCCCCGCGCTTGCCGATGACGATGCCCGGCCGCGCGGTATGCACGTTGACCTTCACCTTGTTGGCGGCGCGCTCGATGTCCACCTTGCTGATGCCGGCCTGGCCCAGCTTCTTCTTCACGTACTCGCGCAGGTGGATGTCCTCGTGCAGCCACTTGGCGTAGTTCTTCTCCTCGTACCACTTCGATTCCCAGGAGCGGATCACGCCCAGACGGAAGCCGATCGGGTTGACCTTCTGTCCCATTGCGATTCCTTCCCTAAGCCTTGGCCGGCTTGGCGGTCTTCTTGGCGGGCTTCTCGCCCAGCGTGACGGAGATGTGGCTGGTCTTCTTGAGGACCTTGTAGGCCCGGCCCATGGCGCGCGGCATGAAGCGGCGCATCGACGGCCCCTGGTCGACGGTGAGGCTCCGGACGAAGAGCGCGTCGACGTCGACCTGGCCCTTCGACTTCTGGTCGGCGTTGGCGACCGCGCTCTGGATCAACTTGCGCAGCGGCGCCGCGGCCCGCTTCTCGACGTAAGCCAGCGTGCTGAGCGCGGCGTTGACGTTCTTGCCGCGGATGAGGTCCGCCACGATGCGGACTTTTCGCGGCGTGATGCGCAGGTACTTGAGCTGGGCGGTGGCTTCCATGTCGTCTCCGCTACTTCGCCGCCGGGGCCGCCGGCGCCGGGGTCGGAGCGCCGGGCATCGCCGGAGGGCCGCCCGCGACCGGCTTGACCACCTTCTTGTCGCCGGTGTGGCCGTGGAACGTCCGCGTGGGCGCGAACTCGCCCAGCTTGTGGCCCACCATGTTCTCCGTGACGAAGACGGGGATGAACTTGCGCCCGTTGTGCACGGCGAAGGTGTGGCCGACGAGATCGGGGATGATCGTCGACCGGCGCGACCACGTCTTGATGACCTTCTTCTGGTTGGTCCGGTTCATCTCCTCCACCTTCTTGGAGAGGTGCTTGTCGATGAACGGGCCCTTCTTGATCGATCGAGACATCGTTACCTCACGCCCTTGTCGCGCCGCTTGATGATGTACTTGGTGGTGCGCTTGTTGACGCGCGTCTTGTAGCCCTTCGTCGGCTGGCCCCAGGGGCTGACCGGGTGCGGGTTGCCCTGCCCCGACTTGCCCTCGCCGCCGCCGTGCGGGTGATCGACCGGGTTCATCGCCAGGCCGCGCACGGTGGGCCGCCAGCCCTTCCAGCGGTTGCGCCCCGCCTTGCCGATGCGCACGATCTCGTGCTCGGTGTTGCCGAGCTGCCCGACCGTGGCCTTGCACTCGAGGAGCACGTTGCGCACCTCGGTCGAGGGCATGCGGATCTGCGCGTATTTCCCTTCCTTCGCCATCAGCTGGCCGAAGCAGCCCGCGGTGCGGATGAGCTGCGCGCCGGCGCCCTTCTTCAGCTCGATGTTGTGGATGACGGTGCCGAGCGGGATGGCGTGCAGCGGCAGCGCGTTGCCGGGGCGGATGTCGACGTTCTCGCCCGAGGTCAAAACGTCGCCCACGTTCACGCCCACCGGCCAGAGGATGTAGCGCTTCTCGCCGTCGGTGTAGTGGAGCAGCGCCAGGCGCGCCGAGCGGTTCGGGTCGTATTCGATGGCCGCCACCTTGGCGCCGACGCCGTCCTTGTCGCGCTTCCAGTCGATGATGCGCATCCGCTGCTTGTGGCCGCCCCCGCGGTGCCGGGTGGTGATGCGGCCGTGGACGTTGCGCCCGCCGGTGCTCTTGAGCGCCGCGGTCAGCTTCTTCTCCGGCCAGTCCTTGGTGATCTCGGCGAAGTCCGGCGAGGTGGTGAGCCTGCGGCCGGGGCTGGTCGGCTTGTAGGATTTGAGGGCCATCGCTTACTTCCCCTCGAAGATGGAGATGGCGTCGCCCTCTTTGAGGGTGACGATCGCCTTCTTCCAGTTGGGCCGCATGCCGGTGCTCCGGCCGACGCGGCGCTGCTTGCCGCGCACGATGGCGGTCTTGATGTCGGTGACCTTCACCTTGAAGAGCGCCTCGACGGCCTGCTTGATCTCCGTCTTGGTGGCCTGCATGCCCACCTCGAAGGCGAACTTGTTCTCGCGGTCGCGCAGCTTGTCGAGCTTCTCGGTGTCGAGAGGCCGCCGGATGACGTCGAAGCGGTTCACGAGAGCGCTCCTTCCAGCGCCTTCGCGCTCGCCTCGGTGAGGACCAGCGCCGGGTGCCTGAGGATGTCGTAGACGTTGGCGCCCTCGACCGGCAGGAACTTGTAGCCCTTCGCGTTGCGGACCGACTTGGAAAGCTTGTCGTTGGACTTGGAATCGATAATCAAGGCCGACTCCAGCCCGAGCTTCCCGAGCGTCTCGACGGCCGCGCTGGTCTTGGGGGCGCCCGGCTCCCACTTGTCGAGGATGAGGAGCGCCTTGTCGGCGTTGCGCTTGCTGATGGCCGCGCGGATGGCCGCCCGGCGCATCTTCTTGGGGATGTGGTACTCGTGGTCGCGCGGTTTGGGGCCCATCGCCTTGCCGCCCCCCACCCACTGCGAGGCGCGGATCGAGCCCTGGCGGGCGCGGCCGGTGCCCTTCTGCCGATAAGGCTTCTTGCCGCCGCCCGACACCAGCGAGCGGTTCTTCACCGCCTGGGTGCCGGCCCGCCGCGAAGCGAGCTGCGCCTTGACCGCCTCGTAGAAGAGCGCGTCGGCGTTGTCCAGGGGCGCATTGACGATCGCGTCGGACAGGTCGATGGTCCCGACCTTCTGCTTCTCGATGTTGTAGACGTCGAGGGTCGCCATCTTCGTCTCCTTACGACTTGATCTCGACGTCGACGCCGGCGCTCAGATCGAGCTTCATCAGCGCGTCCAGCGTCTGCTGGGTGGGCTCGAGGATGTCGAGGAGCCGCTTGTGCGTGCGGATCTCGAACTGCTCGCGCGATTTCTTGTCGACGTGCGGCGACCGCAGCACCGTGAACTTGTTGATGCGCGTGGGCAGCGGGATGGGCCCCACCACCTTGGCGCCGGTGCGCTTCGCGGTCTCGACGATCTCCCCGGCCGACTGGTCGAGGAGCTTGTAGTCGTAGGCCTTGAGGCGGATTCTGATCTTCTGGGTAGCCATCAAAACTCCAAGTCGTCAGTCGACAGTCAACAGTCGACAGTTTGGGTCGACAGCTTTCCTGTCGACTGTCGACTGTCGACTGTCGACTTCATCAAGCAACCACCTCGGTCACGACGCCCGCGCCCACGGTCCGGCCGCCCTCGCGGATGGCGAAGCGCAGCTCCTTCTCCATGGCGATGGGCATCATCAGATCCACTTCCATCTCGATGTTGTCGCCCGGCATCACCATCTCCACCCCGGCGGGCAGCTTGACGGTGCCGGTGACGTCGGTGGTGCGGAAGTAGAACTGCGGCTTGTAGCCGTTGAGGAACGGCGTGTGCCGCCCGCCCTCGTCCTTGGTGAGGACGTAGACGTTGGCCTTGAACTTGGTGTGCGGCGTCACCGAGCCGGGCTTGGCCAGCACCTGGCCGCGCTCGATCTCCTCGCGCTTGATGCCGCGCAGCAGGCAGCCGACGTTGTCGCCGGACATGCCCTCGTCCAGGAGCTTCCTGAACGACTCGACGCCGGTCACCACCGTCTTGGTGGTGGGCCGCAAGCCGATGATCTCCACTTCCTCGCCGACGTGGATCTTGCCGCGCTCGATGCGGCCGGTGGCCACCGTGCCGCGGCCGGCGATGGAGAAGACGTCCTCCACCGGCATGAGGAACGGCTTGTCGGTGTCGCGGATGGGCTCGGGGATGTACTCGTCCAGCGCCTGCATCAGCTTGATGATCGAGCCCTTGCCGATGTCGCTGGTGTCTCCCTGCAGCGCCTTGATGGCCGCACCGCGGATGATGGGCGCGGCGTCGCCGGGGAACTTGTACTGCTTGAGCAGGTCGCGGATCTCCATCTCCACCAGGTCGAGCAGCTCGGAGTCCTCGACCAGATCGACCTTGTTGAGGAAGACGACGATGTGCTTGACGTTGACCTGGCTGGCGAGGAGCACGTGCTCGCGCGTCTGCGGCATGGGGCCGTCGACCGCGCTCACCACCAGGATGGCGCCGTCCATCTGCGCCGCGCCGGTGATCATGTTCTTCACGTAGTCGGCGTGGCCGGGACAGTCCACGTGCGCGTAGTGCCGCTTGGGCGACTCGTACTCCACGTGCGAGGTGGCGATGGTGAGGATCTTGGTGGCGTCGCGGCGGCCCTGCGAGGCCGAGGCCTTGGCCACCTCGTCGTACGGGATGAACTTCGAGAACCCCAGGTCGGCCGACACCTTGGTCAGCGCCGCCGTCAGGGTGGTCTTGCCGTGGTCCACGTGACCGATGGTCCCGACGTTCACGTGCGGCTTCTTGCGCTCGAACTTCTCCTTGGCCATGGCCTTGCTCCCTCGGTGGTGAACTTCTGGGGCTAGTAGCCCCGGGTCTTCGCGACGAGCTCTTCGCCGATGTGCGCCGGCACCGGCGCGTAGTGGTGGAACTGCATCGTGTAGACGGCACGACCCTCGGTGGCGCTGCGGAGGCTGGTGCTATAGCCGAACATCTCCGCCAAGGGAACGTGCGCGTTGATGTGCTGCAGGGCGGCCCGCTTCTCCATCCCCAGGATCTTCCCGCGCCGGGCGGACAGGTCGCCGATGACGTTGCCCATGAAATGCTCGGGCACGACCACTTCGGTGGCCATGATCGGCTCGAGCAGCGCCGGGCCCGCCTTGGCCGCCGCCTCCTTGAAGCCGATGGAGCCGGCGATCTTGAAGGCCATCTCGTTGGAGTCGACCTCGTGGAAGCTGCCGTCGAACAGCTCCGCCTCCAGGTCGACCATCGGGTAGCCGGCGAGGACGCCGCCCTCCATCGCCTCGACGATGCCCTTCTCGATGGGACGGATGAACTCGCGCGGGATGGTGCCGCCGACGATGGCGTTGGTGAACTTGAAGCCCTTGCCCGGCCCGGTGGGGCGCACCTTGAGCCAGCAGTGGCCGTATTGGCCGCGGCCGCCGGTCTGGCGGATGTACCTGCCCTCGGCCTCGGCCTCGCGCGTGACCGTCTCGCGGTAGGCGACCTGCGGCTTGCCGACGTTGGCCTCGACCTTGTACTCGCGCCGCATGCGGTCGACGATGATGTCGAGGTGCAATTCGCCCATTCCCGAGATGATGGTCTGCCCGGTCTCCTCGTCGGTGCGCATGCGGAACGACGGGTCTTCCACCGCCAGCCGCTGCAGGGCGGTGACCATCCGGTCCTGGTCGGCCTTGGTCTTGGGCTCGATGGCGATGTGCATCACCGGGTTGGGGAACTCCATCCGCTCGAGGAGGATGGGGTGGTCGTGATCGCAGAGCGTGTCGCCGGTGGTGGCGCCCTTGAGGCCCACCACCGCGCCGATCTCGCCGGCGAGGATCTCGTCGATCTCCTCGCGCTTGTTGGCGTGCATGCGCAACAGGCGCCCGATGCGCTCGCGCTTCTGCTTGGTGGCGTTGAAGACGGCGCTGCCTGAGGTCAGCGTGCCCGAGTAGCAGCGGATGTACGTGAGCTGGCCGACGAACGGGTCGGCCATGATCTTGAACGCCAGCCCGGCGAAGGGCGCGTCGTCGAGCGGCGGGCGCTCCTCGTCGCGGTTGTCGGGCGTCTTGCCTTTGACGGGCGGGACGTCGAGAGGGCCGGGCAGGTAGTCGACCACCGCGTCGAGGATCTTCTGCACGCCCTTGTTCTTGAAGGCCGCCCCGCAGATGACGGGGAAGCACTTCATGGCGATGGTGCCCTTGCGGATGGCGCGCTTGAGCGGCGGCGTCTCCACGTCGTGCTTCTCGACGTACTGGTGGAGCGCCTCGTCGTCGTATTCGGCGACGTTCTCCACCAGCTTGTGGCGGAACTCCTCGGCCAGCGGCTGGAAGGAGGCGGGGATGTCCTCGGAGACGACCTTCTCGCCCTTCTCGCCCTGGAAGCGCAGGGCCTTCATCTCCACCAGGTCGAGCACGCCCTCGAAACGCTCCTCGGCGCCCATCGGCACCTGGATGCAGACGGCGTGGGCCGCGAGCCGGTCGTGCAGCGAGCGGACCGACATGTAGAAGTCGGCGCCCACGCGGTCCATCTTGTTGACGAAGCAGATACGCGGGACCTTGTACTTGTCGGCCTGGCGCCACACCGTCTCGCTCTGCGGCTCGACGCCGTTGACCGCGTCGAAGACCGCCACCGCCCCGTCGAGAACGCGCAGGCTCCGCTCCACCTCGATGGTGAAGTCGACGTGACCGGGGGTGTCGATGATGTTGATCTGATGGGTGGCGGTGGCTTCCGCGCCCGCGCCCGCCGGCGGCCAGAAGCAGGTGGTGGCGGCGGCGGTGATGGTGATGCCGCGCTCCTGCTCCTGCTCCATCCAGTCCATGACCGCGGTGCCCTCGTGGACCTCGCCGATCTTGTAGCTGACGCCCGTGTAGAAAAGGATGCGCTCGGTGGTCGTGGTCTTGCCCGCATCGATGTGCGCCATGATGCCGATGTTGCGGCAGCGCTCGAGCGGGAAGGTGCGGGCCACGGGACGAAACCTCGACGGGTGCGGAGCGCCGCGCGGCGCTCTTGGGTCAGCCAGGAACCGGATGAAGAACTGCCTGAGAAAGAACCGACTTCCTCAGAGGACGGCGGCTAATACACGAGGGAAAGCGGCGCGTCAAGTCGCGTTCGGGCCTGCGGCTTGCGGAAGAACTGGGGGAGCGAACTACCAGCGGTAGTGCGCGAAGGCCTTGTTGGCCTCCGCCATCTTGTGCGTGTCTTCGCGCTTCTTGACCGCGTTGCCGCGGTTGTTGGCGGCGTCGAGCAACTCGCCCGCCAGCTTCTGGTCCATCGTCTTCTCGCCCCGATCCTTGGCGTATTCGATGATCCAGCGCATCGCCAGGGCCACCCGGCGGTCCTGCCGCACCTCGACCGGGACCTGGTAGGTGGCGCCGCCGACGCGCCGGCTCTTCACTTCCAGCACCGGCTTGACGTTGTCGAGCGCCTTCTTGAACGTCTTGATCGGCTCCTCGTTGGTGCGCTGCTGGACGAGGTCGAGGGCCTTGTAGGCCACGCCCTCGGCGATGGACTTCTCGCCCTTCCTCATCATGTCGTTGATGAACTTGGCGAGCAGCCGATCCTGGAACTTGGGATCGGGGAGGATCTTGCGCTTGGCGACTTCGCGACGACGAGGCATGGAGAGGTACTCCGAGTCAGTCAACAGTCGACAGTCGACAGTCGACAGTGAAGAAAACTATGCGCTTCTCATTTCTCTTGCTGTCGACTGTCGACTGTCGACTGTCGACTCCCTTAGCTGGGCCTCTTGGCGCCGTACTTGCTGCGGCCCTGCTTGCGGCCCTGCACGCCCACCGAGTCGAGCGTGCCGCGGATGATGTGGTAGCGGACGCCGGGGAGGTCCTTGACACGGCCGCCGCGGATCATGACCACCGAGTGCTCCTGGAGGTTGTGGCCGACGCCGGGGATGTAGCTCGTGACCTCCATCCCGTTGGTCAGCCGGACGCGCGCCACCTTGCGCAGCGCCGAGTTGGGCTTCTTGGGCGTGGTGGTGTAGACGCGAGTGCAGACGCCGCGCTTCTGCGGGCAGCGGGTCATCGCGGGCGCCTTGCCCTTGTAGATGACCTTCTCGCGCCCCTTGCGGATCAACTGGTTGATGGTCGGCATCCAGGCCTTTCAAGCGGGAAAAAAAGCGCGCGCATGCGCGCGGCGAACCCCAAAAGGGGCGCCATGATAGCGATCGACTTCACGCTGTCAAGCGCGGCGGCGTCGGCGCGCCAGGAGCAGCGCCAGAAGGCCGAGCAGCGCGCCCAGGTTGCCGGGGCCGCCGCTGGAGCAGCCGCCGCCGACGAAGCGCAGCTGGTGCGTGCGCACCGTCCAGGCGTGCCGGGCCGGCGAGGCCTCGACGTTTCCGGCCCGGTCGCGGGCGCGGACACGCAGCTCGTGTTTGCCCTCGGACAGGGCGTCGAGCTGGAGTTGGTCGGCGCAGGGCGCGAACTCCCCGCCGTCCAGCGAACACTCGAAGGACGCGCCGGCCTCGTCGGCGGCGAAGGAGAACCGGGCGAGTGCATCGAACGAGTCGGCCGGCGCCTCGACGATCGAGGTCACCGGCGCGGTGGCGTCGACCGACCAGGAGTAGCGCGCGGGCGTGGCGTCGACGTTGCCGGCGGCGTCGATGGCGCGCGCCTCGACCGTGTAGGCGCCGTCGGCCAGGCCGTCGAGCTGCAGCGGGTTCGCGCAGGGCGTGAAGGCGGAAGCGGGCAGCACGCGGCACTCGAATCGCGAGAGGGGCTCGGTCGCGACCAGCGAGAGCGTGGCGGCGCGCGCCGGGCTGAGCGAGCGCGGCCCGCCGGCGAAGCTGGTGTCGGGAGCGACGGTATCGATCACGCGCGGTCCGGCGCCGACCGGCCCGGTGTTGCCCGCGGCGTCGGTGGCGACGGCCTCGATCCGGTGCGCCCCTTCCGCCAGCGGCTGCAGGGGCGCGATGGAGAACGCGCCGCTCGCGTCGGCCGCCACGATGCCGACGACGGCGCCATCGAGCGAGACCGCGACCAGCGCGCCGGGCTCGGCCACGCCGGCCAGCGGCGCGGACGCGTCGTTGGTGAAGGCGGGGCCGCCGATGATCGGGGCCGGGGGAGGCGTGGCATCGACCGTCCACGACCAGCTCGCGGGCGTGTCGTCGACGTTGCCCGCGGCGTCGCGGGCGCGGGCCAGCACCACGTGGACGCCGTCGGCCAGATCGGAGAGCGAGAGCGCCGCGGCGCAGGCGGCGAACGGCGCGCCGTCGAGCGAGCAGTCGAAGCCTCCCCCCGCCTCGGTCGAGGTCAAGGACAGCGTGGCTGACGCCGAGCGGGTCAGCGCCGCCGGCCCGGAGGCGATGGCGGTGTCGGGAGCGGTGAGGTCGACCGTCCACGCCCACGTCAAAGGCGTCGGATCGACGTTGCCGGCGGCGTCGCGGGCCCGCGCGGCCATCGCATGCTGGCCCTCGGCAAGGCCGCTCACCGACCAGGTCGCCGGGCAGTCGGCGAAGGCCTGGCCGTCGAGCGCGCACTCGTACGTCACCGGCGACCGGTTCGAGGCGAAGGCGAAGGTGGCCGCGGTGGACTGCGTGGACGCCGCGGGCTCCGAGGCCATCATCGTCTCCGGAGCGCCGGTCAGCGTGGTGAACTGCCGCTCGGCCGAGGAGGGCCCGGCGTTGCCGACCGCGTCGGTGGCGCGCGCCAGGGCGGCGTGCGGGCCGTCGCCCAGGGCCTGGCCGGCGGCCAACGTATAGCTGAACCTTCCGTCGCCGGCGGCGGTGACCGTGCCGACGACGACGCCGTCGATCGACAGCTCCACGGCCGAGCCCGGCTCGGCGCTGCCGGCGATGGTCGGGCGCGCAGTGGGCAGCGTCTCGCCATCGGTCGGGGCGGAGATGAGCGGCGCCCCGGGCGGCGTG